>Ga0310810_10004381_pt1 | contig 15600 bp, 10 predicted proteins | sample NCmetagenome_FD_207641 | JGI IMG/M metagenome (GOLD analysis project Ga0310810, IMG submission 207641) | Soil microbial communities from experimental microcosm in Duke University, North Carolina, United States - NC | ecosystem: Engineered > Artificial ecosystem > Soil microcosm > Unclassified ...
GCGGCCAGTCGGTGAGGGACGTTTCGCCGCTGATCTCGCCGTGGATCCCGGTCGGTATGAGTATCTTTTTGTTGTGGACGGACAATGGTTGCCCGACCCCAACGCCAAAGAAAGCGTTCAGAACCCTTTCGGCGGCAAAAACTCTGTCCTGACCGTTTCCGCTTAGCCGTCCGGCTCGCGGAATTTAAAGGATTTATTCACGACTCGTGGAGGCGGACGCATTGTCCGCCGCCCTGGGCTTTTTTTGGTCGTTTCCCCGCGTGACAATCGCCGTACGGTCGTCCTAGGGTATCAGGATGTCGCAGCTGACACTCACGCTTGGCCATTCGCCTGATCCGGATGATGCCTTCATGTTTTACGGATTGGCACGCGAGTTAATCCCCACTTACGGGTTTGCTTTCACGCACATCCTGCAGGACATCCAAACGCTCAACGAACGGGCCACTCGTGGCGAACTGGATATCACGGCCATCAGCATCCATGCCTATGCATACATCAGTAGTCAGTATGCCCTCCTGCCCAGTGGTGCGAGCATGGGCGACGGTTATGGACCGATGCTCGTCGCCAACCAGAAATTCTCCAAATCCGAGCTCGCCGCCAAACGCATCGCCGTCCCGGGAACCATGACCAGCGCCTTTCTCGCGCTGCAATTATTCCTCGATAAACCTGCTGCTCAACTTCGATACGTGGTTGTTCCCTTCGATCAGATTTTTCAGGCAGTCCGTAATGGACAGGCCGAAGTCGGGTTGATTATTCACGAGGGTCAGCTCACCTGGAAAGCTGAGGGGCTCGAACTTTGCGCCGACCTCGGCGCCTGGTGGAGCAGCGAAAACGGCGGTCTGCCCCTGCCGCTCGGCGCCAATGTCATTCACAAACGCTTCGAACCGGCTGTGCGAAAAAGAGTCTCGGACATTCTCACCGCCAGTATCCAGTATAGTCTCGACCACCGGCCCGAAGCCGTTCAGCACGCGCTCCGATATGCGCGGAACATGGGCCAGGACCTCGCGGATAAATTCGTCGGCATGTACGTCAACCATTGGACCCTCGATTATGGCGAGAAAGGGCGCGAGTCCATCCGCCGCTTTCTCGGGCGCGGCTTCGAACGGGGACTTATCGCCCACCGCCAGGAACTCGAATTCGTCTAGCCTTTGGTTCGACGATTCCAGAAGGGTACGTTGCACTCGCGCACCTCCACATGCTGGAAAGAATCATCCCATTTACGGAACTAACACTCCCATTTGCGGGAAGAGTTTGGCAGCCTCCGTAAAGCGCCGAAATGATTAGTCTCTAACGTTCAGTGAGTAAGAAGTCCATCTGAATGTTGGCATAAGCTTTGCATCTTGGAGGGTCGGCTCAATAACCTAACTGCCCTGTCAACCGATGCACTCACCCTGCACCCCGAAAACTAAATTAAAATGCAGGACCTGAAATTCGCCCTTCGCCAATTGGGCAAGAATCCAGGCTTCACGGCGATCGCAGTGGCGACGCTCGCGCTGGGGATCATGGCCGCGACGGCGATGTACAGCGTGGTCTACGCGGTATTAGTCGACCCGTTTCCCTATCGCGACGTGGACCACTTGATGAGCGTCAAAGTATGGTCGCCAGCAGAACGCGGTTTCCGCACTGGTTACACGACCGATCAGTTCATCGAGATCGCGGAGCGAAATTCCATTTTCACAGGGACCATCGCTTCGACCATCAGCGATGTCCTTTGGACGGGCGATGGGGACCCGCAACGCTTGCGGGGAAATTACGGCACGCCGAATACGTTTCAGGTGATGGGTGTGCCGCCGCTTTTGGGGCGTGCGTACGGGCCGACCGACAGCGCCCCGGGCGCACCGCCGGTGGTAGTGCTTGGGTATCGTTTCTGGCAGCGGCAGTTTGCCGGTGATCCAAACGTAATCGGCCGCGAGCTTAAACTAAACGACAAAGTTCGCACCGTGGTCGGAGTGATGCCCAAGCGGTTTATGTGGCGCGGCGCGGACGTGTATCTGCCGGTTGTTTTTGAGCGCGGACGAAGCGTGGAAGGGATCCGCTATGTACACTTGCTGGGCCGGCTTAAGCCGGGAGTGACGATGGCAAAGGCTGAGCAGGACCTGCACCCGATTATCGAAGATTTGAAGCAACGCGCCCCTGCCGAGTTTCCCCAACGCTGGAAAGTCGGCCTGCTCTCTTTCAAGGAAAGCTTCCCGAGCGATCTCCGCGACAACCTATGGATTCTGTTTGGTGCGGTCTGGCTTCTGTTGTTGATCGCCTGCGCCAATGTATCCAACCTTCTGCTCTCAAAGGCGGCCAGCCGTCAGAAGGAAATGGCGGTGCGCGCTTCACTGGGAGCCAGCCGCGCGCGATTGATCCGACAATTGCTGACCGAAAGTCTGGTCCTGGCCAGCATCGGATGCGCACTGGGCGTCGCCCTTGCCTATTGGAGCGTCCAGGTGGTGTTGGCTCTCGTGCCACCGAACACCATTCCCGACGAATCGGAGATCCGCCTCAATGGCCCCGTCCTCGTATTTGCCCTTATTATCTCCGCGGTAACAAGCGTGGCGTTCGGTCTGGCTCCGGCCCTGCATGCTTGCAGCTGCGAGCTCGCTAACTCACTGCGAGACGCCGGTCGAGGATTGTCCGGAAGCACTCGCCAGGCGTTCTTGCGCAAAGTCCTGGTGGTATCCGAAGTCGCGCTTTCACTGATTTTACTTGTCGGCGCCGGCCTCATGATCCGGACATTTCTGGCGATGCAGAATGTCGACGTGGGATTTCGAACGGATCGGCTCATTGCCATGCGGGTCCCACTTTCCGAACGGCTTTACCCCGATGCCGGACAGAGAGTCGCATTTTTTCAACAACTCGAGGAACGCCTGAAAGCACTTCCAGGCGTGATCGCGGTAGGCCTTAACACGAGGGTCCATCCATTAGTGAACTGGCGCGTGCAGGTTAGGGTTGTCGGAGCGGCTCAGGAAGACAAACGGCCTGTGGTATTGCACCAGATCAACGCGGATTACCCCAACGCTTTCGGGATCAAATTGCTGGACGGCCGGTGGTTTGATGACGCAGACGTGAAGAACAAACGACATCTGGCGGTCGTAAACCAGGAATTCGTTCGCCTGAGACTGGACGGCCGCAAGCCTCTCGGTTGCCTGGTCCGCTTCCCCGAACTCAAAGAAGAGCCTCTGCGCATGGAGGACGATTCGTTTGAAATCGTCGGCGTCGTTAAGGACACCCTGAACTTTGATTCTTCTCGGCAGGTCTTGCCGGAAATTTATTTTCCTTTCAGCGTCGCGGGCCTGGTGGATTGGGTTACTACCCTCACCCAACAGGATCCGTCGTCGATGACGCGTGCGATCATTGGCCAGGTGTACGCTTTGGATAAAAATCAACCCGTGACGCAGGTGCGCACGGTTGAGCGCATGATGGATGAGGGGATCTTTGCCGGGCCGCGCTTCAACCTTGCACTATTTTCGGTGTTTGGCGCCCTGGGCCTGACCCTCGCCGTTATCGGCATTTATGGTGTGATGTCCAACACCGTGGCCCAGCAAACTCACGAGATCGGCGTGAGAATGGCCATTGGAGCAAGCCCGGCTGAGGTCGCCAGGATGGTGCTTGGCCGCGGCACGCGACTCCTGTTTGGCGGCCTCGCCCTCGGCCTCATCGGCAGTATCGTCGCCGCGCGTTTGGTCACCCGTCTCATCTGGAATATTTCGCCATTCGACCTGGTATCCTTTATCTGCGTCTCGTTGATTCTGCTTCTTGCCGGACTCCTGGCGTGTGTTTGGCCAGCTCGACGCGCCTCGAAAATCGCTCCCATCGAGGCGCTGAGATACGAATGACGCATCAAACCGGCCACGATGGTTCATCGATTTGACCGCTTGTTTGGCGAGCGGACTTTTTCGTCCTCCTACTCCTAATCCTAATGTCGGAAAGTCAGTTGCTAGCAACCACAACGCCGTTAGATTGACATTAAGATTAGGAGCAAGAGTAGGATTAGGAGTAAGAAAAACAAGCAAAGTGTCGATGGGCGTTGGGATTTCAATTGAGTGCCCTCAGTTTCTGAGGGCGTTGAGGCGTCCCCCAACCTTCCTTGTCATGCCGCAATTCTGTAATATAGTCGGTTGCTTGGCGAAAATTCGCCTTGTGTCAGTCCAGGCACCATCAGGACTGAGCGAATGAAAGGATGCTCATGGAAAAGGCAGTCAAAGCTCGGTTAGACGCTATTCAGTTTGCAGAACCTCAGTTCTTCAAGAACATCGCGATCATTCCGCTGATCGCTTCATCAGACGGGACACTCAAATATCAAACGCTTGGGGAAGCGCTCGCCACACAGAATGTACTCATCAATGAAGTCTCAAACGCCGGATCCGTTCCAGAGTTAATGGTTGTCAATCGGGGCAAAGAGTCGGTGTTGCTTATCGATGGCGAAGAATTGGCAGGCGCCAAACAAAACCGGGTCCTTAACACATCGATTCTCTTAAAGGAGGTGTGCGAAACCAAAATCCCGGTCAGTTGCACCGAACAGGGACGCTGGTCGTACACTTCGAAGTTCTTCAGTCACTCCGGAAACATCATGGCCCATAAAAGCCGATCTCGAAAAACCAGCTCGGTTCATTCCTACCTTGAATCATCCGGCAGTTATCGTTCCGACCAGGGAGAAGTCTGGGCTAATATTGCAGAACTACACTTCAAATCCTCCACCAACTCGCCCACTTCCGCTATGAGCGATGTCTACAAAGCGCGAGATGAAGACCTTCGCAAATGCGATGAGATCTTTAAGCCAGTAGCCAACCAGATCGGGCTGCTGGTCTTCATCGGCGGCAAACCCTCCGGTGTAGACCTGGTCTCTCGCGTCGCCGCGTATGGCAAGCTCCACCAGAACCTGGTCCGCAGCTACGCTCTTGAAGCGCTTATCGAATCCGGTCTTCCGTCTCAACCTTCGACCGAAGGGCCTCAATCGACCGACCCGGCACAGTTCACTGCGCAAGCGCGGCAGTTTCTGGATGAAATCACCGCTGCTGAAGAACACCAATTCCCCTCAATCGGCCACGGCACTGATTACCGCTACCGCAGCGGCCCGACACCATCGAGGTCGACGCCTCAGCACATATCCACCATCTGCGGCACCGCTCTGGTTCATGAAAATGAAGTCATTCATGCTGCTTTTTTCCGTTTGGAAGAACCATCAGCGGCTACCGCGCAAGGCATAGCTAACGTGCCGCCGTACCGCTCGCGCTGGCGCCGGTTGTTCCAATAGCCTTAATTGAGTCCAAACCCGGCGAAGGTTTGTAATAGCAGACGCTGACCTTCAGGACTATTGAACCAATGACAGCGAAACGCTGGCCGAAACAAGTCCTAAATGCGAAGGAACGCTACATATGTTTGGACACACTATACGCTCATTGAGATTCTTGTTCGTCGGGCCGTTGGTCCTTCTGCTGCTGGTGATCATTAACGTAATGACCTCGCCCGGCCATTGGTGGGTCCAGTGGCCGGCGCTCGGAATTGGCGTTGCCTGGCTGATTAGCCTGCTTCGCGTGCTCCGAACGGCAATTCTGCTCGGGGGATTGGCAGCCCTTGTTGCCTATCTTCGCAAGAGGTGAACGAGGGCGACGCACTGGCCCGCTCTAAAGGGTTGTCATCAGTTCCGATTGGGCCAATATTTCCTCATGAATCGGGTCGCATATTTGGCCGCCGCAACGTTGGCTGCGGTTCTTTCGGGCGGCTGCGTTAGCAAGCCCCCCGGAGTCGAGCCTGGCCCCCTAAATACGTATGCCTACAAGGTTCTGGTGGAGGCTTCACCTCCCGGCGCACGTATCGAAGTAAACGGCAGGATTGCCGGCGGGGTTCCGCTGACTTTAAAATTCTTTGGTGATATTAACCGCAAATTCTATGATTTCGGGTTTGAATATTACGTCGTACGGGCTTTGCCAGTAGCTACCAACCAATTCGCTCAAACGCGCCTGTTTCGGACGGGCCAAGACCGCATTCCTGAGCGGATTGATTTCGATATGAATCAGCCTAGTCCCCCCTACGTTCCGTTGGTGCCACCAGGCCCCGTCTACTTGTCGCCAAACCCGCCGCCCACTCACTAGGTTGACAGCAGAAAGCCCGCGCGGAATTCGGTTTTAGGTTGACCCTCCACATATCAGGTACGAGGTAGAGGCGCCCGAAATGGTGCTTGACATTCACCGCCTTTCGACGCAAAAGCAGGCAGTGTTTGGGGTGCTCAATAATTTCTATGCGCATTTCCGTGTGCAAAGCGGCATGGTGCCCCTGCTGCATGAGGACAATGCTTCTCCCCCAGAGCGTCTGCTTCAGGCGATCTGGCAACACCAACGATTGTTGCGCGAGTCACTCTCGACCGCCGACGGAGAACCGGTTCGGGTTCTGCACCCGGGCTTTCATAATCTTGAAGGTGGACCGGATTTTCGCAACGCGGTTATTCAATTTGGCGCCGATGACCCTCGCACCGGCGATGTCGAGGTCGACCTGCGCTCAAGCGGTTGGCGTGCACACGGCCATGATCGCAATCCCGCATTTCAGAAAGTAATTCTTCACGTCATTTGGGAGTTCGAACCACGCAGCGCCCCAAACGGCCCGCCTTTACTTATCTTGCGTGCTCTCCTGGACGCGCCTTTGGGCGAGTTGAGTTTGTGGCTTGGAGGTGAAATCGCACAGGTTTTTCCCGACGAATTGCGTGGGCGATGCTGCGCGCCATTGCGGCGGCTTTCTTCAGGACAATTGCTTGATCTGCTGCATCAAGCGGCGCAAGTCCGGTTGCGGAGCAAGGCGGCGCAGTTTCAGGCGCGCGCACGGCGGGTTGGCTGGGAACAGTCTTTATGGGAAGGATTGTTCCGAGCGTTGGGTTATAAACATAACGTCTGGCCTATGCAGCGCCTGGCGGAGCTACGTCCGGCGTGGAGCCATAACCGCGTCGAGTTTAATCAAACTGGCGCCGGCGCAAGGCAGCCGGAAAAGCATCTCGGCGAAGAAAACCCGGGCGGAACTGAATTGAGGGCCCCGCTGCTCGCCTTGCAAGCGCGTTTGTTTGGTTTGAGCGGATTGTTGCCTTCCGAGCTGACCCGGCGTCAAATCGGCGCCGACAATTATTTGCGGCGCGTCTGGGATCAATGGTGGCGCGACCGCGACGCTGTTTTGGGCGATATTCTGCCTCGAACAATGTGGCGCTTGCACGGACTGCGCCCGGCTAATCATCCACACCGCCGCCTCGCCCTTGCCGCGAATTGGGCCGCTGCGAACGAAGTATCCCGAATTCTGGAGCGTTGGTGTGCCGGAGAGCCAGCACCGCGCGAATTGACGGCCTCACTGCTCGAGGCCTTACAGGTGGCTCATGACGAATTTTGGAGCTGGCACTGGACCTTGAACTCGGCGAGGCTCAAGCGCGAACAACCGTTGCTGGGTGCAAGCCGCGTCACCGACCTGGCCGTCAACGTTGTTTTGCCTTGGCTATGGATGCGAGCGGTGGAAGGTAAAAGCGAAAGCGTGCAACGGCGCCTGGAAGAGCGCTACTTCAACTGGCCTGCCGCGCAGGATAATTCAGTGTTGCGACTGGCGCGAGAGCGCCTGCTGGGTGGTGCGGCCAGGCGCGCACTCCCGGACGCCGCTGCGCAACAAGGTCTCATCCAAATCGTTCGCGACTTCTGCGACCACTCGAACGCCATTTGCGACCAATGCAAGCTGCCCGACCTGGTGCGGGAGTTTGTTGCGAATGAATAAAGACATCGAAGTCGGTCCGTATTACCAGCGTCGAATAGTCGCGGCTGGATGGCGCCTCGGTTCGACCTGCACCCAACCAACGCCGCCGTTGCCGGTCAAGGATCCTTCAAAAAGATGCGGTTGCAAGAGTTATTAGCTGGCCTATAGTAGGACCAAACGGGTCACGACCGGCCAGTGTTGCCCCCGGTTTTGTGTTGCTGTGACGTACAATGACTCCCGACTATTCGAGTAGTTTTGATGATGCCAACTTACTCGCTAACATCGTAGAAACCGCCGACGACGCTATAATCAGCAAGGATCTGACGGGGACTATCACCAGCTGGAACCGAGCGGCGGAGCGGATTTTTGGCTACGGTGCCGATGAGGTTATTGGCGGTCCCATCTCAGTTATCATCCCACCCGAGCGGGGCGAGGAAGAGATAGAGATTTTAGGGCGGATCCGGCGAGGCGAGAAAATCGAGCATTTCGAGACCGAGCGCATGCGTAAGGACGGCACCAGGGTCGCCGTCTCAGTGTCGATTTCACCCCTTTTCAAAGATGGGCAGGTAATCGGGGCATCCAAAATTGCCCGCGATATTTCTGACCAGAAGCGGGCGCTGCAACAACTGGAAGAAGAACGGGCGCGGCTGGAAGTCACACTGGCCAGTATTGGCGACGCAGTCATCGTGACCGACGTGGATGGTGCGGTTCGTTTCATGAATCCGATAGCTGAGGCAATGACGGGGTGGAGTGCCGCTGAGGCGCGCGGTCAGGCGCTGGAATCGGTCTTTCACATTGTGAACGAGAAGACGCGTCGGCGCGCGGAAAACCCGACGATTAAGGCTCTGCGAGATGGACTCGTCGTCGGTTTGGCCAACCATACGGTGCTGATCAGCAAGAGCGGGTCGGAGTACTCGATCGATGACAGCGCGGCGCCGATCTGCGATGGAACCAGGCAGGTGAGCGGTGTTGTACTGGTGTTTCGCGATGTCAGCGGCGCTAAAGCGCAGGAAGCTTTTCGCGCGCGGTTGGCCGCGATTGTGCAATCCTCGGATGACGCGATTATCAGCAAAGACCTCACCGGCCGGATCACCAGTTGGAATCCAGGAGCGACCCGACTGTTCGGGTACGAGGCTGAAGAAGCCATTGGCCGGCCGATTTCGATATTGATTCCGCCGGACCGTCTCAACGAGGAAACCATGGTTTTGGCCCAACTCCGACGCGGGGAACGAATTGAACATTTGGACACTATTCGGATCACGAAAGACCGGCGGAAAATTAATGTGTTGCTGACCATCTCGCCGGTGCACGATGTCGAAGGTAATATCATCGGAGCGTCTAAGATTGCCCGAGACATAACCGACCTGAAACGCACCGAACAGGAGCTGGCGGAGGCGCGCACCCGACTCGAAAAATATTCCCAAGAGCTGGAGGAAACGGTTCGCCAACGCACCGCCGAATTGCAGGCCGCAAATCAGGAGCTGGAAGCATTCAGCTATACGGCGGCCCACGACTTGCGAACTCCGTTGCGGAATATGCGCGGAATTTTACAGCTCTTCGAGGAGGAAGTCGCGCCCGGGTTGCCGGCCGAACGCCAGGAACTCATTAGCCGGCTATCGCGCTCGGCAGAGCGGATGAGCCAGCTTTTGGAAGCGCTGCTCGATTTCTCTCGAATCGGCAAACATCATCTGCAGCGGACCCGCACCGCGCTGGACGAGCTGTTGCAACGCGCGATCGCTGAGTTGAGACCGGAAATCGAAAAACGTCAGGTCGAATGGAAGACCGGCGCCTTGCCGATTGTTGAGTGCGACCCTGGCCTGATGGAGCAAGCTTTGATAAACCTGCTTAGCAACGCGCTGAAGTACACCCAGCCCCGGCCGGTAGCTCGGATTGAGGTAGGACAGGTGCCGCACGAAGGTAATGTGGCCATTTACGTGCGGGACAATGGCATCGGTTTCAGTATGGAGCAGGCGGATAAGCTCTTCACCCCCTTCCACCGCTTGCATCCGGAGCGGCAGTTTAAGGGGAGTGGAATCGGCCTGGCTACCGTGGACCGCATTATCCGGAGACATGGCGGCCGGGTTTGGGCTGAAAGCAAACCGGATGAGGGCGCCACTTTCTATTTCACGCTCGGCACGTCGTCAGGAAATCCAAGTGATTAGGCAAAACTTATCCTCTCCTTCAAATGCGAGCCAGGACCGATTTGCCAAAAACCCTTGGCTACGCCGGTGACTCGATTTTTAAAATGATGCAGGCAGGCGCAGCGCTCGCTCCAATCGATTATCTGCGCAGCCTTTCTCCGGCCAAAACCTGACTCTGGCCTGGAGACGCGCTTTGGCCAAACTAAGGAGGGACTGAAGTTGATCATTGCTCGCATCGATCACTTGGTAGGTGCTTGTCTGCCGTAATGTCTTCGCCTGCGCGGGCATGCAGCGGCAGGTTACCGTGCTGACTGCATGAGTTTCCGAAGAGAGGTAAACGATTGGCCCCATCGGAACTGGACTATCCTCCAAAACCCCGGCGACGACCACGCCAGGTGTCTCATTGATACTTCGTTCTATCGAAAAATGTCTTCCGGGCCAAGGTCTCCCGAACTTTTCACGGGCAGCTATTTCAAGGCCTCGCGAGACAAACAGCAAATCCAGCCGCGAAGCGTCGGCCAGAACCTCCCAGAGCGCGGGTCTTCCTGAGGAGTCCAAAGTCATGCGCAGCCCTTGCAACGGCAACGCCTGATTTGTTGGGCAGGCCGATTGGAGTGAATAAAACCAAATGAAGGTGAGCTGGCGATGCGGCCGGCCATTAAGGTCGACCGTGTCCGCAATCAGATAAACTGCAGGGACAGTCAAGTCGATTGTCAATGTGTTGGTACAGAGACGCAAGGACCCAAAGCCAGCCAACCCAGGGCTTGGAGTAGTCGCTGACACCACCTCCTGTATGATCAGCGGCGCAAGGTCAGAGTCCAAATCAGCCGGCATTTCCCTGCCGGGTTTAAATAAGTCGGCTTGCAGGAAAATACGACTTGTGCGGTCGCACAACTCGGCGGAAGTTGGCGACGAGTGAGCAGTGGGCGGTGGTGCCGCGAGGCCGAGACAGGACGGGGCAAGGCACGCCAGAGTGAACAAACGTGCGAGTTGAGGCGCAGCTACGGTTTTCATTTTGCCGGCCCCCATCTGAGACAGGCCGGGCGATTCCGAGAATGCGCCACCACGGTGTGAAGTGCAACGATGGCGTGCGGGCGGGCGGGCTTAAGGACGGTGTGAAGGCTCGCGCCTGCGAGTTGTGGCAGCGCCGGCGGGCACGCGTGGGGAGGCCAGGACGCCGCTACAATTAAACTAATATTTGAAGTGCGTTGCATTTGTTTTCCATTTAGATATAAATTTAGAGACGTCGTCACCACGGCACGAGCGGAATGATCGTTTTATGACGAAAGATAACTTGGGCGCCTGCAACACCAGCAATAAAGCCGTGCTGGCTTGGGTACAGGAAATGGCAAACCTGTGCCGGCCGGACCAGGTTTTCTGGTGCAATGGTTCGAATGAGGAAAAGGTGGCTCTGACAGAAGAAGCAGTTCGCAAAGGGATCCTGATCAAACTGAATCAGAAGAAGCTGCCCGGCTGTTATTATCATCGGTCAAATCCGAACGACGTCGCGCGAGTGGAGCAATCCACCTTCATTTGCACCGTGGATCAGGAAGAGGCGGGGCCGACCAACAATTGGATGGCGCCGAGAGAGATGTACCAGAAACTGCGCGGGTTGGCGGCGGGCTCGATGCGCGGGCGCACGCTCTACGTTGTGCCATATTTGATGGGGCCGCCGGGTTCGCCCCTGGCGAAGGTGGGCATCGAATTGACCGATTCGATTTATGTCGTTCTGAGCATGGGGATTATGACGCGCATGGGGGATGTCGCGTATCAACAACTCGGCCCTGGCGATGAATTCAATCGCGGCCTGCATTGCATGCTCGATGTGCACCCGGAGCGGCGGTTCATCGCCCATTTCCCGCAGGATAACGCGATCATTTCAGTCGGTTCTAATTACGGCGGCAATGTGCTTCTGGGCAAAAAATGCCTCGCCCTGCGGATTGGGTCGTATTTGGGACGGCAGGAAGGGTGGTTCGCCGAGCACATGTTGATTCAGAGCATTGAATCGCCCAGCGGTGAAAAGACCTACGTCGCGGCGGCCTTCCCCAGCGCTTGCGGCAAGACCAATTTCGCGATGATGATACCGCCGGCGCACTTCAGAGGTTGGAAAATCCGCACGATTGGAGACGATATCGCCTGGATGAAACCCGGGCCTGATGGCCGGCTCTATGCGATTAACCCCGAGGCCGGCTACTTCGGCGTAGTGCCGGGAACCAATTCCAAATCCAACCGGAATGCGATGGAGATGCTCTCCCACGACACGATCTACACCAACGTCGCGCTCACGCCGGACTTGGATGTTTGGTGGGAAGGCAAGGACGGTCCTGTGCCTAAGGAATGCCTGGATTGGAAAGGCAATAAATGGACGCCTGACTCAAAAGAAAAGGCCGCGCACCCCAACAGCCGATTCACAACGCCCATGGCCAACAACCCGGTGCTGGCGCCGGAGGCCAATACGCCCGACGGCGTGCCGATCAGTGCGATCGTTTTCGGCGGCAGGCGGCGCGACACTGTGCCGCTGGTGTTCCAGGCCTTCAATTGGGTGCACGGTGTCTATATCGGGGCAACGATGGGTTCGGAGATGACCGCCGCGGCTGATGGTGTGGCGGGCCAGGTTCGCCGCGACCCCATGGCGATGCTTCCATTTTGCGGTTACGACATGGGCGATTACTTCCGGCACTGGATCAACATGCATCGCGCGATCAAGCATCCGCCCCGGGTGTTTCACGTCAATTGGTTCCGCAAAAACGCTCAGGGCGAATACCTTTGGCCCGGGTTTGGAGAAAACATGCGCGTCCTCAAGTGGATCGTGGACCGCTGCGCGGGCAGGGTCGATGCGGTCGAATCCGCGCTGGGCTGGATTCCGAACCCAAAGAGCTTCGACCTCCGAGGCTTGCAGAAGTTTAATCTCGAGCAATTCGAACAGGTTCAGTCTATTAACCATGGGGAATGGCGGCGCGAAGTCTTGATGCAGGAAGAGCTCTTCATGAAGCTTTACGGTCACCTGCCCAAAGAACTTATCTTTCAGCGCGAATTGTTGGTTGCACGACTCTAACCCAGTGCTCGGCAGGACGAGTTCTACGAGTCCGACCAATACGGCACCGTTATTAGGGAACTCGTCCTTCCTAGGGTTAGACTGGTGGAACTCGCGCTTTCGAGAAACAAAAAACCCTGCGCTTCGCAGCGGCAGGGTTTGAAAAAACAGAAATAAGCTTACCGGCTGGCCAGGGACATAGCCTTGGGGCTTTGCAGAGTTTGCTTGGCCGTCGCGTTCTTCTTGGTTGATTTAGTGGTGACCTTGCTGGCATTGGGGCAAGTCCCGGCCTTGGTTTTCGTCGTTTCGTTTGCCTTTGAGCAGCAGGAGGAGCCTTGGCAATCACCGGCGTAAGCCGCCGCGGCCGCAAAAGTCGTTAGCATAAGGGACAGGATGAGTTTTTTCATGGGAGGGTATATAACCTATGATTCTTCTTTTTTCAAGCGGAACTTCTCTTGACCCGTAACGCAGAGTTTCACTCTGCTGTACCCCAGGCTTTCAGCCTGCATGGCTTCGCCAGACGATGACTGCAGCACAACTCAAGGACTGTAGAGAGTAAACCACGTTTCGTTACCGCAGTACAATCGCGTCAATCGCGTCTACGATTTCCCCGTCAGCAGTCCAACCGCGCGCTTCAGCGACTCATCCAGCTTGGCGACGTCTTTGCCCCCGCCGCGCGCATTATCGGGACGGCCGCCGCCTTTGCCGCCGATGATTGGCGCAATGGCTTGAATGATTTTGCCCGCCTGGAACTGTTTCGTGTACTCGGGGGTTACGGTGGCTACAAGCGCGACAGCGCCGCTCGAAGCGCTCCCAAGAACGACGATACCCTTGAATTCACCTTTTAGGGCGTCGGCAACCGCTTGAAGGAAATCTCCGTCACCGGAACCGAGATTCTCGATTATCGCGGGAGTCGAACCGAGGTTCTGGGTTTTGGGGATAAGGCCGCGGGCGATTTCGGCGGCCTGTTTGTGCTGCATTGCTTTGACTTGTTTCTCAAGTTCTCTTTGTTGCGCTATCAATGATTCGATCTTCTTCTCAAGCTCCCCCGCGGGCGAATTGACCTTCTCCGACAGATTTTTGATGAGCTGCAATTGTTGATTGGCAAGTTTGTAAGCCTCAAGCCCGGAAACCGCTTCAATACGCCTGATCCCGGCGGCGATCGCCGATTCACCGGCAATGCGAAACAATCCGATCTCGCCAGTGCCTCGAACGTGCGTTCCGCCGCAAAGCTCCATCGAATAACCATCCAATGACGTGGGCCGGCCCCCCACTTGGACAACCCGGACCCAGTCACCATACTTCTCACCGAAGAACTGCATGATGTCTTTGCGATCTTTAACGTGGTTGTACTTTACTTCGGTCCAGCTCACGGGGGCATTTTCGAGGATCCGCTCATTCACGAGATGCTCTATATCGGCGAGTTGCTGTGGGCTTAAAGCTGCGCTGCTGAAATCGAACGTCAATTTGTCGGGACCGACATAGGAGCCCTTCTGCACCGCGTCCGGGCTGACCACTTCGTGCAGTGCCCAATGCAGCAGATGGGTCACGGTGTGATGCCGCTGGATCGCGGAACGGCGGGAACGATCAACACGCAACGTAACCGTGGTGCCTGCGGCAGGCCAGGCACTATCCGCGTTGCATGTTTCGGGGTCGTCGATGAAATGCAGCCAGGTGTTCCCTGCTTTACGGGTGTCGCTGATACGCCACAGCTCTCCGCCGATGCTCAGTTCACCCGTATCACCCACCTGTCCACCCATTTCTGCGTACAGCGGTGAAGTGTCAAGCACAACGGCCGTTCGATCCTTCACGCCAATCACTTCCACCAGCCTGGCCTCGGCTTCGAGGCTGTCATAGCCCACGAATTGCGTTGGGGTAGTCGTTTCAACCTGCGAAAGCTCTATCACTTGCTTCTTTTGAGCCGCCCGCCCGCGGGCTTTCTGGTCTTCCATCAATCGGTTGAACCCTTGCACGTCAACCGCGAGGCCGCGTTCACGAGCCATTAACTCGGTTAAATCCAGCGGGAACCCATAGGTGTCATAAAGTTTGAATGCAAAGGAGCCCTCGAGCGTTCCCATTCGCGTGCATTCGGTCTGCTCGCAGAACAATTCGATGCCGCGATCCAGTGTTTTATTAAAGGCCTCTTCTTCGCGCTGAATTACCTCCTCAACGTGATCCTGCTTGACGCGGATTTCCGGGAAGACATGGCCCATGGTATCGGCCAGCACGCCAACCAGTTTGTAAAAGAAGGGCTCGCGAAATCCCAACGAGCGGCCATAGCGCACCGCCCGCCGAAGTATGCGCCGCAAGACGTAACTGCGGTCGGTATTGCCGGGTTGAATTCCGTCGGCGATCGCAAAGCTCAGGGTTCGGATGTGATCAGCGATGACCCTGAAGGCAACGTCGATTTTCTCCTGGTCAGTGGTCGCAGGTGCGCCCATTGCCGGCAGTGTCGAGCCGTATCGTTTTCCGCTGAGCTTTTCGATTCGGTCAAATAGCGGCCGGAAAATGTCAGTTTCGTAATTGGAAATGACCCGGCTGAAGTCGGTGAAATTCCGCGTGCACTGGATGAAGCTGGTCAAGCGTTCGAAGCCCATGCCGGTATCAACGTGCTTGGCGGGTAGAGACGAAAAAGTGCCGTCGGGATTGGCATTGAATTGGATAAAAACCAGGTTCCAAATCTCGATGCACTCGGCACTACCCTGGTTAACCAGTCGGCCT
>Ga0310810_10004383_pt1 | contig 15596 bp, 11 predicted proteins | sample NCmetagenome_FD_207641 | JGI IMG/M metagenome (GOLD analysis project Ga0310810, IMG submission 207641) | Soil microbial communities from experimental microcosm in Duke University, North Carolina, United States - NC | ecosystem: Engineered > Artificial ecosystem > Soil microcosm > Unclassified ...
GAAGTGCCGATCGACATGGACGGCACGCCGGGCATCTCGCAGGAGGCGATTCCGCCGGGCGGCTCGTTCACCTACGAGTTCACGATCGATCAGCACGGGACGTTCTTTTACCACTCGCACATGGCCATGCAGGAACTGATGGGCCTCATCGGCCTGTTCATCGTCCAGCCGCGTGTCGCCGACACGCCGCGTATCGACCGCGACTTCGGCCTCATCTGGCAGGGCTGGTCGCTGCTGCCGAACAACACGATCCCGAACACGATGGCCATGGAGTTCAACTGGCTGACGATCAACGGCAAGTCGGGGCCCGCGACGACGCCACTCATCGTCAGGCGCGGCGAGCGCGTGCGCATCCGGAACGTGAACCTGTCGATGGACCATCACCCGCTGCACCTGCACGGCAACACGTTCCACGTGACGGGCACGGAAGCGGGGCGGATTCCACAGAGCGCGTGGGTACCCGGCAACACCGTGCTCGTCGGCGTCGCCCAGGCACGCGACATCGAGTTCGTCGCTTCGCGCGAGGGCGACTGGATGCTGCACTGCCATCTGCCGCATCACATGGTCAACAACATGGTGGTGATGGCGGGACCCATGATGCATGGGCCATCGCCGACGCCGCCGCGGCCGGCGGGACGGTTCGGCGAGCCAGATCCGACGCTGGTCCCGGGCTTCCCGCAGGACATGACGATGGGCATGGCAGAGATGCCGGCGAAGCCCGAGCTGCACGGTCTCCCGAGCGGATGGACGGCCGGCATGATGGGCATGATGACGCTCGTCCGTGTCCTCTCGCCGGAGATGTTCGGGCACATCGACGCGATGCGCGCGGCCGCGCGGGGGAGGGCGTGATGGCTTCTGCGCTCCTGTTGACGCTCTGCCTCGCCACCCTTCAGGCGCAGGCGCCGCACTACACGCTGGCCGAGCTCGAGCAGCGGGCGCTCGCGGCGCATCCGGCATTGGCCATCGCGGCGGCGGAAAGCCAGGCTATCAAGGGGGCGGCCGAGCAGGCAGGCGCCCTGCCCAATCCCCTCGTCGGTTACCAGGGTGAGGACGTCCGATCCGGCGCACCCACCTACGGTGGACAGCACGGCCTCTTCATGGAGCAGGTGATTCCGCTCGGCGGCAAGCTGCACGTGCGTCGCGATGCGCTGCTACAGCAGGGACGGGCGTCCGAGGCCGGCGTCGACGTGGCACGCCAGCGGGTACGGGCCGGTGTGCGCGCTGCCTTTGCGCGAGTCCTCGTCGCCGTCGAACGCGTGCGTGTCGCCGAGTCGCTCGAAGCCACGCTCGACGAATCGGTGCAGACGTCACGGCAGCTTTACAACATCGGCATGGCGGATCGGCCGGACCTGCTGGAAGTCGAAGCCGAGTCCGCGCGTGCGGCGCTCGGCGCACGCACCGCGCGCGCCGACCGGGAAGCCGCGTGGACGGCGCTCGGCGCGGCGGTAGGCGATCCGGCGCTGCCGCGGGGGGAGTTGGCGGGAGCCATCGCCGACTTGCCGCAACTGGCCGATCGTGCGACCGCGTGGCAGACGACCCAGCAGGAGAATCCGCAGCTGGTCGAGGCCGCCCGGCTGGCGGACGCGGCCGATGCGAGCATCGCGGTGGAACGGGGCATCACGTCTCCTGATCTGCTGCTACGCGGCGGCGCGATGTACGACCGCGCGCGCGAGACCAGCGACGCGCGGGCCAACGGCTGGCAGGGCAGAGCGGAAGTGGGGATGAGTGTTCCTCTCTGGAACCGCAATCGTGCCGGCATTGCGTCGGCGCAGGCGCGGTCCGAGGCGGCCCGTTCACGCGCTCGGGCCGTGTCGCTCGATCTGCAGCGCCGGTTCGACGAGACCTACGCGTCGTACTCGACGAGCGCTGATGCCGTCAGAACCTATCGGGACGAGATCCTGCCGAGGGCCGACCAGGCCTACAAGCTCACACTTGAACGGTATCGTGCGATGAGCGCGTCCTACGTGCAGGTGCTGATCGCGCGCCGCACGCTCGTGGACGCGACAGCGGCATACGTGGATGCGCTCGGCCAGGCCTGGCGGCAGGCCGTCCCCGGTCCCGCCGCCGCAGACAACCGAGCCCGAGGCGCCCCGGAAGCGCACGGGTGCCCGTGCGCCGGCCGCGTTCATCGGATTCCCCTCACCGCTGCTGCTGCAGCACGAAGACTACGCTCGTGCGCTCCGGCGGTTCGGCATCGGCCTTCGCGCGCCGAAAGGGATCGTCGTCGCCTCGGCGCGCTGGCACGTGGTGCGTCCGCTCCGCGTGACGGGCAGCCGCAAGCCAACGATCCTCCACGACTACGGCGACTACCCGGCGTGGCTCGACCGCGTGAACTATGCCTGCAATGGCGCGCCGGCGCTGGCCTCCGATGTCGTCGCGCTGCTCAATGGCGCTGGACAACCCAGCCTGACGGACATGTCGCAGGGCCTCGACTTCGCGACCTGGATGCCGCTGTCGCTGATGTATTCGAGCGGGAAAGTGCCGATCGTCCAGGTCTCCCTGCCGGCCGGCGGCTCGCCCGAGGACATGATGGCGATCGGCAGGGCGCTCGCGCCGCTCCGGCGGAAGGGCGTCATGCTCGTCGGCACCGGCGCCACGGTGTGCAACCCGCATCGTGCGCGGCACGACAACATCGCGGCGCCCGCGGAGAGCTGGGCGCGGGCGTTCGACGAGTGGGTGAGCGAGCGGCTGGCGTCGCTCGACGTGGCCGCGCTCATGGAATACCGGCGCCAGGGCCCGCACGCGCATCTGTCGGCCCCCACCGCCGAATATCTGGATCCGCTGTTCTTCATCCTTGGCGCGAACCTCACCGGCGACCGCGTGCTCACGCTGTTCGAAGGGTTCCACGCGGCCAGCCTCTCGCTCCGCACCTGCCTGCTGGTCGGCCGGCGCAAGGAAGACCTTCGCCTGCCGGACGACCTTATCGGCTAGGACACCGCACCCGGTCGCACGTAGTCGCACCTGGTCGCACCCGTCGCACCCGTTCAGGTATGATCCTTCGCGCGCGAGCGAGGGAGATCCTGAAGGTGATGCAGATCAAGGAAGCCGCTACCGTCTACGACGTGTGCATCGTCGGCTCCGGCGCGGGCGGCGGCACGGCCGCGTACGTGCTGACGAAGGCGGGTGCCAACGTCGTGATGCTCGAAGCCGGGCAGTGGTGGGACTCGGCGAAAGACTCGAAGATGATGGCGTGGCCGTACGACTCGCCGCGCCGTGGCGCCGGCAACAAGGAGCGCGCCTTCGGCGAGTTCGACGGCTGCATCGGGTCGTGGACGATCGACGGCGAGCCGTACACGACCGCGCCGAACGAGCGCTTCGACTGGTACCGCGCGCGGATGCTCGGCGGCCGCACCAATCACTGGGGGCGCATCTCGCTGCGCTTCGGCCCCGACGACTTCAAGCACAAGAGCATCGACGGCCTTGGCGACGATTGGCCGTGGGGCTACGACGAAATCAAGCCGTACTACGACGAGCTCGACAAATTCGTCGGGCTGTTCGGCACCGTCGAGGGGCTGCACAACGACCCCGACGGCATCTTCCTGCCGCCGCCCAAGCCGCGCTGCTACGAGCTGCTGATCAAGAAGGCCGCCGACGAGCTGAAGATCACGTGCATCCCGTCGCGGTTGTCGATTCTCACGCGCCCGCACAACGGACGCGCCGCGTGCCACTATTGCGGCCAGTGCGGCCGTGGTTGCGCGACGCACTCGAACTTCTCGTCCACGTCGGTCTTCCTGCCGCCGGCCCTCGCGACAGGCAAGCTGAAGATCATCACCGGCGCGATGGCGCGCGAGGTGTTGACGAACACCAACGGGCTGGCGACCGGCGTGTCGTACGTGAACACGGCCGATGGCCAGGAGTACACCGTCCGCGCCAAGGCCGTGGTGCTGGCTGCCAGCGCCTGCGAGTCCGCGCGCCTGATGTTGAACTCGAAGTCGCCGCGGCACCCGCACGGGCTTTCGAACTCCAGCGGCCAGGTTGGAAGGAACCTGACAGACTCCACGGGCCTGTCGGTTGGCGGCTTCATCCCGAAGCTGCTCGACATGCCGGCGCACAACGAGGACGGCACCGGCGGCATGCACCTGTTCATGCCGTGGTGGCTCGACAACAAGAAGCTGAACTTCCCTCGCGGCTATCACATCGAGATCGGCGGCGGACGCGACATGCCGGGCTATGGGTTCGGCGGCGGCATCCAGTTCGCGCCCGGTGGCATGGGCGGCGGCTACGGCGCGAAACTCAAGGCGGAGTATCGGCGCTATTACGGCGCGTCGGTCGGCTTCGCCGGGCGCGGGGAGATGGTGCCAAACGCCGACTGCTATTGCGAGATCGATCCGAACACGGTGGACAAGTACGGCATCCCGGTGCTGCGCTTCCGCTGGAAGTGGGGCGAGTCGGAGATCCTGCAGGCGAAGCACATGCAGGAGACCTTCCGCGAGATCATTCAGCAGATGGGCGGCGAGCCGTACGGGACGATGCCCGATCGCGACCACGACTACGGGCTCGAGGCAGGCGGCCGAATCATTCACGAGGCTGGCTGCACGCGCATGGGCGCCGATCCGAAGACGTCGGCGCTGAACGAGTGGTGCCAGGCGCACGAAGCGAAGAACGTCGCGGTGTGCGACGCGGGCCCGTTCGTCACCAACGCGGACAAGAACTGCACGTGGACGATCATGGCGCTCGCCTGGCGGACGAGCACGCACCTGGCCGACGAGATGAAGCAGGGGAACGTGTAGCCATGGAGATCACGAGACGCAACGCGCTGAAGATCATCGGCGGGACGCCGGTGGCCGCCGGGCTCGGTCTCGGTGACAGCCAGGCTCAGACGCCGGCGCCGGCTGCGCATCCCGTGGCCGCGGCACACCAGGCAGCGGCTGCCGCGAAAGGCCCCTACAAGCCGAAGTTCTTCACGGCTCACGAATATGCGACGGTCACGCTGCTGGCCGACACGATCATCCCGAAAGACGATCGATCCGGCAGCGCCAGTGACGCGGGCGTGCCGCAGTTCATCGACTTCACGATGACCGATCGCCCCGACAAGCAGACGTCGATGCGCGGCGGCCTGCGCTGGCTCGACCACGAAGCGAACCTGCGATTCGGCAAGCCGTTCGTCAAGTGTGTTGAGGCCGACCGGAACGCGATTCTCGACGACATCGCGTATCCCCTTCGCGCGACCCCCGCGTTCACTCAGGGAGCCGCCTTCTTCGCGTCGATGCGGGACCTCGTCGCGACCGGGTTCTATACGAGCCGGGCGGGCATCCAGGACATCGGCTACATGGGCAACCAGCCGACCACCTGGGACGGCTGCCCGGCCGAGTGCCTCGACCACCTGGGGCTGAAGGCATGAGCGTGACGTTCACACGCCGCGATGCCAGCGTCGCGGCATCGGCCGCGCTGCTCGCCATAGGCGTCGCCAGGATCGTCGGGGCCGACACGGCGGTCATGGGATCGCGCGCGGTGGCGTGGGAGACCCTGAAGGCCGAGCCAACCAAAGTCGGCGAGGTGCGTCACGTCTTCCAGGCGCCAACGGCGACGCTGGACGAACTCGAATCGCACATCACCACGCTGAACCCGGGCGAGGTTCCGCACGCCCCGCACAAGCATCCGGACGAAGAGGTGCTGTGCCTGAAGGAAGGCACGCTCGAGGCGTATATAGGCAGCGAGACCACGCGCGTGGGACCGGGCAGCGTGCTGTTCTTCGCGTCGAACCAGCTCCACGGCGTGAAGAACGTCGGTGCCACGCCGGCGACCTACTTCATCGTGAAGTGGAATTCACCGGGGATGCTCAAGAAGAAGTAGGACGAGGGACGAAGGACGAGGGCGAGCCATGATGTCACGACGAGATGCCTTGAAGACGGCCGGCGCGGTTGCGATGGGGTCGGCGCTGGCGTCGACCGGCGCGAGCGCGCAGGAGTCGGCGGTGAAGAACGCGCGGCTGAAGCAGTCGGTGTGCCGGTGGTGCTACCAGCGCATTCCGCTCGAGGACTTCTTCAAGGGCGTCGCCGCGATCGGATTGAAGGCCGTCGATCTGCTGCAGCCCGAGGAGTGGGAGGTCGCCGCCAAGTACGGCCTTCAGTGCTCGACGGGCTATCCGGGGAAGGGCGGCGGCACGATCCCCGACGGGTTGAACAATCCGGCGCTGCACGATGAGATCGTCGCGACGTTCACCACCGCGCTCCCGAAGGCGAAGGCGATGAACGTGCCGAACCTCATCACGTTCTTCGGCAACCGCAAGGGGATGCCAGACGCACAGGCCATCGACAATTCCGTCGCGGTGCTCAACCGCCTCAAGGCGATGGCCGAAGACAACGGCGTGACGGTGGTCGTCGAGCTGCTGAACAGCAAGGTGGATCACAAGGATTACCAGGGAGATCACACTCCGTTTGGCGTCGAGGTGATGAAGCGCGTGAACTCGCCGCGCATCAAGCTGCTGTACGACATCTACCACATGCAGATCATGGAAGGCGATGTCATGCGCACGGTCCGCGACAACAAGGAGTGGATCGCGCACTACCACACGGGCGGCAACCCGGGGCGCCACGAGCTCGACGAGACGCAGGAGCTGCAGTGGCGCAGCGTCGCGAAGGCGATCCTCGACATGGGGTACACGGGCTTCTTCGCGCACGAGTTCATTCCCCTCCGCGATCCGCTGACGTCGCTGCGCGAAGCCGTGGTGCTGTGCGATGTGTAAGGGTGCGTGAGGTGCGTAGGGTGCGCGAGGTGCGTAAGGTGCGTAAGGTGCGTAAGGTGCGTGGGGTGCTGGTGAGCGGCCTGTTGGCGCTTGCGGTTCTTGGAGCGGCGTCGACGGCTATGGCAGAAGTCAAAGTCGAGCGGGTCACTTACCTGAATCAGCCGAACTGCATCCGGCTGTCGAACGGGACGGTCGAAGTCGTGATCACGACGGCGATCGGGCCGCGGGTGATTCGGTACGCGTTCATCGGCGGCGACAACATCCTCGGCGAATTGCCGGACCTCACGACGAAGACCGCGCTCGGGGACTGGAAGCCCTGGGGCGGCCACCGGCTGTGGATCGGACCCGAGGGGATGCCCCTCAGCTACTCACCGGACAACGACCCCGTGCAGGACGCGCGCATCGAGGGCAACACCGTCCACCTGGTGCAGGCCGTCGAGCCGAAGACCTCCATCCAGAAGGAGATGACGGTCACGCTGGCGCCGACGGGCACGGCGGTGACCATCGGCCACCGCCTCGTCAACAAGAGCCTGTGGCGCGTGGATATCGCGCCGTGGGCGCTGACGATCATGAACTACGGCGGAGCCGTCATCCTGCCGCAGGAGCCCTACAAGTCACACGACGAGGCCTTGCTGCCGGTGCGGTCGGTCACGCTGTGGGCGTACTCGGATCTCTCCGATCCCCGTTGGCAGCACGGGTCGAAATACCTGCGTCTCAAGACCGACGCCGCGCGCCCGGCGTCACAGAAGATAGGCATCGCCAACCATCAGGGCTGGGCGGGCTACCTGCGTCACGGCACGCTGTTCGTGAAGCGCGTGGATTGGAAAGACGGCGCGACGTACCCGGATGGCGGCGTGAACGTGGAGACGTACACCGCGGGCACGTTCGTCGAGCTCGAGACACTCGGGCCGCTCGTCTCGGTGGAAGCCGGTGCCGCCGCCACGCACGAGGAGCGCTGGTTCCTCTTCAAGGACGTCGCCGATGCGCCCGACGATGCGACGCTCGAACGAAGTCTGGCGCCGCTTGTAGGATCGACCAGATAGGGCCTTCCCCCGCCCGTTCTGACAAGGAGTGACTGATGACCCGGACGACAGGAGTGTTCCTTGCCGGAGCTGTTTCGGCGATCGCGGTGGTCAGCACGGCCCTCGTGGCCGGTCAGGCCAGACCTGAAGGGTCGGGCCCGCTGCACAAGTACCACATCACCCCGAGTGACATCCCCGCGCCGGCGACGGGTACCGCGAATCCGCCGATGGTGGTCGCTCGTCCGGCCGGCGCAGAGCTCAACCTGCCGCCTGGATTCAAGATCGCCGTGTTCGCCGACGAAGGCGAGTTCAAGACGTTGCGCTACATCATCGAGGGGCCGGAAGGCGACGTGTTCGCCGCTGATGTCACGGCAAACACGATCACGATCCTGCGAGACACGAACAACGACGGCAACGCCGACGAGCGGCACGTGTTCGCCCAGGGCCTGAATCGCCCGTTCGGCATGGCCATCGCCAACGGCTACTTCTACGTCGGCAACACCGACAGCATCGTCCGCTGGAAGTACGCGCCCGGGCAGCTGAAGGCCGAAGGAGCGCCCCAGAAGATTGCCGATCTGCCGGGCGGGGGCAGCCACTCCACGCGGACGCTGGCGTTCAACGCCGACAACACCAAGCTCTATGTCTCGATCGGGTCCTCGTCGAACGTCGACGTGGAGACGCCGCCGCGCGCGTCGATCCTCGAGATGAACCCGGACGGCAGCGGCAGGCGCGTGTTCGCGTCGGGCATCCGCAACGGCGTCGGACTCGCGCTGCGTCCCGGAAGCAACGAGATCTGGACGGCTGTCAACGAGCGCGACATGCTCGGCGACGACCTGGTCTCGGATTACGTGACGCACGTGCAGGACGGCGGCTTCTACGGCTGGCCCTACTCGTACCTCGGGTCGCACGAAGATCCTCGCCGCAAGGGCGAGCGTCCGGATCTCGTGGCGAAGGCCATCGTACCCGACGTGCTGCTCCAGTCCCACTCGGCGCCGCTAGGCATCGTGTTCTACACCGGCACGCAGTTCCCGGCTGATTACCAGGGCGATGCGTTCGTGGCGCTGCACGGGTCGTGGAATCGCAAGTCGCGCACGGGCTACAAAGTGGTGCGCATCCCGATCCGCGGCGGGAAGGCCACGGGTGAGTACGAGGATTTCATCACTGGCTGGCTCATCGACGATACCAAGCCTGAGGTGTGGGGCCGTCCGGTGGGGCTCGCCGTGCATCGCGACGGGTCGCTGCTGATCACGGACGACGCGCACAACCTGATCTGGCGCGTGTCGTACCAGTAGGCCGAACCGCAGTTCGGCCTTGGGCGACGAAAGGCGCGGAGAGTGAGCTGGTGACCGGCAGGGCGATCGCGACGCTGGGGATGACGATCGTTCTGTCGGCCCTCCTCTGCGCCGAGCAGCAGAGCCCGCCGCCCCCTCCGCCGACCCCGCCGCCAGAAGGCGCTCCGATCACGCCGGCCCTCAGCCGGCTCCTGGCCTCGCATGACGAGCCCGTACGGGTCGCCACCGGTCTCGGCTCTCTGGCGGGCATCGTCTGGAACAAGGTGGGGACGCTGTTCGTTGCGGAGGTCACCGAGAGCATCATCATCGAGTGGAGCCCGACGGCCGGCACGCACCCGCTTCGAGGATCGAGTGGCGGCGCGCTTGGCCTGGCCCTGGACGGAGCAGGAAGACTGCTGGCGGCCGAGCGGACCATGCGCCGCGTGACCCGCAGCGACCTCAGCGGGACGATGACCATCCTCGATCGCGTGGGTGGCGCGCCGCTCGGCGGCCCCATCGGTGTCGCGATCACGCCAGACAACACGCTTTACGTCAGCGACGTCGACGCAGGCCGCGGCCGGATTATCCGCGTCGACCCTGCAGGCGTGGCCACGGTGCTCGCGACGGATCTCGTGCAGCCCACCGGCCTCGCCGTCTCGGCCAACGGCAATACGTTGTTCGTTTCCGACTCGGCGCGCGCGGAGCTGCGCGCCTACGCCCTGAACCAGAAGGAGAGCGTGGCTCCCGGCCGGCGCCTCGCCGCAATCACGCCGTGGAAAAGCGGAGTGGCCGGCCGGCCCGCGGGCCTCGCGCTCGACAAGGACGGCCGCATCTACCTGGCCGGCCCGGGCGGCATCTGGGTGATGGACCAGAACGGTGGACGGCTCGGCGTCATCGCGACCTCCGAGACGCCGAGCGCCTGCACGTTCGGCGACCCCGACGGCAAGACGCTCTATCTGACCGCTCAGGGCAGCATCTACAAGGTGCGGCTCAAGGTCGCGGGGCTTCGCTGAACGCAGAAAGTGCTGAAGTGCTGCAGTGCTGAAGTGCAGCTGTGCCCTGGAGTCGTAGGGCCGAACTTCAGTTCGGCCGGGCAAGCAGGGTCGCCGGTTAACAACCGACTGCGTGCTGCGTCTGATCGCTCGGGGATCAGACATGCATCGATCACATGCCGTGCGGAGTCTTGCGAGCCTGACTTTGGTGGTCGCGCTCGTCGATGGGCTCGCCGCGAAGGGGCCGACGACTCGTCTCGTCATCTCGGGACCTGGCCTCTCCCAACCAGTTGAAACGACCGACCCGAAGGCGCTCGCGAATGTGTGGGGCGGTAGTTTTCTCGCAGAGCCGGCGCCGGAGCCAGACCCCGCGCTGCCGCGCTACCTGGTGACGTTCTACATGCAGGCGCCACGCGAGACCTCGCGGGCCATGTACGGCGTGACCTACGTCCGAGACCCGCAATCGGGCAGGGGGTTTGTCTACCTGCCCGGTCGCGGCGAGGAGGGTTGGGCCATGAACGTCCGGACGATCCTCCGAGAGGGCCAGGATGGCCGGTGGCATCGTGCCGCGGCAGAGTGGAGCGACGCCGTCACATCAGCGTTGTCCCACCAGTCGCCCCCTCGGCCGAACTAAAGTTCGGCCCTACGACTACTCCGCAGGTCAGGTGCGCACCGGAGCGCCCGTCGCAGCCGACTTGTAAACGGCCTCGATCAGGCGCATGTCCTTCAGTCCCTCTTCACCCGGCGTGAGCGGCGGCTTGTCGTTCCGGATGCAGTCGACGAGGTGGTCCATCTCGGCGGCGAAGTGGCTGATGACCGGCTGGATCCGCTCCTCGATCTTCGTCCACGTGCCGGCGCGCATCTTGAGGCCGTCGTAGCTCAGCGCCGGCTCGAGCTCCGCCCACCCGTTGGTGCCGACGACGCGGAAGCGGTTGAGGGGCACGCCGTAGCTCGACGTGCAGTTGGCAAGCACACCGCTCGGAAACCGCAGCTGGAAGGTGATGTTCTCTTCCACTTCCTTGAAGCGCGGATCGTTCGGCGTCGTGTCCATCATCGCGTGCACTTCGGCGGGCTCCTCGCCGGTCAGGTAGCGTGCCGCGTTGAGCGCGTAGATGCCGATGTCCATCATCGATCCGCCGCCGGCCATCTTCTTGTTCAGGCGCCACTGCGTCGGATCGCCGATGGGGAAGCCGGCGTCGGCGAGCACCACGCGCAGCTTGCCAAACTCCTGATCGCGGACCACCTTGATGAGCGCGTTGTTGAACGGCTCATAGTGCAGCCGGTAGGCGATCATCAGCTTGCGGCCCGCAGCCTTGCCGGCCGCCACCATCTGCTCGCAGTCTGCGGCGGTGTTGGCCATCGGCTTCTCGCAGAGCACGTGCTTGCCGGCCTTGAGCGCTCGAATCGTGTACTCCGCGTGCATGCCATTCGGCAGCACCACGTAGACGACGTCGATCTCGGGGTTGTCCTTGATGCTGTCGTAGTTCTCGTAGTTGTAGATGTTCTTCGTCGCGACGCCGTACCGCGCAGCCAGCTTCTCGGCCTTGTCGCGGTGGCCGCTGACGAAGGCCACGACCTGCGACCGCTCGCACTTCGCGAAGGCCGGCAGGATCTGGTTGATGCTCAGCGACCCGAGGCCGACGATCGCCCAGCCCAGCCTGGGCCCCGGTGGGTCCGGCACGCGCAGCTGCGCCGCGGCGGTCCGCGCGGCCAGCGGCGACACGGCCAGGCCGGCACTCGCGGCCTTGAGGAACCCACGACGTGATACGGACGAAGTTCGGCTCGACATGCCCGGGATGATAGCCGATTACGCCTGAATTCATGTATCGGCGCGCGCGCGCCGATTGACGGTGTGGATATCGCTGTGCAGGACGTCCACACTCTCAGCCCGACCGACGGGCTCGATCTGTCGTCGACCACCGGCCTCGACATCGATCCGGTGGTCGCCGAACGGAACAAGGCCGAACGCCATCGCCGCTTCAACATGGTGGAGTTGCCGCGCATCCGCGCGTTTGGCTTCGCGCTGCTCGCCGCTGCCTCCGCGCTGCACCGGGCGCTCATCCCGGTGACATCGCATCCGCGGATCGGCGTGCCGATGCTGACGATCGTGCTCGGCGCCTACTCACTGCTGTCGTGGCTCGCAATTCGGCGCTGGTACCGGCCCGCTTCGCGCCTGTCGATCGAGAACGTCGTCCTGCTCCTCGACCCGATCCCGATGGCGCTGGCCGTCTATGCGACCGGCGGAACCGAGAGCCTGTTGTTCCCGATCTTCACGGTGCAGGTGGCCGACCAGAGCCCGGGCACGGTCCGGAGCCGGCCGCTTCTGTTCGCGCACATCAACATCGTCGTCTACGCCTCGATGCTGTTGTGGCAGGTGGCCGTGGACGGCGTCGCCGTGCCGTGGAACATCGAGATCGTCACGATCGTGATTCTGTACGGCGCGAACCTCTACCTGGGCCTCACCGCGCGGTCGGCCGAGAAGCTGCGCGCGCAGACGTCGGAAGCCGTCAGGATCGCCCGCGCCGCCATCGGGCGCCTGCAGGCACAGTCAGCCCAGATCGATCAGGCGCTCCGCAAGGCCGAGGACGCCAGCCGCGCCAAAAGCGCGTTCCTCGCCAACATGAGCCACGAGATCCGCACACCGCTCAACGGTGTGATCGGGATGACGGGCCTGCTGCTGGACACGCCGCTGACACCCGACCAGTCCGAGTACGCCAGCACGGTGCGGACCTCGGCCGAACACCTGCTCACTATCATCAACGACATCCTCGACTTCTCGAAGATCGAGGCGGGCCGGCTCGATCTCGAGCGCGTCGCGTTCAACCTGCCGGCGACGCTCGACGACGCGATGGATCTGGTGGGCGATCAGGCGGCAAGCCGCCAGATCGACCTGCTGTGCCGCATCGGCGATGGCGTGCCCGACACGCTCGAGGGCGATCCGGGCCGACTGCGCCAGGTGCTGCTGAACCTGCTGTCAAACGCCGTCAAGTTCACGCCGCGCGGACACGTCGAGCTCCGCGTCGTCCGCACGCCGCTCGGCTGCGGCCTGCGGTTCGAGGTCGAGGACACGGGCATCGGCATCGCAGAGGACGCGAAGGATCGGTTGTTCAGGACCTTCTCGCAGGTGGACAGCTCCACCTCGCGCAGGTTCGGCGGCACCGGCCTCGGCCTCGCGATCAGCCATCGCCTCGTGCACCTGATGGGCGGCGAAATTGGCGTGCACAGCGTCGCCGAGGAGGGCAGCACGTTCTGGTTCACGCTCCCGATGGATGCGAGCCACTGCGCGCTGCCGGCGCCGCTGGTGAGCGAGAGCGGCCGCGCGCTGGTGGTCACCGATCGGCCGGCGGTCGGCGTCGCGTTCGAGGCGGGCCTGCTCCGTCTCGGCGCGCAGGCGATAGTGTCCGCGCCCGGGCAGGCCGCGCTCCAGGTCGCCTCCGAAGCCGGCGGGGAGGCGCCCTTCGGCTTCGTCATCTGGGATGTGCGCTCGCCCGCGGAGGATGCCCGCGCGGCGCTCGAAGTGGTGATTCGCTCGCTCCCCTTCACGCCGGTGGTCGTCGTCAGGCCGCTGCGGCAGCCCGAAGAGGAGGCCATCGCCGGCTGGGCGCTCGAGCGGATCGTGTCGATGCCGCGGCCGGTCGGCTTTGCCGCGCTGGCGCGCGCCGTCGGGCGCGCGCGACGACAGAGCAGCCAGGCGATGCCCGCCTATCTCGCCGGCCGCCGCGACGTGATGCCGCCGCTGCCGTGGGCCGGCCGTCGCGTCCTCATCGCGGAAGACAACGTGGTCAACCAGCGGGTGGCCGCCAGGTTCGTCGAGAAGCTCGGGTGCCGCGTCGACGTCGTGGCGAATGGGTTCGAGGCCGTGGATGCCGCTGGCCGGTCGCCCTACGACCTGATCCTGATGGACTGCCAGATGCCGGAGATGGATGGCTTCGCCGCGACGGCCGAGATCCGGCGCCTCGAGACAGGCCGCCCGCGGACGCCCATCGTCGCGCTGACGGCGAGCGCGCTGGCCGGCGATCGCGAGCGCTGCCTGGCGTCGGGCATGGACGACTACCTCGCCAAGCCGGTCACGGCGACCGACGTCGCGACAGTCTGCAGCCGCTGGCTGCCCGCACCGCGTGGGCGGACGTCGGACACGGGGACGAAGTTTTGAGTTCTGAACTTCTTGGAACCACTCAGGGCCGAATCTCGAAGTCGAGCCACTGCTTTCGCTGGAGCTTTCTGGGGTCCGGTCCGCGCACGGTGACTTCGAGCGTGTACAGGCCCGCCGCCATGCTGGACGCAAGCGTCAGCGTGCCGGCGATAGGAATGACGCGCATCTTGTCGCGGCTGATCTTCGGGCTGGCGGTTACCGGCGTGAACGGTCCCTGGAAGACCACCTTGCCGTCGCGAATCACCGCCGCGGCCATCTGCAGGTCGGGGTTCGCATTGTTCAGGCCGTCGTAGATTTCGTACGCGTAGACCGCCTTCGTGCCCGGCGAGAGTATTCGGATCTCGGGCTCGAACAGCACGCCGTCGACGAGGCCTTGCTGCGCGTCCGGCGGCGGTTCGGGCTGGGCGCGTTCGTTGTCCGCGACGCCCTTCAGTAGCAGGCCCGACAACGCGAGCTTGCCGCGCCCGACCGCCGGGACTTCGAGAAACTGCGAGGCCGATCCGATCTTCCCGGAGGTCAGGTCCGCAACCGACGCACGCATCTGGTACGGGCCGGCCTCCTTGGCGGCCGTCCTGAGGGCAACGACGATGCCGCGCTCCTGGACGCGGCGGAAGTTCTGGTCGGTAAGCGCCAGTGAGACTTCGCGCCGCCGGCCGTCGAACACTTGTCCGTTGTCGCCGATGGCCATGAGCAGGACCTGAAGCCGGGCGGTGTGCTGACCAGCGTCGTCGGTCTCGAAGTGCAGGTTGGCGGGATCGACGAAGACCAGCGACCGCACGTACGGCCCGGTGGCCTCGTCGTCCCCGAAGACGGATGTGAGCCGCACCGTGAGGGCGCCCGAGCCGAATGGAGAGATCGCCGACATCACGAGGGGATCGGCCGATTCGGCTTTCGCCGTCGTGCTCCCTTCGAACGGACCGAAGAAGCCCTGGCGGGATCTGACACGCACGCCCGGGCGCTTGACGCGAACCTTGACCCGGTCCTGATCCCAGCCTGCCCGCGGCGAGCCTTTCGGCGCGACGTAGCCAAGCAGGTAATAGCCGCGCTGATCGTCCAGGACGCGGCGCACTCCGAGATTCAGATCGTTCGTGTTCTCGACGGCCAAGCCGCCGGTCTGATCGGCGATGAATTTGAGCGAGTCCTGCGAGTTGATGAGCTGGCGCTCACGGGATTCATCGATGGCGTTGGCGGCGGCTCCCATCTGGTGGCCCGGGACGTCGAGGAAGCCGCCGCTGTCGGAGCCGTTCATCATCGACGCCCTGGCGCCACGCGGAGCGTCCCAGTCGCGAACCACGGGATTGTCTGCAGCAGTCGCGCCTGCCGTCTGCAGGCCGCGCGCGTCGACGGTGTTGATCACCACGCCTGCGGCGTTCGCACGGGCGAGCATCTGCGTCATCGAGGCCCAGACTCGTCCGCTCCCATCCCGGCCGATCCCCATGCGATCCCTGAAGATCGATGGAAACCCCTCCGAGA
>Ga0310810_10004384_pt1 | contig 15595 bp, 10 predicted proteins | sample NCmetagenome_FD_207641 | JGI IMG/M metagenome (GOLD analysis project Ga0310810, IMG submission 207641) | Soil microbial communities from experimental microcosm in Duke University, North Carolina, United States - NC | ecosystem: Engineered > Artificial ecosystem > Soil microcosm > Unclassified ...
GCGCTCTATCCAGCTGAGCTACGGACCCGTAATCGGGAGGGGAAAACTCGCCCCGCCGCGCGGTTTCCGCAACCGGTGACGGGCCCCGTTCCCCAAGCGCAACGAGCCGCCTTGGGGGCGGCTCGTTGCATATCGGGGCGCCCGGATTTGAACCGGGGACCTCCTGCTCCCGAAGCAGGCGCGCTAACCGGGCTGCGCTACGCCCCGTGGTTTACGAGACGGGTGAATGTAATCGGGCGGCCCCCGATTGCCAGCCCCGCGCTCTTGTCCGCCGCCGCTCCGATCGTCACTCTTAACCTCGTGCCCCGCCGCTCGTTCAGCCACCTGCAGCGACCCGCCCTCGGGCTCGCCCTCGGCCTCGCGGCCCTCGCCGCCGGGCTCCTCTGGTGGCGGCGCGAGCCGCGGCCCGACCGGCGCAAGGTCGCGGTGGCCGTCTTCACCAACCGCACCGGCGATTCCTCCCTCGAACCGCTCGGCAGCATGGCGGCGGACTGGGTCACCCGGGGCCTGGCCCAGAGCGCGCTGGTGGACGTAGTGGACGTGGGCACCATCTATGTCCAGGGCCGCAGCGACTCGGGCGCGCCCACCGACCCGCGCCGGCTGGCGCTTCGGAACGGCGCCGGCACGGTGATCTCGGGCAGCTACTACCTCGCCACCGATACCATCGTGCTTCGCGCCTCGGTCGAGGATGCCGTCGCGGGAACGGTGTTGCAGACGGTGGAGCCGGTGCACGCCCCCGCGAGCGAGGCGGTCCAGGCGCTGGACCAGCTGCGGGAGCAGGTGGTGGTAGCCGTGGCCGGCGTCTTCGACACCCGCTACAGTCCCTTCACCTCCCGTCCCTCGACGCCACGCCTCCAGGCGTATCAGAGCTTCGTCGCGGGGCAGACGGCGTACTGGCGCGGGGGAGCCCCGTCCGAGGTGCGGGCCCACTTCTCCCGCGCCCTGATCGAGGACGGGAATTTCCTCGCCTCCGCCGTCTGGCTCGCGTTCATCGGCGCCAACGGGGCCGGATGCGGACTCACCGACTCGGTCGCGACCGCGCTGGAGCCGCGGCAGGCCGAGCTGTCCCCGTTCGACCTGCTCACCTTGCGCATCGCCTCGGCCCGCTGCCGCAACGCCTGGGCCGAGGCGTATCGGCTGGCGACCCGGCAGGCGGCGCTCAAGCCGCGCTCCGCCTACGCGATCTATACCGCCGGCTTCTTCGCCATCAGCAGCGGCCGGGCCCGCGCGGCCCGGGAGTTGTTCCGGAGCCTCGATCCCGAGCGGGATCTGGGGTGGGTCTCCGATCCCGCCAAGGCGATCTTCTGGCGCGACTACAGCAATGCGGAGCACGTCCTGGGAGAATACGGGGCCGAGCTGCGCCAGGCCGAGCGCCAGCTCCGGGACTTTCCGCCCCGGCTCGGAACCCAGCTCTACGCCATCCGCGCGCTGGCAGCGCTGGGGCGGGGCAGCGAGGCGCTCGCGCGGGTGGACGCGGCGATGCGGCTGCCGCAGGATCCGACCGCGCGGGTGACCGGAGGGATGAGCGCGGGCCATCTCGCCTACCAGTCCGCGATCGAGCTTCGGGTGCACGGCGACTCGTTGCGCGCGCGCGAGGTCGCCGAGCGGGCCGTCGCCTGGTTCGAGGCCGATCCGGCCCGCGTCACGGCCGGCTACTATGAGCGTCATTACCTGGCCCGCTCGCTCCTCCTGCTGGGCCGCATCGACGAGGCCGTCGCGACGATGGCCTTCGTGCCCGGCGCCGACACGACCGATCCGGTGATGATCACCCTTCGCGGCGTTCTGGCCGCGCGGCAGGGGCGGATGGAACAGGCCCGCGCCGCAGACCGGCAGCTCGCCGAGATGATGACCGCGCCTGCCGTCCGCTCATTGGCAGTGATGCAGCGGGTGCGCCTCAAGCTCGCGCTGGCGGAGCGAGACTCGGCGCTGGCCCTCTTCCGGGAGGCGGTCGAGCGCGAGGAGATCGTCCGGGCCCCGCTGGGGAACGACATCCACTGTGACCCGCTGTTCGACGGGCTCCGCAACGATCCGGAATTCGAGCGGGTGAACCGCGGGCTCTGACCATCCTTCAAAACGACCGAGCCCCGGGCGGTCTGCCCGGGGCTCGGTCGCTTCCACAGCCGCCTAGCTCAGTTGACTACACACGATCCTGCGGCGCGGCTCTTCGCGAGCGACGCCACCGCGTCGAACGCGGCCCGGATCCCGGTCTGGGCGAGGTAGGCGGCATCATACTTCCACACCGCCAGCGCACAGACCGCCGGCGACGAAGCGAGCGTGGAGCCGAACTCCTTGATCTGGCTCGCGGTCATCGGCGCGGTGTTGACCCCCGAGGCGTCCTCCGCGTTGAGCCCCGCCACCAGGCCGAGACCCTCCGCCTTGGCCGACGCGACCTGCGCCGAGAGGTACTTCCCGAGGTCGCCCTTCTTGGTGTTGTACTGCGCCCACCCGGCGTCGAGGTAGGTCCACGGGAAGGTGGCCTTGGCCAGGTCGGTCGGCGCGACCCGCGCGGTCGTCGCGAGGCCGGGCCAGATCGACTTGCTGTACTTCGCCATCTCCTCGACCGTCGACCACGGAATCGCCTGGCCTCCCCAGCAGGAGGAGCATTGCGGCTGGTCCACCAGATAGTGGAGGTACAGGGTCTTGTCGCTGATTCGGCTGCCGAGCGCCAGGCTCCGGTACTGGTCCACTTGGGCCTTCCACTTGGTCAGGCTGAAGGTGCCGTCGGCATTCTTGACCTGCGACGTCACGGCCATCATCACGATCAGCTTTATCTGGCTGGCGGCGGCCTGGGTCAGCTGGCTGGCCAGCTGGCTCGGCGTCGCCTTGTAGACCGATCCGGTCCACCGGGTGGTGTACTCGGCGGTCGGGGCGAGCTCCATCCCGAAGGGCAGGGGGCCCGCAACCGTGCTCGGAGGCGGCGGCGGCTCCTCGGTGGTGGTGGTGTCGGGCGGCGGCGGGGGCGGCTCCTCCGGCGGCGGCTCGGAGCCGGAGCCGACCTTGCAGGTCTTGGTGGCCCGGTTCTGCGCCTTGTCCCGCAGGTAGTCCATCGCAGCGGCCATCCCGCTGCTCGACAGGAGCTGCTCGTCGTACTGCCAGCTGATGAAGGCGCACGGGTAGGAGCTGCTGAGCAGGGCCCCGCCCCATTCCTTGACCTCGCTCGGGGTCATCGGCGACCCGCCCTGTCCGGGTCCGATCAGCGGCGGCGCGCCCTTGGAGATGTTGAGCCCCACGACCAGGGCCAGCCCCATCTGCTGGGCGTCGGCCACATTGTCGCGGGTGAATTGGTTGATGTCCTTGGTGCCGCGGGGATTCTCGAACTGTGCCCAGGCGGCGTCGAGGTACTGGTAGGTCCCGCTCCACCGGATGCGGGAGGGCTCCGCCCGCACGATGGTCGCCATGCTGGGCCAGATCGACTTGCTGTACTTGGCCATCTGGTCGAGCGTGGACCCCGGGATCGGCTCGCCGCCCCAGTTGCTCGGATCGTACGGCTCGTCGATCAGGTAGTGCCCGATCACGGTGCCGTCAGTGACGTAGGAGGAGAAGTTGATGCCCCGGTACCGATCAATCCGGTCCTCCCATTTGGCCAGACTGAAGGTTCCGTCGCCGTTCTTGTAGTAACTCTGCTCGCCCGCAAACATCAGGACCACCCGTGCCCCTCGGCTCTTGATCGCGGCCAGCTCCTGCAGGAGCTGGTTCGCCGGAATGGCGCGCTTGGCGCCGTTGTACCGGCTGCCGAATTCGCTGGTCGGGTGTTCGAAGGTGCCTATGGGGATGCCGCCGGCGAACGAAGTCGCGAGCGATGGAGTGGTGGTACTGCCAGGATCGAAGGCGTCGGAGCCGCTGCACCCGACGAGGCCGAGGAGGGCAATCGCGATCAGGGGCGCTCGAAGGCGCGCAATCCGGCGGGAGAGCTTGAAGGTGTACGTCACGACGACATCCTCGGGCGAGGGGTGCAGTGCCTTGAACTGCGAACGAGTGAGTATGGAGGGAGCGACCCGGGTCGGGTCACTGGAACTGCACGTGTTTGCAAGACATGGGCCGTCGAGGGGGCCGTTTCCGCGGCTCGGCGCCTATCCTACCGTCTGGCCCTGATTTCGGCCCCCGCGCCCCGGAGGGCCACACCAGGGCAAGCCGCGATACGGGCCTGGCGCCCGCGGGGCGAAATGTCGGCGTTGCAGCGTATTGCGGGGTGGGGCGAGGTGTGTGCCCTGGGACTACTCGGCTGGTGCGGGAGGGTCGCGCCGGAGGCAAGAGGTGCCCCCTCGGGTCGCCGCCACCGAGGCGACCGAATCGAGTGCGGCGAGGATCCCGGCCCGCCTTTCGAAGGCCGCATCATACCGCCAGCTCACGAAGGCGCAGGCGTACGGGGTCTGGACCAGCAGGGTACCGACCCGGGCGAGCTCGGCGGCCGACATCTCCCAGTGATTGGGGTTCTCCGTCGTTCCCCGAATGCCGCTCGAGCCGTCTCCGCCGTTCAGCTGGTTCAATCCCACGATGAGGCCGAGCCCGAGCAGCTTGGCTTTGGCCACGTGCTCGTCGCGGAAGGCCTCGGGTGTCGGCCAGCGACGCCCGGGCCCTTCCCACTGGGCCCAGGCGATGTCGAGATCGGGATACGTGGCGTGTCCCTCGGCCAGCCAGCCGGGCGTTGCCCGGACCACCGTCGGCAAGGTGGGCCAGATCGACTTGGAGTAGCGGGTCATCTCCTCGAGCTCGGCGCGGCTGATCTCCTGCCCGCCCCATGACGGCTTGGCATCCGGCTCGTCGACCAGGTAATGGGCCAGCACCAGCCCTTCCTCGACGTACGGCCCGAAGTCCATGTCGCGGTACTGATCGATCCGCGCCTTCCAGCGCGCCAGGTCGAATCGGCCGCTCGTGTCTCGGGTGTTGTCCTTTCCGCCGCCGAGGTTGAGCACCACCCGGACCTTGCCCTCGCGGGCCGCGCGGAGCACGCCTCCGACCTCGCTGCGCGAGACGACGCGCGCGGCGCCGGTGATCGGTGCGCGATAGCGGTCGAGCGGCAGGGTGAACATGCCGAACGGGATGCCCGTTCCGATGCCGGCATATGTGGAGTCGGGTCCGGCAGGGCCGGCGTCGGGGAATTCCGAGCGACGCTCGTCCGCGCCGAAGGGCACACTGCAGGCCGCGAGCGCCAGCAGCGTGACGGCGAGTCGCCACCTCGGCCGGAGCCAGGCGGCACGATCACTTCGCAGTGAGATGATGAGATACTCCGGACGTACGGAGGCGACCGACCGCGAGGGCAGCGGGGGCGTCCCATTACGCAGAGAAACCTAACGATCGGGGCCCCGGAACGGCCAGAGGGTGCGCGAGGCTCCACGCCCCGATCAGCTCAGGTCCAACGCCGGCCGTAGTAGAGTCGAATGATTATCCCCTACCAATGCCAGCCTCATCGGCGCAAACGCCCCCAGCAGAAACGACTCATGTGGTCGGCCGGATTCGAAGTAACGAGCAGCTCCTGACGAGCGTCGGATTCCGGCGAGCCATTGAGGACGTCCAGCGCCTCGGAATCGTCATTCGTTACCGGGAGCTCCGGCCCGACACTCTTTCGCTGGAGCTGGGCAACGCGGCGTTCACAGGTGCTTCCACGGAGTACAACCTGGGCCGCCTGTACCTGGCCTATCGCGGCACAACTGACTACAGCTCGGGCGGTGCTTTGGACCTACAGCACGGCGAGCGCCGGGTAGGTCTGTACACCAAAAGCGGCCTGAGTTGGGAGGCGGTGCGCTAGTCACTTCTCCCCAGTTGGGCAGAAGACAAGTCGTAACAATGTCAGTGCCCTTTCTCAGCTGACCCGTTGTGCTCAAACAGCATATGTCCGTCCCGACGCTGGCGATCTCGCGCTGGCGAAGGCACATTGTAAGCATCCCCTTCATAAGGCTCGGCCGTGACCGACGTAGCGGCCTCCGCACTAGCCGACGCCCTTCGCGATCGCTACGTGCTTGAGCGCGAGCTCGGCCGCGGGGGGATGGCCACAGTGTACCTGGCCCGTGATCTTAAGCACGATCGGCCAGTCGCCCTCAAGGTCCTGCACCAGGAGCTGGCCCATGCGCTCGGCCCCGAGCGCTTTGTGAGGGAGATCAAGGTCGCCGCCCGCCTCCAACACCCCCACATCCTGCCGGTCTTCGATAGCGGAACAGCGAAGCAGCCTGGCAGTGCGGTGGAGTCTCTGTGGTTCACGATGCCGTACGTCGCGGGCGAGTCGCTCCGGCAGCGACTCGCCCGCGAGCCGCAGCTCCCGCTTCAAGACGCCATCCGGATCGCGCTTGAGGTCGCCGATGCCCTGGGCTATGCCCACGGGCACGGGCTCGTCCACCGTGACGTCAAGCCGGAGAACATCCTGCTCTCGGGCGATCATTGTGTCCTCGCGGACTTCGGTGTCGCCCAGGCGCTCGACGCGGCCGGCGGCGAGCGGCTGACCGGGACCGGCATCACGTTCGGCACCCCGTTGTACATGAGCCCGGAGCAGGCGAGCGCCGAGCGGCGGCTCGACGGCCGGAGCGACATCTATTCCCTGGGCTGCGTCCTCTACGAGATGCTCGCCGGCGATCCGCCGTTCACCGGTCGCACGGCCCAGGCGATCATCGCCCGCCGTCTGAGTGAGCCGGTCCCGCGCCTGCGCACCCTCCGCGACGTGCCCGCGGCGGTCGAGGAGGTCGTCGGCAAAGCGTTGGCCCGCTCGCCCGCCGACCGCTTCGACGCCGCCGCGCAATTCGCTCAGGCCCTCCAGGCCGCCGTCGGCGCCCAGCCTGCCGTGCGGACGGAGCCGGCAGCGGCGGCCCGCCATCCAGCTTTCCAGCGGCGCATCCTCCTGGCCGCGGCCGGCGCGTTCGTCGCGGTCGCGGTCCTGCTCGGCCCGTACCGCGGCCTCAGGCGTGCGCCCGAAGTCACGCTCGATCGGAACCTTCTCGCCATCGCCCCCTTCGACGTGTTCGAGCCTTCGCTGCAGCTCTGGCGGGAGGGGCTGGGCGACATTCTCTCCCGCAGCCTCGACGCCGCCGGTCCGCTCCGCACCGTGTCTCCGTCCGTCGCCCTGCGGCGGTGGGAGGGTCGCGCTGACCGTGCCTCCGCCGAGGCCCTCGGTCGCCGCACTGGCGCGGGGCTGGTCGTGTTTGGCACCGTGGTCCCGAAAGGGCGAGACTCGGTTACCCTCCGCGCCGGCGTGTTGGACGCCGTGAGTGAGTTAGGCCAAAGGGAGGTCGAGGTCTCGGGGGAGTCCTCGAGGATCGGCGAGCTGGCGGACTCGCTGGGAATCCGGATCCTCCAGGCCCTGGGACGGGGTCGGGCGATCGGGTCGATGCGCCAGGTCTCGATGGGATCGAGATCGCTGCCGGCGCTGAAGGCCTTCCTGCAAGGCGAGCAGTTCTATCGGCGGGGGGTATGGGACTCCGCCCTGGCTCGATACGACCAGGCGATCGCGGCTGACAGCACCTTCGCCCTCGCGCTGAGCCGGATGAGCGCAGTTCTGAGCTGGTTCCCGGCGACCGGGGGAGCGTACCTGCCACGCGATGAATACGCCAGGCGCTCGACGCTGTACAACCACGGCCTCTCGCCTCGGGAAAGCCTGCTGATCGTGTCCGACTCGTTCTTCTTCGCCGCCGAGGCGGCTACTGACCCGAACGCTTACGTCGGCTTCAGCTTTCGCTCGCTAGGCGCGCTCGAGGAGGCGGTCCGCCGCTATCCCGGAGACCCGGAAGCCTGGTATGTGCTCGGTGAGGAACGCATGCATATGCCATTTCCGATCGGTACCCCGCCCGCCATGACCTTCGAGGCCTTCAGCCGGTCCATCGCGCTGGACTCAGGATTCGCGCCGGCCTACGAGCACATGGTGGACTTGGCCATCCGGCTGGGCCGCCCCGAGCTCGCCGGGCGATTGGCGGCCACTTACCTGAGTTTGTATCCCGACGCTCGTAGCGCCTCGGCCTACCGGCTGGACCTCCCGGCGCTGGATCCCACCCGGTCCGGCGCGGCGGACACGGCCCGGCTGGTCGACAGCTTGTCGGTCGAGGACATCTTCAACGTCGCCTTCACCATCCTCCCTTTTCTCACCGACTCCGCGGAAACGCAGGTCCGGCTGCTCCGCAGAATGGGGGATCCACACCGGAGCGCGGGTGGAGTTGCGGGCGGGATGTTCGATTCGCTGATGTGGCCACACTATCTGGCCGCCGCCCTCGCCTACCGGGGCCACCTCCGCGAGGCCTACCAGACCGATCGCCGCCTGCTGCTCGACCCGGCCGGCTCGAAGTTTAGCCTGTTCATAGACCAGTTCCTCGATCTGGCTTTGCTTGGGATTGTCCCGGACTCCATAGCCGGGCCCGCCTTCGCGGGCGCGCTCGAGCCGACCGCGCCGTGGGACTCTAAGTGGGGGTTTACCCCGCGCCACCTTCGCGGAATCACCTGGTGGCTCGCCCACCGTGATACCGCCTCCCTCAGACGGTTCGCCGCGCGGGCTGCAGAAGAGGCCCGCCAGCCCAATTCTCCACTCGTCGTCCTTCGAGCCCGGCTGCTGGGCGCCACGTCCACCGCCTATGCCGCCCTTGCCCGCGGCGATTCCGCGGAGGCACTGAGGTATTTGGAAGCGATACCCGACACGCTGTGCCTGGTAGGCGATTGCTTCCACCTGAATCTCACGCTCGCACGGCTCCTCTCCGCGCGGGGCGACGACCGCCGGGCCGGGGCCCTGCTGGATCGTTGGCGGTGGAGCGCCGAGATCGGCCCGTGGTTTGTCTTGTCGGCGCTGGAGCGCGGTCGCGTGGCCGAGCGGCTGGGCGAGCGGGAGAAGGCGATCGAGAGCTACCGCTTCGTGACGGAGGCATGGCACCGGCCGGATCCAGAGCTGCAGCCCTATGTCAGCGAGGCGCGTGCGGGGCTCTCGCGGCTCACGAGGGAATAATGCGAGGGTTCGCCCTATGAGGACAGCGATAACCGCGGCGAACGTGGCGGCGCTCGAGCGCCTGTTCATCGAGTGGAGCAAGACTGGCCGCCGAGTCCCATCCTGGGAGTTTCTCGCGGCCATGGGTGCCTGGCCGTGGACGAGCTCACCGAGGAACAGCTCGGGCAGGCCGGGACCACGCGGGAGACGCTCCGGCGCCTGGCGACTGGAGGGCCGACGTGATGCGGAGCCGAAACATCATGGCGTTTGTAGCGGGTGCGGTCGCCTACGTCTTCATCCTTTTTCGATTTCTATCCTACTCGGAACGCAATCAATTGCCCGGGTGACGTTTACCTGACATTCGCCGGGGTGGCGCTCGTTATTGGCTTTTTCGTATCCCTTGGCGCCACCATGGGCAGGTACCGGGCTATCGCCTTTGTATTGCTGGGCATTTGCATTGCCCATTTGCTCGTGATTATTGCCGACTACCAGCAGAACCCGACTAGTCACAATCTCGCACCGTTTGAATTTGTACTCCTTTGCGTCTGCGCTGCTCCAGGGCTCGGAGATGTGGAGGGACGGTTCCCCTAACCTGGAGCGGCCGGTGTACGATGCCTTATCCGCACCGATAGTCGGCACCATTTCGCCAGCTGGCTGAAATACTGAGCCCCGCCGATCGCTAATCGATGGCGGGGCTTAATCTTGCGAAGTGCGCCCTGAGGGATTCGAACCCCCAGCCTTTTGATCCGTAGTCAAATGCTCTATCCAGTTGAGCTAAGGGCGCAAAGGCGATGGGCGGTACAAGACTCGAACTTGTGACCTCCACGATGTCAACGTGGCGCTCTAACCAACTGAGCTAACCGCCCTGAGTCGGAACGGCGGTAGGCGGCAGGGCGGAGTCTCGTACCGCCGTTCCGTCGTACCGCCGTTGCACCGATAGCGGGGGTGGGATTTGAACCCACGACCTCCGGGTTATGAGCCCGGCGAGCTACCAGACTGCTCCACCCCGCGACGTGGTGACTGCATCCTGCGACTGCATCCGAGCGCTCGAGTCTCAGCGCGTGGAGAGCGGGAAACGGGACTCGAACCCGCGACCCCAACCTTGGCAAGGTTGTGCTCTACCAACTGAGCTATTCCCGCGAACGCCGGCCAATCTAATTGATCTGGCGCGCAACTTCTAGCCAGAGACCGCCGCCAACCTGCCGCTGAATGGAGGCGAGGGGGATCGAACCCCTGACCTCGTGAATGCCATTCACGCGCTCTCCCAACTGAGCTACGCCCCCATTATATATTGTCGCGCCCGATGGCATCCGGCTGGGCACGGCAGCACGGAAACCTAGCCAGCGCGTCACTTAGCGTCAAGCTGAGAGATATGTTCCAGCCATGAAGAAGAAGAAAGCCGCCGGCGAAGACGGGCCGAAGCGGGCCTCCCAACGGCCGGCGGACACCTCCGCGGTCCCTCTGTCCGACGACCTCACCACCGCCGAGATCCTGGCGTACGGGGCCCCCGCCAAACCTCGCAAGCCCCGCAAGCGCGACACCGCCAAGAGCCTCGGCGTCTACGATGCCGACAAGGACATCCTCGACCAGTACCTCTACGAGGTCAGCCAGACCCCGCTGCTCACCGCCCAGCAGGAGGTGGCGATCGCCCGCAAGGTGCGGCGGGGCGACGCCGAGGCGATGCAGGAGCTGGTCAAGCGGAACCTCCGGTTCGTGATCTCGGTGGCCAAGAAGTATCAGAACCGGGGGATGGCGCTCACCGACCTCATCGGTGAGGGCAACGTCGGGCTCCTCACCGCCGCGCGGAAGTTCGATCCCGACCAAGGGGTGAAGTTCATCTCCTACGCCGTCTGGTGGATCCGGCAGGCGATCCTGGCCGCGTTGGCCCGTCACGGCCGCACCGTGCGGGTGCCGCTCAACCGCACCGCGGACCTCTCCCGCATCATCCGCACCGCCGAGACGCTCCGGCAGGAGCTCCGGCGCGAGCCCACGCCGGAGGAGATCGCAGGGTCCACCGGCCTCGCGCTCGACGTGGTGCAGGCGCTCGCGGCCCTCAACACGGCCGACGTCCGCCTGGACGCGCCGCTCGACCCCGAGGGCGATCGCAGCCTGATCGACCGCTTCATCGCCGACGAGCAGGGCGACGCCGAAGAGCAGGCGATGGACCGCTTCCTCTCCGAGGAGATCGAGTCCGCGCTCCGCACCCTGCCGCCGCGGGACGCCAAGGTGCTCCGGCTCTACTTCGGCCTCGCCGGCGGCCGGGAGCACACGCTGGAGGAGATCGGCGGCATGCTCGGCGTCACCCGCGAGCGGGTGCGCCAGCTGCGCGATCGCGCGCTCAAGCGGCTGCGCGAAGGCGACGTCGGCCGCGCGCTGGCGAGCTTCGCGGCCTAAGCGTACTTTCTGCACGTGCAGCCCTCCGTGGCATCCCGCGTCACCGCCCGGGACGGCTTCGTCGCGTACGTCGGGCGGCGGACGCTCGAGACCGGTCGTGCCCTCGCCGACGTCCGGACCTGGGCCCCGCTCCTCGTCGTCCAGATGCGACGGCTCGGCGTGGACTCGGTCCCGATCGCCCTCTTCATCGCGGTCTTCACCGGCATCGTCCTCTCCCTCCTCTCCTCCTACATCTTCACCGGCACCGTTCCCCTCTACTTCGTGGGCGCGCTGGTGGGGAAGACGGTGATGATGGAGCTGGGCCCGGTGCTCACCGGCATGGCCCTCGCCGGCCGGGTCGGCGCCAGCATCGCGGCCGAGATCGGGACCATGAAGGTCACCGAGCAGGTGGACGCGCTGGAGACCCTGGCCTACGACCGCTACAGCTACCTGGTGGTGCCGCGGGTCCTCGCCGCCGCCCTCATGTTCCCCGTGATCACGGCCTTCGCGATGGCGGTGGGCGTCGGCTCGGGATGGATCACCTCGATCAACCTGCTCGACCTCTCGACCCCGGAGTTCCTCAAGGGCCTCAAGCAGTTCTACCGGTTCAAGGACATCTGGTTCGGACTGGTGAAGAGCGCGAGTTTCGGGGCCGCGGTGGCGCTCATGGGCTGCCTGCGCGGCCTCGACGCGACGGCGGGCGCCGAAGGCGTCGGGCGCTCGACCACCCGCGCGGTGGTGCTCGGCTGCGAAGCGATTCTGGTGCTCGACGCCTTCTGGGCCCTGGTGCTGCTCTAGGATGGCGCGGGCCCGGCGGCGCCGCGGATGATCCGGCTCGAGCACCTGGCGAAAGCATTCGGGGCCAAGCCCGTCCTCCGCGGCCTGACGCTGGAGGTCCCCGACGGACGCAACACCGTCATCATCGGCTACTCCGGCACCGGCAAGAGCGTCACCCTCAAGCTCATCGTGGGCCTGCTCGAGCCCGACGCCGGCCGGGTCGAAGTGGACGGCGAGGTGGTGCACGAGATGGACCGCGAGCGGCTGGCGGCGCTCCGGGGCGAGATCGGCTACGTGTTCCAATTCGCGGCGCTGTTCGATTCGATGACCGTCGCGGAGAACATCCGGATGGGACTGGTCCGTCGGGGACACGACGAGCGCGAGATCCGCGACCGGGTCACCGAGAGCCTGGCCGTGGTCGAGCTCGCCGGCACGGAGGCCAAGTACCCGGCCGAGCTGAGCGGGGGGATGCGCAAGCGGGTGGGGATCGCGCGGGCGATCGCCCTGCGCCCGCGCTACATTCTGTACGACGAGCCCACCACCGGGCTGGACCCGGTCACCTCCGCCGTAATGGATCAGCTCATGATCCGGACCCGCGACCTCGGCGTCACCGGGCTCGTCGTCACGCACGACATGCGCACCGCGTTCACGGTGGGCGACCGGATCGCGATGCTCTACGAAGGCGCCATCCGCCAGGTCGGAAGCGTCGAGGAGATCCGGGCGACCGGTGATCCCGTGGTGCGCCAGTTCATCGAGGGTCGCCCGGGCGACCCGGCCGCGGCGGGGAGGACCCTATGAAGCGGAGCAACGAATTCGCGGTGGGCCTCGCCGTGCTGGCGGCGCTCGCCCTGGTGATCTTCGGCGCGCTCTGGCTGAGCGAGACGAACGTGAACCAGAAGGAGGCCACTTACACCGCGCGCTTCCGCACGGTCGGCGGCCTCGGGGTCGGGGCGCCGGTCACCCTGCGCGGCGTCCGGGTCGGCCGGGTGGAGGCGATCCGGCTGGTGGAAAACGAATGGGTGGAGACCGAGTTCAGCGTGGACCGCGGGGTGGACCTGCCGCCCAAGCCCGCGGTGATCTCGGCCTCGGCCAGCCTCTTCGGCGAGTGGAGCGCCAGCATCGTCCCCTACGAGCCGCTGCCCACGGACCCCAACGTCCGGGCGGCGCTGATCGAGTCGGACCAGGCGGGCGGCGACGCCTGGCCGGGGGCGACCCTGCCCGACATCGGCCAGCTCACCGCGCAGGCCAGCCGCATCGCCGGCGACGTGGGCGACATCACCAACCGGATCGGCCAGGCCTTCGACAGCAGCGCGCTCGCCAGCATGCAGCAGAGCGTGAAGGACCTGGCGGTCATCTCCCAGCGGCTGGTCACCTTCGCCAACGCCCAGACGACGCGGATCGACCGGGTGAGCCAGAACGTCGCCACCACCTCCGACGCCTTCGCCGGGGTGGCGCGCACCTTCCAGGGTGCCGTCGCGCGGCTCGACACCGCGACGGCGGACAACCAGCTCAAGGACATCCTCAACAACGGCCGCGCCTCCAGCACCGATCTCCGGCAGGCCGCGGCCGACCTGCGCAGCGTGATGACCGCGGCGCGGGACAATCAGGCCAGCCTGGTCCGGGTGATGGTCCAGGCCGACTCGCTGATGATGCAGATGCGCTCGGGCAACGGGACCATCGGTCTGCTGGCCAGCGATTCCACCCTCTACCGCGAGACCACCGAGACCGTGATCCAGTTCCGCGCGCTCCTGACCGACATTCAGGCCAACCCCCGCAAGTACCTCAAGATCTCGGTGTTCTGATGAGCCGGCGCCGGGCGGAGCTGGAGGTGAGCGCGGGCGGGATCGTCTACCGCCGGACCGGCGTGGAGCCGGCGCGCTTCCTTCTCATTCGCGATTCCTACGACAACTGGGGTTTTCCCAAGGGGCACCTCGAGGACGGCGAGTCGCCGGCCGATGCCGCGCGCCGGGAGACGGGGGAGGAAACCGGGCTCGGCAGCCTGGTCCTCCAGGGTCCGATCCGGGTCATCGACTGGCACTTCCGCTTCCGCGGACGCCACATCCACAAGTACTGCCACTTCTTCCTGTTCGAGAGCCCCAACGGCGAGCCGTGCCCCCAGCTGGACGAGGGGATCACCGACTGCCAGTGGCGCGATCTGGACGAAGCGCTCGACCTGCTCAGCTACGACAACGCCCGGGGCGTGCTCAAGCGGGCCGGGGAGATGGTCCGGACCCTGGTGGCCGTCGGCGCCGGGCGCCCCAAGCGCGAGAGGCACGCGGAAGGGCGGTACGGCGGTACGGCGGTACGTGGGGAAGAGGGCCAGTCCCCCGAGCCGGGCGAGGACATCGACGGCGCGCCGGGCGAGACGGGACCGCCTACCGCCGTGCCGCCGTACCGCCGCTCCGCCGACTGACATGGCCGCCATTGCCGCGCTGCTCGAGAGCCGGGCGGCGGTGCTCGCCCTGCGGCGCACCCTGCCGCGGGGGGGCGCGGGTGTCGTCACCTGCCGCGGCGCGACCGCGCTCCGCCGGATGCTCGAGACCCGGCTGGTCGATGCCATCGTGCTCGCCCCGACGGCGGCCCTCCTCCCCGAGCTGGCCGAGCTGCGGGGCCGCCTTCCGGGTCTCCCGGTCGTGGTCTATGCGGCCTTCCGTCCGGACGACGGCGATCTTCTCCTGGCCTGCCGGCGACACGACGTCGCCATGGTCGCGGTCGAAGGCGTGGACGACCCGGTCGTGGGCGAAATGGTGGCGCGGAGCTCGATCACCGCCGCGCGCCGCCGGGCCCTGGCCGAGGCCCCGCGGATGCTGCGGCTCACGGAGCCGCTGCAGCGGGCCGCCTGGGAGCTGCTGCTGCAGGAGGTGGAGCGCCCGGTCCGCACCACCGATCTGGCGCGGCGGCTCCGGGTGAGCCGGGAGCACCTCTCCCGCCAGTTCGGCGCCGGCGGCGCCCCCAACCTCAAGCGCGTGATCGATCTGACCCGGGTCGCCTGCGCGGCCCAGCTATTGGCCAACCCGGGCTACTCGATTCCCACCGTGGTCCGGATCCTCCATTTCGCCTCCGCCAGCCACCTGAGCGGGACCGCCCGCCGCATCGCGAACGTGCCGACCAGCGGGCTGGGCGGGCTCGGTCCCCGCGGGGTGCTGGCGGCGTTCGTCCGGGGGAACACCAGAAGCCGGATGTGACGCCCGAGTCACCCCGGCGAGCCGGGATGGTGCCCTGCGGTCGCCGCCGCCCTATCTTGTAGGGCTTCCGGGCGATACTCTTGCCCGGCTCCGCCTATTGTGATTATTTTCACAAGCCTTTCACCGACCTGAACCTTTCAGCCAGGCGTCTGACTTCATGGCCACTGACTCCATCCTCCGTCCGGGCGAGCTGAAGGACATCCTGCTCCGGGAAATCGCGGCCGCCGATCTCAGCACCACCGACGTGTCCGAGGTGGGGACGGTGCTGGAGGTCCGCGACGGGGTGGCCCGCATCTACGGCCTCAAGTCCGCGATCGCGAGCGAGATGCTCGAGTTCACCGCCCAGGAGACGGGTGAGGTGGTGGCCGGGCTG
>Ga0310810_10004385_pt1 | contig 15589 bp, 15 predicted proteins | sample NCmetagenome_FD_207641 | JGI IMG/M metagenome (GOLD analysis project Ga0310810, IMG submission 207641) | Soil microbial communities from experimental microcosm in Duke University, North Carolina, United States - NC | ecosystem: Engineered > Artificial ecosystem > Soil microcosm > Unclassified ...
GTGCTCATCGCGTTGCACGGTGGCTACTTTCTGCGCCGTCAGTACGTGACCTTCACCGGAACGCCACACGGGCAAGCCACCGTCCGTTTCCTCGCCCACGCGGTGGCTCGGGAACATGTCCGTGTGTTGCCGGCCGCCGTTCGCGCGGCGTTGGACGGGCGGCGTTACGTCAGCAGCGCACTCAGTGATTGTGCAGATGACACGCAGGATTAGGCGCCGAGATGCCTCCGAAATTCGCCCCAGACTCCAACGGGATGGAGGCTGCTCCACCTGGCAACGGCACTCTGTCGGTTGTGACGCGCCGAAGTCCTTTAGATCGCAAGGTCTTTCGTTTCATGAATCGTGCCCGTGAACGGCACGCGACCTGCTGACGTGAGAGCGAGAGCTGATAGTCATGGAGAATCACTGATGAAGAGCGTTGGTGCAGGACTCGACTACGTTGCCACGATGCGATTGACCGCGATCACGATTGTTCTGGTCGCCGCCGTAGGTTGCAGCGGTGCACAACCGCAATCGCAGCCATCATCATCGGCGGCAACGAGCACGCCCGAAGTGCTGGGACCACCGGCGTCTCAGGCCGGGTCGTCGATGCTTGCCGATTCCGGAGAAATCGCGCCCGTTGATCCGAGCAAATTCAACAAGACACCCGGCTACTCGCCGTATGCAGGGCGCAACTACCCGGAGCGGGTGTATTTCGGCGATGAACACGTGCACACCGCGTGGTCAGTGGATGCCGGGGGCGGCGGTACGACGCTCGGGCCGGAAGAAGCGGTGCGGTTCGCTCGCGGCGAAGAGGTCGTGTCGACCAGCGGTCAGCCCGTGAAGCTCGGCAAACCGCTTGATTGGGTCGCGATCACAGACCACTCGGACGCGATGGGCGTCATCACCGAAATCAAGAGCGGCAACGCCGAGATGATGCAGGACGCCACCATCAAGCGGTGGCACGACATGTTCGCGAAAGGCGGTAAAGAGGCCACCGCCGCCGTGTTCGAGCTGGTTGCCGCGCAAGCGGGCAAGAAGCTTCCGCCGCTCATCACGGATCCCAAATTCTCGAAGGCGGTCTGGGACAAGAACATCGCGATCCAGGAGAAGTACAACGAGCCCGGTCGATTCACGGCCTTCATCGCCTATGAATGGACCTCCAACGCCGGCGGCGGCGACAACCTGCATCGCAATGTGATCTACCGCGACGGGAAAGCCAGGGCGGAGCAAGTCCTGCCGATGACCACATTTCAGAGCGAGAACCCTGAAGACCTGTGGAAATGGATGGCGGCATGGGAACAGAAGACCGGCGGCAAGCTGCTCGCGATTCCACACAACGGCAACCTGTCCAATGGACGGATGTTCGCAATGGGTACGTTCGCCGGCGATCCGATGACCAGGCAGTGGGCGGAGGAGCGGCAGCGCTGGGAGCCGTTGTTCGAGGCGCTGCAGATGAAAGGACAAAGCGAGTCCCATCCGTCGCTCTCGACGACCGATGAATTCGCGGTGAACTACGAGTTGTGGGATCGCGGCAACCTGACGCAGACCCCGAAGAAGCCCGGGATGATCCAGTACGAATACCTGCGCGAAGCGCTGAAGAACGGGTTGAAGGTCGAGCAGGATCTTGGGGCCAATCCTTTCAAATACGGAATGGCGGGCGGCACCGACACACACAACGGACTGGTCGCGGCCGAAGAGGACAATTTCTTCGCCAAGTTTCCGACGGCCGAACCGAACGCCGAGCGCTGGGACGAAAATGCGATGAACTTCAACGGTCGCATCGTCAAAGGCTGGGAGATGAGCGCGGCCGGTTTCACCGGGGTGTGGGCGACCGGCAATACCCGCGAGGAGTTGTGGGACGCGATGAAACGGCGCGAAACCTACGCGACCAGTGGTCCCCACATGATCGTCCGGTTCTTCGGAGGCTTCGATTTCACTAAGGCTGATATGTCCCGGACCCCAGCCGCGGTGGGGTACACGAAGGGCGTCGCGATGGGCGGCGACCTGAAAACAGCGCCGGCCGGTAAGGCGCCTACGTTCCTGGTGGCCGCGCTGAAGGACGCGACCAGCGGCAACCTTGATCGCATTCAGATCATCAAGGGCTGGCTGGACAAGTCCGGCAAGCCCCAGGAAAAGATCTACGACGTGGTGTGGGGTGACGCCGATCGCCGACGCATCGTGAATGGCAAGCTGACCCCTGTCGGCAATACCGTCAACGTCGCGACCGCGTCGTGGACCAATACGATCGGCAACCCCGAGCTGATCACGGTTTGGCAGGATCCGGATTTCGATCCATCGCTGCGCGCGTTCTACTACGCGCGCGTGCTGGAGATTCCGACGCCGCGCTGGACGGCCTACGACGCCGCGTATTTCAAGATCACGATCACGGACCCGAAGGTCCCGATGACCACGCAGGAGCGGGCGTTTACCTCCCCGATTTGGTACACCCCATGATCGGCCGGCTGCTCCGCGAACCTCTCCTGCACTTCGCGTTACTCGGTGCGGCCATTTTTGGTGCGTATCGCTTCGTCGCGCCGCCGGCGTCCGATGCATCGGAGATCGTGATCACGGCCGATCGGGTCGCGTCGATTGCAGCGCAGTTCAGCGCGAGCCATGGCGGCCGGCCGCCGCGCGAGGACGAACTGCGCGCAGCCCTCGGCGCCTACGCGCGTGACGAAATGCTCTACCGTGAAGGTCTGGCACTGGCCCTCGACCGGGACGATCCCGTCGTCCGCAATCGGATTCGACAGAAGGCCGACCTCCTCAGCGAAGACGCCTTGAGCCGTGAGCCGAGTGATGACGATCTGCAAGCGTATCTCGCGGCGAATCAGACGGAGTTCGACATTCCAGCGCGAGTGTCGTTCGAGCAGATCTACATCGATCCCGACAGGCACCGAGGCGAGGACCCCGCCGCGGTGGTCGCCAGGATCCGCGCGGCGTTGACACTCGACCGGCTGCCGGGGACGCTCGGCGATCGCACGCTGCTGCCGGCGACGATGACGGAGGCGCTGTCAGGCGAGGTCGAAGCGGTATTCGGGAGCGAGTTCGCGAAGCAGCTGGCCGCGATCGTCGGCAATGGCTGGGCGGGTCCGTTCACAACCAGCTACGGCGTTCATCTCGTTCGCATCACGCACCGGGGCGAGCCGACGCGCGCCACCCTGGCAGACGCACGCGACGTGGTTGCCCGCGAATGGTCGCGTGCACAAACCGCGAAGGCGAAGGAGCAGTTCTACGAGACGCTGGCGCGTCGCTACACCGTCCGCGTTGAGCCCGAGGCCGACGCCCCCAGGAACGCGAGAAGGTAGGACAGGCACTGATGCTGCGCCGATGGACCGTTGTGATCGTGCTGGTGCTGGCGTGGGCGGCCACGGCGCACGCCGACGTGTTTCGTCCAGCCTATCTCGAGCTTCGCCAGATCAGCACGGACACGTACGACGTCATGTGGAAAGTACCAGCGCAGGGTGATGCCATGCGGCTGGCGATTCACGTCGTGTTTCCCGTGGGCACCGTCAACATGACGGAACCGCGAGGGACCTTCGTCGGCGACGGCTTCGTCGAGCGATGGACGATACGACGAAGCGGCGGCCTTGTTGGCGAGCACGTCAGGATCGGTGGGCTGCCGGGCACGATCACTGACGTGCTCGCGAGAATCGAGCGTGAGGACGGCACCACGCAGGTCGCGAGGCTGCTGCCCGAGCGCCCTGCCTTTGTCGTCGAACCGCCAACGCACGCCTCAGGTGTCGCCTGGACGTATTTGGGCCTCGGCGTCCATCACATCCTGTCGGGGATCGATCACCTGCTGTACATCCTCGCGATGCTGTTCCTCGTCAGGGGCTGGCGACGAATCCTTGCCACCATGACGGCGTTCACGGCGACGCACAGTGTGACGTTGTCGGCAGCCGCCCTCGGTTGGGTTCATGTACCGCAGCCTCCTGTCGAAGCGTGCATCGCGCTGAGCATCGTCTTCGTCGCACGCGAGATCGTTCAGGCTCACCGTGGCGTGCCCGGGCTCACCGCGCGGTGGCCATGGGTCGTCTCGTTCACGTTCGGCCTGATGCATGGCTTCGGCTTTGCCGGGGCGTTGGCGGAGGTCGGCCTCCCCGCGCGAGCGATTCCGGTGGCGCTCCTGTTTTTCAATGTCGGCGTGGAAGTCGGGCAGCTGCTGTTCGTCGCAGCGGTGCTCGCCGTGATCGTCTTACTCACGAGAATGCCGCGACGATGGCCTCGCTGGGTGGAAACGCTGCCGCCTTACGCTATCGGTGCGGTCGCGATGTTCTGGGTCATCGAACGCATCGGCGCGTTTGTGCCGGCCCCGTATTTGTTCGGCCCTTTCTTCCCGTAGTTCTGCTCTCCCTCATGGCACGGCTCAGCGACAAGAATGCGGTGCTGGAAGCGATACCAGCAGCAACCCGCAATCATGGTCATGGAGGTCGAGTAAGGAGAAGTGAGGCCTCATGAAGACTAGTCATGCACTCGCGTTCATGCTGTTGACGATGGCAACGGTGACGTCCTTGTCCGTGGTCCGCGGGGATGCCCAGGCTCCTGCCGGCCCCGATCAAATGGTGGCTGCCCTCAAACAGAACCTGGCCGAGAGTCAGAAACGTTTGCGCCAGTACGAGTGGATCGAGACCACGGCGATCAGTCTCAAGGGAGAGGAGAAGTCGCGCAAGCAGCAGCGCGTCTACTACAGTGCCGACGGAAAGCTGACGAAGCTGCCGATTGGCGAGCCGCAGCCGCAAGCCGCGCAAAGCGGCGGCCGCGGCGGCGGACGCCTGAAGAAGCGAATCGTCGAGAACAAGAAGAACGAGATGCAGGAGTACATGGAACGCGCGGGCAACCTGATTCAGATGTACGTCCCGCCGCCGCCGACACTGATCCAGGAGGCGAAGGACAAGGGCAACATGCTGCTGCGTCCGCAGCCGCAGGGACCGATCCGCGTCGAGTTCCAGAACGTCGTGCAGCCCTCGGATCTGCTGGCGCTGGACGTCAACACAAATGCCGCTCTGTTGTCGGCCATCAACGTGGCGACGTATCTCGACAAGAAGGAGGACGCGGTCACACTCGCGGTCCAGTTTGGCACGCTGACCGATGGCACCAGCTACACCGCGCAGACCACGCTCGAAGCGAAGGCCAAGAACATCCGCGTCGTGGTTCAGAACTCGGGGCATCGTCCGCTCGCGCAGTGAGGTATGTCATGACGAAACGCATGGTCGTTGCTGCCGTTTTCGCTTGTCTCACACTTGGCGGCGTGGCGCTCGCACAGGTGGTGTTCACGAAGGCACAGGTCGCCGACCGCATCCGCAAAGTCGAAGACGGCGTGGATGAATTCCGGAAGTGGGCTGAGAACCGGGCCGAGAACGGGCAGTCCACGGCGCAGGCCGCCAAGGCTACCGGCCGCACGCGCGGTCGCACGGCGACCGAGTCGCAGAAGGCCGTGGCTCACGAGAAGAAGGACGAACTGGACGATGCACTCGGCGATCTGAACCGCTCGACGAATCGACTCCGGCGCAAATTCGATCCGACTGACAAGTGGATGGAAACGCGACCGCAGGTGGAAAACGTGCTGGACGACGCGCGAAAGATCAACCAGGTGATGGTGCGCGGGAAGTACGGGACGCAGGCAGAACGCTATTGGGGCGTGCTGCGAACGGCTATCAACGATCTGGCGCGTGTCTACAACGTGACGCCCCTCGGGGTGTGAAGCCGGACGTGAACTGCTTCTAACAAGGAGATGCGATGAAAACTCTCAGCAGAATGACTCTGGCGAGTGCACTGGTGACGTCCGCGTTGCTGCTCACCAGCAACCCCGCGGTCGCGCAAAGCAGGACGATCGAAGGTGACTCGATCTCGGTGACAGTCACGATCGAGGCGATCGAGCAGAGCACCAGGACTCTGACCGTCAAGGACGACAAGGGCATTTACGAAACGATCCAGGCGCCGCCGGAGATGAAGCGGTTCTCGGAGCTGAAGGTGGGTGACAAGATCACCGCGCGCTACTACGACAACGTGGTCGTGCGTCTGAAGAAGCCGGGCGAGTCCACCGTCGATGTTGATTCAGCCGCACTCACGCGTGGCACCGGGACGGCGGCTGCCGGGACCGCGGCTGCTCAGCGCACCATCACGGTCACCGTCACTGCGATGGATCCCAAAGCAAACTCGGTCACCGTCAAGGGGCCGAACAACTACGTCTATAGCCGCAAAGTGAGGGACAAGAAGACGTTCAATGCGCTGAAGGTCGGCGATCAACTGGACATGACGTGGACCGAGGCAGTCTTGATCTCGGTCGATCCTGCGAGGAAGTAGTGGCCAGATTATGACACCTCGTTTGCTGCGGGCGGCGACGCTCAGCGCCCTCGCACTCGTTGCATCGTTTGTGGCGGCATCACCCGCATCCGCTCAATACCTGGGAAACAACTTTCACGGCGACTTTGGTGTGAACTCCGGCACTCAGCCCGGGCCCGGAGTCTACGTGGCGGTCCCGTTCGCGCAGTGGAACATGGATCACGTCAAGAATGCGGACGGAGATGAGGTCCTGGGAGCGACCTTCCAGGGCCTCGACGTGCGGGCGATGCTTCCCACAGTCATCGCGGTCACTCCCATGAAAGTGCTGGGCGCGAACTACGGGTTCATGGTCGCGTTCCCGTTCTCGACCAAGCGGCCCGAACGGGCCGGCCTGCAAACGCTCGACACGGACTGGGGATTCAGTGACCTCTATGTCGTGCCGCTGTATCTCGGCTGGCACGCACCGCGCGCTGACTTCGTCGCCGGATATGGATTCTTCGCACCGACCGGTCAGTACGAGGCCGGCGCCAGCGGGAACGTCGGGCTTGGCATGTGGGGGCACGAGATTCAGCTCGGCACGACGGCCTACCTCGACGCGACGAAGAAGATCAGCGTCGCCACCACGGCGTACATCGAGCTGCACTCCAACAAGAAAGATCAGGAGCTGAAAGTCGGCAACCTGCTGACGCTCGAAGGCGGCGCCGCGTACAACGTCCCGAAGATCGGCGGCGCGTTCGGCATCGGCTACTACCTGCAAAGCAAGCTGTCGAACGACAGCGGCGCCGACCTGCCATTGACCACGTTGCAAGTGCTCAATCTGTACGGCAAGAACCGTCTGTTCGGGATCGGACCCGATGTGACGATGGGCGTCTTCCAGAAGGGCGGAACGATCGGGCTGCTGAACGTCCGCTATTTGTGGGAGTCGGCGGGCAAGAGCTCATTCCAGGGCAGCACGTTCACCGTGGGCATGACCATCGCCAGGCCGAAGACCAACTAGAGGTGAGGCATTCAATGAGATTGCAATCCGCTCTCGTCGTCGCTGCGCTCCTGATCGTGTCGGGCTTCGGCTGTGGCCGAGCGCCGGAGGGCGACAGTACGCCTGCGCCGATCGACAGCGAGAACGTCCCCGCCTCCGACGCCAGTCGTCCAGCGGCGCCGATCATTCAGACCAGCGCCGATGCGGATGCGCCGAACCGCATCCTCGATCCACGCGCGGACGACGTGGTGCGCGCGATGGCCGCGTTCCTGGTGAAGAACAAAGCCTTCGCGTTCGAGGCGGAGGAGCGCTTCGATGAAATCCCGAGCGGACAGCCGCGCACCTTGCTCACCAACGTGCGCCGTGTGGCGGTGCAGCGGCCGAACAAGCTCGCCGCCGACGCCGAGGGCGACACGCTCAGTCGCTCGGTCTGGTTCGATGGCCAGACGTTCTTCATCTTCGACCGCACGCAAAACGTCTATGCAGGCATTCCGATGTCTGGCTCGATCGACGCCGCCCTCGACACGCTTGCTGACAAGTACGGCGTATCGGTACCGCTCGCGGATCTGCTCTACAACGATCCGTATACCGTCCTCACCGAGGACGTGACGTACAGCCGCTATCTCGGTCTCCATCTCGCGGCAGGCGTGCTTTGCCACCACCTGGTGTTCTCCCAACCGACGATCGAGTGGCAAATCTGGATCGACGCCGGCGATCAGCCACTGGTGCGACAGCTCGCCATCTCGTACGTGCGCGAGCCGGGCGAGCCGCAGTACGTCGCGACGCTGAGCAAGTGGCGACTGCTCCCGTCGTTGCCCGATGATCTGTTTCGTTTCGAGCCTCCCGAGGGCGCTCAGCGAGTTGATGCGCAGTCACTGGTTCCACAGCTGCCTGGTGGATCGGAGTAGGAGTATGGCGATGACGCGGCCCGCCTGGATTTGCCTGGTTGCCATGACCCTCAGCGTTCTGCTGCCTGTCGGCGATGCGTTCGCGCAGCGTGCGCAGCGCGGCTCCGTCCGGAGCACGAATCAGTCTTCGGGTACGCGCCAGCGCGCAACGACACAGCGCACTGTCGCGGGGAACACCTCGTCCCGAACGACCACGGGGCAAACGCGGAGTGGTGAGACGGTCACCGGCAGCCGCAACGTGACCAAAGACGGCGACACCATCAACGTCGATCGCAACGTGCAGAGCAGCTCGGGTGCGAGCGTGAACAAGAGCAAGGAAATCGAGGTCGATGACGGTCGCGTCGAATCGGTCGAACGTGATGTGAGTGCCACCGACCGTTATGGCCGGACCGCGCAGTACGAAGGCAAGGCCGAGCGTGATGGGGCTGGGTGGGAGTTCGAAGGCGAAGGTAAGAACCGAGTCGGCCAGGATGTCGAGGTGGACGGATATGGGGCGCGCGGTTACTACGGATCGGGCGTCGTCGCGGACGTCGAAGGCGGGCGCTACGGCAACCGCACGGTAGTCGCCGGGAAGCCGTATGGTGGTCCGGCGCGCGTCCAGCAGTTGCCGTATGGTGCGAGGCCCTACAGTTACTGGGGACGTCCGTACTATGCGCACGGCGGCGTCTACTATCGTCCCTACACCGTCCACGGCGTCGCCTACTACGGCTACATTCCTCCGCCGTACTACGTGTACTACCCGCAGCCGCCGGTCGGCGCCATCGTGGTGACCATTGCCGCCGCATCGCTGCTGTACCACGAGGGCACGTACTACAAGAAGACGACGTCGGGCGGCTCCACGCAATATCAGGTCGTCCCTGCGCCAGCCGGCGCATCGATTCCCGGGACGGCGCTGCCACCCGATCGCGCGACCATCACCCTGAGCGGCCAGAAGTACTTCCTGTATGGCAACACGTTCTACCGGGCCGTCACGACCAACGGCATGACCAGCTACGTCGCCGTGACGAAACCGGCTGGTGTCGTTGCGGTCAAGGCGCTCCCGCCCGACTTCGACGCCCTGACCGTTGGGAGCCTCACCTACTTCACGACCCCGCAGCGTTACTACGTGACGTATCTCGATCCCTCCGGCGAAGAGCTCTACGTCGTCGTCGATCCGCCACCAGCTCCACCGGCAAAGGAGCCGGCGCCGGCGCCGGCAGCTGCTGGCGCAGCCGCGCCTCCAACGATCGCGAAGACCTCCGTGGCACCTGCGCGAGTCGACCTCACCGTAGCGGCCGGCACGGTCATTCCCGTTTTGATGACGACGACGCTGAGCTCGGAGACGGCGAAGGCCGGTCAGCGATTCACCGCTCATCTCGCGAATGATTTGTTGGTGAGCGGCCGGCTCGTCGCCGGCAAGGGCACGCGCGTGTCCGGTCGCATCACGGAAGGAAAGTCCGGTACCGGCCTGGGTGGCGATCCCGTGCTCGCGATGCAGCTCACCGACATCGAGACCGGTGGCTACGTGTTCGCGATGGAGACGAGCGATCTGCGGTTGACGGCGGATGGAAAGAATCCGACGAAGAAGATCGCTGGTGGTGCGCTGCTCGGCGCCGGCATCGGCGCGATCGTCGGCGGCGGGGAAGGAGCGGCAATCGGTGCGGCCGTGGGGGCCGGAGGCGGAACCGTCGCTGCTGCTGCGTCGGATGGTAAGCAGGTGACCGCGGCATCTGGAACGACCGTCCAGTTCACGCTGGCAAAGCCGTTGACGCTGACGATTCTGCAGTCCGCGGCGGCAGAGTGAGCCGCGTGCTAGGGCCGCGTCACCTAGACGTGTTCACCGGGCCTGCGCGCAAGCACGCGATGCACCAGAGCGCGAGTACAGCGTGGAGGGCAACCGCAGGCCACATCAGAACACCGATGAGTCTCACATCCGCACCAGCGTGTACGAGAACCGCGACAGCGGCGCAGTTGTACAGCAGCATCGCGGCGACCAACCCGCGCCGGGTGCGGGTCGGCCCGTCATCGCGCGCCAGCCAGCAGGCGCCGCCCAACGAGAGCAACGCCGCGCCGGCGATGCGCCCCACGATCAACGCGGCCGGCGCATCTAGCGATACGCCGAGCAACAACCCGGCAACAAGTGACGGTGACACCAGTAGGAGCACGCCGACGCCCGTCTCGGCTAAGGCCGTCACCGTGAGCAGCGTTCTGGACTCCATGAACTCGCGCCCCGCGTGCCCGGTCAATCCTTTCCAGCTGAAGGGTCATGGGCACGTGCGCTCCGCAAGTTGAAGCGAACGAGGATCTCGTCGTAACGGCGATCGGCTCGGACACGCTCAAAGTCAGGCCACCACCGATTGAAGAGGGCGAACAGCATATCGCGCCCTTCGATTGCCGCCTCGCAGAAGCCTAAAGCCGCTTCAAGATCACCGAGGCTCGTTGCGCTGACGGCCAGCACAAACGGCTGGACGTACTCACGCGCGTGGCGGGCTAACATCGACTGGTGGAGCTTTTGCGCCTGACCCTCAAGACCCGCCTGTACGTACGCGGGGACAAGGCCCATTGCTACCCAGTTGTGTCCGGTCCTGGCCCACAACGGTTCCAGAAGTTCGATCGCGTCTTCAGGCTGGGCGTTCCAGTGATGGGCCAATCCGAGAGTCCATTCCGCCAGAAACGACTCCGGATCCTGCTGCTTCGCATTGCGCGCCTGGTGCACGGCCTCGTCGAATCGTTGCACTGTCGCCAACGCGAGTGACAGGACCGTCCTCGCGTAGGCGGAGAGGGGATCGGCCTCGAAGGCGAGCCGCGCCTCCGTGAGGCCATCCTGGTAGCGGTCGACTCCCCATTGCAAGAAGAAGAGACCATACCAGCAGCGCGCTTGCACGTATCCGGGGTTGAGCGTGAGAGCTTCACGAAACTCCCGTTCCGCCTTCTCGAAATCGCGCTCCCAGAGCAGGGCCGCGACAGCGAGAGCGGTGTGCGCTTCCGCAGACTCGCCATCAGCCGTTGTCGCGCGTGTGGCGGCTTCGAGTGCTGTCGGCATCGTCTCGTCGGGACGACGGTAGCCGTAATAGGCCAAGGCGGTGTACGCATCAGCCACCCCTGCCCAGGCTTGCGCATACGCGGGATCGAGAGCAGCAGCTTTCTGGAAGCTCTCAAGCGCGCGCGCAATCGATGGGCCTCTGCGGTACAGCAGGGTTCGCCCCTTTAGATACTCCTGATAGGCCTCCATGTTGTTCGTCGGGACATTGACGAGTCTCGGTGTCGCACCGACGGCAAACGCTACTTTCAACCGTTCGACAATCGCGCGGGCGATCTCGTCCTGCACGTCGAAGATGTCTGCCATCTGGCGATCGTAACGTTCCGACCAGAGATGAAATCCGCTAGAGGCATCGATCAACTGCGTTATGACTCGCAGACGACTGCCCGCCTTCCGTACGCTTCCTTCCAGCAAATGGCGTACGTTCAGCCGCCGGGCGATGTCGGCGACCTCGACAGATTTACCCTTGAACGAGAACGACGAGGTTCGAGCGGCAACGTGGAGACCCTTTATCTGCGTAAGGGCATTGATGATCTCTTCCGAGATGCCGTCGCTCAGGTACTCATTGTCGGCATCGGAGCTCATGCTGGCGAACGGCAGCACGGCGATTGAAGGCGCCTCCTTGACAGGAGCAACGAGGGCCTGTCTGAGCGCGGCCTGAACTTCGTCCATTGTCTGAAACCGCTGGTTCGGCTGCTTCGCCAGACACTTCTGAGCGATCGGCGCGAGCGTCGATGCGGGAAGTGGGGCCGGGTCGTCACGCATTACGGCGCTCAACACGTGCGCCATCGTCGTCCCGCTGAAGGCGCGCGTTCCTGACAGCATTTCGTACAGGAGGGCGCCGAAACTGAAGATATCGGACCGAGCATCCAACGGTTGGCCTTCGGCCTGTTCGGGCGACATATAGGCCACGGTGCCTACGATCGTGCCGGCGCGAGTGACGGTGACATTCGTCTCGGCATCCATCGACTTCGCCAACCCGAAGTCGAGCAGTTTGGCGCCGATCGCCGTCAGCATCACATTTCCTGGCTTGAGATCGCGATGCAGAATGCCATGCTGATGCGCGGCGGCGAGCGCCGCGGCGATTTGTGTCGCCAGCCTGAGGGCCTCCTCGACCGGCATCGGACCGCGTAGCGTGACGCCGTCGAGGAACTCCATGACCAGGAAGTCAACGCCATCCTGACTCCCAACGTCATGGAGCGTGCAGATGTGTGGATGATTGAGTGCCGCGACCGCGCGCGCTTCACGCTCGAAGCGCTCGCGTGTCCGCGAATCGTTGGCCACGCGCGCGGGCAGCACCTTGATCGCGACGGTGCGATTGAGTCGCGTGTCGCGCGCGCTGTAGACATCACCCATACCCCCCGCCCCGATGCGGGGCCCAAGTAGGTACGGACCGATGCGGTTGCCCTCCAGGCTCCTCGTCGCGGCGGCGTCGCTCAGCGACGGGTGTGGAATGTTCAGGAAGCTACTCGCGGACGATGACCTGGTCGACGTCCCAATTGCGCGCTCGTGAGAACCGAGGAGGAGTTCGACCTCCTGGCTCACCAATTCGTCCCCCTCGCACGCCTTTGCGACGTACGAGGGGCGAACGTCTGCCGGCAGCGCCAGCGCCGCCTCGAATATGTCTCGCACGCGCGGCCAGTGGTCGGGCATCGCCAAGTGTCACGCCAGTATCGCTGATTCTAGCCTGCCACACGCGGACTCAAGGCTCCTTGAAGAACGTGTGTCGCTGCAGGTGAGCGGCTTGACGTCCGGTCAGGCGAAGCATTCGCGATGCAGTGTCTGCGACGGGTTATCAGCGAGACGGACGGGGCTTCGCGAGGGGTGAATTCAGATGACAGCCGCCTCAGCTCGCGTTCGTCCGCGATGGCGTAGCCGTCGAAAGACGCGAATGAGTAGCCCGGATGTGTCTCGGGACACGAGCACCCGTTGGGCCGTGAACAATCAGTGACCAATTTGGACCCGAACACCGGCTAACAGCAGGATCGTACCCGAGCCACAGGCACGAAGAATCAACAAGATAGAGAACCTACGCCATTCTGTTAACCGGAGGGTTGCTGGTTCGAGTCCAGCCCGAGGAGCCAGCCTTCGCTCATGATCCAATGCGAACGCTGTCTCGCCGAAGCGGCGTAAGCCGCGGAGGCGGACAACTTTGCTGTCTCGAACTGCCTAAGAGCTACGGCTAGGCAAGCCCATGACCATCGAGGCACCCGCCATCATCATCTTCCGGTTTGGAACAATAGTGACCAATTCGGATCCGACCGTGTCGGCGGCTCTACGAAGCGAGCCGTCGATGACTTGCGCGTACACGTTGAGCGTCGTATCGACCTTCGCGTGTCCCATCAACTGCTGCTTCGGCCGTCTCCTTCGCCATCACGCCGGCGCACCGAACCTGGCGAGAAGTGCGTTGCTCGCACTGAACGCGGCTGCGCCAAGCAGCAGCGACAGCGCAACTGCGATCGGCCCGGCGAGCCGGATCGCATCCACAGTTACTTTGAGGGACACACCGGCGAGCAGCAGTCCCGCTCCTACCGACATAGCGATTGAGATGCGTCGATGCGGTATTCGTGAGAATGCACCCGCAATCACGCCGACCAGCAGTCCCACCGAGGACACTGCGCCCAACGCCAGGGCAGCCCAGACTTCATGAACACTCGTAGGCATTAGGGTCAACTGAATGTCAGTGAGATTCAGTGCCCGACCACGGCTCTCCCTCAGGGGCGCCGCGCCCCAGTTTGTCGGGGAGCGGCTCGTCGCGCGGCGTGAACTCGAGGGAGATCGAGTTAATGCAGTGGCGGAGCCGTGTGGGTGGCGGGCCGTCCGGGAAGACGTGCCCTTGATGGCTGCCGCAGCGTGCGCACAGAAGCTCCGTACGGACCATGCCGTAGCTGGTATCGCGCTTCCGCTCGAGATGTTCTTCATCGAACGGCGCGGTGAAGCTCGGCCACCCGGTGCCGCTCTCGAATTTGTGCCCCGCCAGGAACAGCGGCAGCCCGCAGAGCCGGCACGTGAATACACCATCGCGGTGCTCGTCGAGTAAGCCACCACAGAAGGCTGCCTCGGTCCCGTGGCGAAGCAGTACATCGCTCTCTTCTGGCGTGAGATCTGCCTCGAGGCTCGTCCGCTCATCGTGGGTCGGCGGGGTGAGATCGAAGCCTGCGGCTGAACGATCAGGGTTCACGCCATCGATCGCATGCGACGTGGGGTTCGACCGCCGTTCACGTTTGACATTCACATCGTCCATGGCGCTCATTGAAGCATCCGCGTGAATCCAAATCCATTGGACGATGGTGTGGGTTGACGCGAGCGGATGACATGAACGGCAGAGCCTTCCTCGGGGGAGCCACACCAACGTCCAATAGACCCCGCGCCGACACCTCCGCAATAATCGATACCGAGCGGATGTTCTCGACGAGGTCAACATCAACGAGTGGAAAGCCAGGACCCATCATGACAAGCAGACTTGAACGTGCTGTGCTCGCCGGCGGGTGCTTTTGGGGCATGCAGGATCTGATTCGCAAGCTGCCCGGAATAGTCAAGACACGCGTCGGATACACGGGTGGCGATGTCCCGAACGCAACCTATCGCAGCCATGGATCTCACGCCGAGGCGATCGAGATCGAGTTCGACCCGACACGTACCAGCTATCGCGACCTTCTGGAGTTCTTCTTCCAGATTCACGATCCCACTACGTCGAATCGCCAGGGCAATGATGTCGGAGCGTCGTATCGGTCGGAGATCTTCTATGTCTCGGAGGCACAGCGTGACGAGGCACTCCGGACCATCGACGATGTCAACGCATCCGGCTTGTGGCCCGGTCGCGTTGTGACGAAGGTCTCGCCCGCCGGCGAATTCTGGGAGGCCGAGCCCGAGCACCAGGACTATCTCGAACGCTACCCGGACGGCTATACCTGCCACTTCCCGCGGGCTGGCTGGAAATTGCCCCGGCGCACCGCTGTGACCACCTGATCATGATGACGTAGTCCTGTTGCAGGCTGCGATCGTGAGCGCCCACTTGGGCCGTACGTTGATGAGCGCCCCTAGATCAACGGCACGCGCAGGGTTCTCCTGCAGATGTCCCCACTTAACCGCGGTCCGGAGTACAGCACTCAAGACGTCGTGAATGTGGTCCGTCGTCCTGGGTGCGTATCCGTTGTTGACCAAATGAGCCACGTATGCCTGAACTTCCTGCCGCGTGATCTCCGTCACCCGCCAGCGAATCGCCCACCCCCTTCCTCGTGTGAGCAGACATCCACTGCCGTACTGTCGTTTTGATCGAGTCATTGAAAGCATCCCTTTTCTCTCGCTGACTCTGTCGTGCTGTAGCTCGTGGGCCATTGGAGCGCCGCGTGCGTTCGCGTGATCGCACTCGGCGAACGGCGACGCTTCTCTTCTTGCTGTTCGGGGCAGTACTGGCACAAC
>Ga0310810_10004386_pt1 | contig 15589 bp, 13 predicted proteins | sample NCmetagenome_FD_207641 | JGI IMG/M metagenome (GOLD analysis project Ga0310810, IMG submission 207641) | Soil microbial communities from experimental microcosm in Duke University, North Carolina, United States - NC | ecosystem: Engineered > Artificial ecosystem > Soil microcosm > Unclassified ...
CTCGTCGGGACGGGCCACCTCGATCGCCAGCGCCTCCTCGGCGGCGAGCGACACGCGGTCCCCGCCCCGATCGACGACCGCGAGCGGGGCGCCCGGCGCGCGGGCCGCCAGCGCCTTGACGAACGCGTCGGGGGCGAAGTAGCGCGTCGCCGTGACGTGGCGGGCGAAGTAGCTGCGGATCGCGTCGGCGTACGGCAGGTCGTCGACGCGGATGAGCCGACCCTCGAACACGTCCGCCTCGGCGCGCTCGGCGGGCAGCGGGTTCTGCAGCCGGTGCACGAACAGGCGATCGCCCGTGCCCAGCACACGGAACAGCTGGCTGAACACCCACGAACCTTTGGTATCCAGCTCGAGCGCGCTCTCACGGTCGGGCGTGCCCGCGACGCGTACATAGCGGTTCTCCAGCCCGACCGTCGCCTTGTCGCTGTTGAACACGACCGACGCGTTGCCCAGCTCGACCGGGTCGCTCGACGAGAGCGCGTAGCGCAAGTCGCGCCGGCCGTAGAAGACGAGGAAGAACGCGAGCAGCGCGCCCGCCAGCGTGATGATCGGATTGCGCGAACGCCGACGCGGAATGTGCGCGAACTCGTCGACTCCCTTGGAATTACCAGCGACGGCGCCCGCCGGGGGCTTGCTCTGGGCCGGATCGGTCATGTCTTCGCGCGGTTGCGGCGCAGGTTAGCAGATTCACCGCCCACTAGGACAAAGGCTTGCCCTGGCCCGGCCTTTCCGCTATGTGCGGTGCATGCGGACGAGCCCCCGCGTGCGTCTCAGCCTGGCGGTCTTCACGGTGGCGCTGGCGGCGGCGAGCGCCGGCTGCCGCCACAAAGCGAAGACGCCCGCGGACGGGTACAAGCGCCTGGTCGCCGCGGTCACCGCGGGCGACGGCGGCGCGCTGTTCGACGCGCTCGACCAGGAGACGCGCTGGAACTGGATGTCGATCCAGAAGTTCCACCGCGAGGCGTACGACATCGTGCTCAGCAACTATCCAGAAGGCGAGATCCGCGAGCGCGAGACGCGCCGCTTCGAGCACGCGGCGACCGCGCCGTCGGCGCGCGATCTGTTCATCGTCGATGCGGCGCCGACCGTGCTCCCCAGCCTTCGACCGCTGATGGTGCAGGGCGCGCCGATCGAAGCCGGCACGACAGAAGACACGGCAGCGGCGGTGACGCCAGCAGGCGCGCGCGTCGAGCTCAAACGAAGCAAGGACGGCGACTGGGGCTACGGCGGGCTGGCGAAGCGCGCGGAGGAAGATAAGAACCGCGCGTACCAGGATCTGGAACTGGTGCGCGCGAGCGCCGCCGATTTCGAACGCGCGGCTGCGCGCGCCGGCAAATGAGCCGAAAGCCCGCCGAGAGGACCGAGCAGGAGCAGCTTTCGCTGACGTTGCCGGCGAAGAGGACGGAGGCGGAAGCGGCGGCGGGCGTGAACGCGGACGCGTCCAGGCACACGACAGCGACCACGTTAGCGTCGACGACCACGTCAGCGTCGACGACCACGTCAGCGTCAGCGACTCCACCGGTCCCGCAGCAGCCGCGGATCTATGGGGTCAGTGAGCTGCTCAAAGCTGTTCGCCTGACGCTGGAGAGCAGGTTCACGGAGGTGAGGGTGGAGGGCGAGGTGTCGGGTCTGAAGCGGTCGGGCAATGGGCATCTGTACTTCACGCTGAAGGACGCGGAGGCGCAGCTCGACTGTGTGCTGTTCTCGCGCGAGGCGCAGAGGCTGAAGTTCGCGATGGAAGAAGGCCTCGCCGTCCGCTGCCGGGGCCGGCTGACGCTCTATGAGGCGCGCGGCAAGTTCCAGATGTCGGTCGTCGACATCGAGCCGACCGGTGCGGGCGCGTTGGCGCTGGCGTTCGAGCAGCTGAAGCAACGGCTTGGCGCCGCCGGTCTCTTCGATCCGGCGCGCAAGCGTCCCCTGCCCTTCCTGCCGCGGCGGATCGGCGTCGTCACGTCGGCGTCGGGCGCCGTCATTCGCGACATCGTCCGCATCGCGCACCGTCGCTACCCGATCGCGATCCTGCTGGCGGCGACGCCCGTCCAGGGCGAAGGCGCAGCGCTGGGGATTGCAGCCGGGATTCGTCGCCTCGAGGCGGTCCCCGACGTCGACGTCATCATCGTCGCGCGCGGCGGCGGCTCGCTGGAGGATCTGTGGGCGTTCAACGAGGAGCCGGTCGCGCGCGCGATCCACGCTTGCCGCGTCCCCGTCATCTCCGCTGTCGGGCACGAGACCGACTTCACGATCGCGGACTTCGTCGCCGACGTGCGCGCGCCGACGCCGTCGGCCGCCGCCGAGCGCGTCGTGCCGATCCGTGACGATCTCACCGCGGCAGCCGCGCCCTGGCCGAGACGGCGCGCCGGGCGCGTCACGAGCTGGAACGGGCGCGCGCGCGCCTCGGCGATCCGCGCCGCCTGCTCGACGAACGGCGCCAGCGGCTGGACGAGCAGGTCGAACGGGGACGGCGGGTGCTGGCGCGGCGGCTCGCGGTGGCGCGCGCCGACCTGCGCGGCGTCGAGGTTCGCCTGCACCGCGCCCACCCCCACCGCCGCATCGCCGAGCAGAGGCACGCGCTCGCCGACATGCGCCACCGGCTGGAGACGGCGATGCAGCCCGCGCTCGGCCGCCGCCGCCACGCGATCGAGGCGGCGCACGGCAAGCTGGAGGCGCTGTCGCCGACGCGCGTGCTGGAACGCGGGTTCAGCCTCACCCAGCGCGCCGACGGCCGCGTCGTCACCAGCGCCGACGACGTGCGCCCGGGCGAACGCATCACGGTGCGCGTGCACGACGGCGGCATCGAGGCTACTGTCGATGGGACGCGCAAGAAATGACGGCGACGAAGATTCGCGCGGCGGTTTTGGGTGTGGACGTCAGCAAGAGCCGCTCGCCTGCGATTCACAACGCCGCGTTTCGCGCGCTGGGCGTCGACGGTGAGTACGGCGCCGTCTCCGTCGCTGCGCCGGACTTCGACGCGCGCGTGGCCGACCTTCAGGCGCAGGGTTACCGCTACCTGAACGTCACGATTCCGCACAAGGCGGCGGCGTTCGCGCTCGCCGGCGCGCACGGCCCGGAGGCGCGCGTGTCGGGCGCGGTGAACACGTTGCTGTTCGAGCCGGGCGGCGGCATCCGCGGCGAGAACACGGACGGCGCGGGCTTGCTCGCCGCGCTCGCCGATCTCGGCGCGCCCGCGGCCGGCAGCGTCGTCGTGATGGCGGGCGCCGGCGGCGCGGCGGCCGGCGCGGTCGAGGCGCTCACGCGCTCGGGCGCGCAGGTCCGCCTGGTCGCCCGCCGTCCCGAGATCGCCGCCGAGTTGCGCGCGCGGCTGCTGCCGGCGCAGCGCCATCGGGTCACGGTGACGCCGTGGACCGGCGACGGCTTGGCGCGCGCCCTCGCCGGCGCGACGGTGCTGGTGTCGGCGGTCCCGGCGGCGGCGTGGGCGGAAGCTTCAACCGCAGTTGGGATCGAAACGCTTCCCGCCGGCGGGGCGATTCTGGAGATGGCGTACGGCGGCGACACGCCGCTGAGCGTCGCCGCCCGCGCGCGCGGCGCGCGCTACGCGGACGGCCTCGGCATGCTGGTCCATCAGGCGGCGCACGCGATCGCGCTGGCGCTCGGGAAACAGCCGCCGCTCGCGCCGCTGTTCGAGGCGGTGAGGGCCAGCTAGCCATGGAAGAGAACGCCGACTCGCCCGTACCCGCGCCTATGCGACGTCCGCTGCTGCGGTTGTTCCAGGCCAGCTTCTCGATCTTGTTCCTCGAGCTGGTGCTGATCCGGTGGGTGCCGTCGTACATGCGCCTGTTCGGCTACTTCACCAACTTCATCCTGCTGGGATCGCTGCTGGGCGCGGGCATCGGCATTCTGACCCACCGCCGCTCGCGCCTCCCCCTGCCCGGCTTCGCGCTGCTGCTGCTGGCGCTGGTCGGGATGGTGCTGGCGAACCAGTACCGGCTGAACCTTCCGTCGACGAAGGAGCTGTTCTACGGCGCCGCCATGAAGGCGGGCGGCGAGAACTACTGGGTCATCCCGGTCGTCTTCGCGCTGGTCGTGCTTGTGTTCGTGCCGCTCGGACGCCAGCTGGGCGCGCTGCTCGCCACGCTGCCGCCGCTGCTCGCGTACGGCGTCGACATCGCGGGCAGCCTCGCCGGCATCGCCGTGTTCGCGGCGCTGTCGTTCCTGTCGTTGCCGCCGCTGGTGTGGTTCCTGGTGTTCCTGGCGATCGCGTGGCCGCTCGTCGCCGGGCCCTCGCGGATCGGGTGGATCGTCACCGCGGTCGCCGCCGCGATCACGCTCGTGCTCGTCGCGAAGGCGGGCTGGTCCGACATCTGGTCGCCGTACTACCGCATCACCGTCACGCCGACGGTGGACCGCGACGGCTACATGATCGGCGTCAACAACCTCGGCCATCAGCAGGCGTCGCCGGCGCGCGCGCGCGAGGGTTTCTACCACCGCGCCTACGAGCTGTTCGGGCCCGGTGCCTTCAAGCGCGTCCTGATCATCGGCGCGGGCAGCGGCACCGACGTCTCGGTGGCGCTGGCCAACGGCGTCGAGCACGTCGACGCCGTCGAGATCGATCCGCGCCTCTACGAGCTGGGACGCAAGCTGCACCCCGATCATCCCTACGACGATCCGCGCGTCAGCGTGCACATCGACGACGGCCGCGCCTTCCTGCGCAAGTCGCAGGACCGTTACGATCTGATCATCTTCGCGCTGACGGATTCGCTGCGGCTGACGTCGTCCCACGCCGCGCTTCGCCTGGAGAGCTTCCTCCTGACCGAGGAATCGCTGCGCAGCGCGCGCGCCCACCTGAGCGATCAGGGCCTGCTGGTCCTCTACAACTATTATCGCGAGGACTGGTCCATCAAGAAGCTGGCGGCGATGAGCAACGCCGCCTTCGGCGCGCCCCCCTACGTCACCAGCTACGGCGCCTGGGGGCGAGCCGCCGCGATCATGAACGGCCCACGGCTCGCCGCGCTACCGCCGGCGCTGGTCCATCCTTACCGCGAGCCGCCCGCCGTTCCGCCGCCGCGCCACCGCTGGATCCCGGCGATCGGCGCCGGCCTGATGGCGGGCGATCCGACGCTGAAGCCGGCGACGGACGATTGGCCGTTCTTTTATTTGTCCAAGCCCGCTGTCTCTGGCGTGTACCTCTGGGCGATCCTGGGGATCCTCGTCGTCGCGGCGGTGATCGGCGGCGCGCTGACGCCCACCGCGGCGATCCGGCGCTTCGACTGGCACTTCTTCTTCCTGGGCGCGGCGTTCATGCTGCTCGAGACGCGCAGTCTGGTGACGTTCGCGTTGCTGTTCGGAACGACGTGGATGGTCAACGCGCTGGTGTTCTTCGCGATCCTGTCCAGCGTGCTGGCGGCGGTCCTTCTCAACGCCCGGCTCAAGCTGCGCCGCGTGGGCTGGCTGTACGCGACGCTGTTCGTTCTGCTCGCGCTCAACTACGCTATTCCGGTGCGGGCGTTGCTGGACATCGGGTCGTCAACGCTGCGTTACCTGCTGGCGAGCGTGTTCGCCTTCGCGCCGATCTTCGTCGCCAACGTCGTGTTCAGCCGTTCCTTCCGCGACACCGCCGAGGCCGACAACGTGGTCGAGTACGCCGCGCTCGCCACCGGCACCCAGGCGTTGCTGATCCCCGTGATGGTGTTCTACGCCGCCGCGCTGTTCTTCGGCCGCCGTCTGATCCGCGCGGGGGCGGCGTCGTGACCGCGTACGAGCCGCCGAATCCCTACGCGGCGCCGAGCAACGCGCTCGCCGACGGCGTGCCTGGCACAGGGGAGGCGCGGCGCCCGTCGAAGATCCTCGCCACCGCGATGTCGCTCGTCGCCTACCCGCTGGTCGGGACCGGGCACTTCATCCTCGGCCGCAGGCGGCGCGGCGCGATCTGGCTGACCGTCGGCCTCCTCCTCGGCGTCGCGATGATCCTCGGCGTGCGCCTCCCGGAGGCGAAGCTGTTCAAGGTCGGGCTCGTCGGGCTCATCGTCGCCGCGTTGCTGGCCGTCATCGACACCGCGGTGGCGAAGCCCAAAGGTGGCATCGCGGGCGGGCGCGCCTTGCTGGTCGCGCTCGCCGTCGTCTTGATCGCGAAGGGCGGCGCATTCGCCGTCCGGGCCGGGCTGATCGAAGCGTTCAGCATCCCGTCAGGCGCGATGCTGCCGACGCTGCTCGTCGGCGACCACATCTTCGTCAAGAAGGGGCGCAGCGACATCGCGCGAGGCGACGTGATCGTGTTCGAGTTTCCGCGTGATCGCAGCACCGTCTACGTCAAGCGGGTCATCGCGCTGGGTGGCGACACCGTCGAGTTCAGGCGCTGGAGCCTGTACGTCAACGACGAGGAGATCCGGCGGCGCAGAAACCTCATGGAACCCAACCCGTGTCCGCAGGAGCTGGGGCTGGAGGACTGCACGTTCTACGGCGAGACCATCGGCGACCACAGCTACAGGCTCATTTACACGAGCCACGCAGGCGGCGACGTGCCACCCACCGTCGTCCCGCCGAACAGCGTTTACGTGCTGGGCGACAACCGCGACAACAGCTCCGACTCGCGCATCTGGGGTCCCGTCCCCGTCGACCACATCAAGGGCAAGGCGACCGTCATCTACTGGTCGAAGGATCTGTCACGCATCGGCAGCGGGATCTACTGACGCAGCCGCGCGCGCCGCGACAAGCGCGTTGGTCGCGAATTCGTCGGCGGTGACGGAGACCGACGACACGGCGACCGCGTCGCGGTGCTCGTTGACGTAAGCGGACAGCTCGGCGGACTCGGCGCGCATCACGATTGCCAGGTCGGCGCGCTGCGCACGCGCGAGCAGCGCGATGTGCAGGTTGGTCGGGTCCGCGTCGGTCAGCGCCACCAGGCCCGCCGCGCGCTTGATACCCGCCAGCTCCAGGTTCTCCGCCTTCGTCGCGTCGGCGATGATCACGCGGTGGCCCGCGGACCGCAGCATCTCGATGTGGGGCCGGTCCTCCTCGCGTTCGATGACCACGATGCGCCGCCCCGCCGCCGCCAGCAGATCGGCGACGGCGATGCCCATGTGGCCGCCGCCCGCGACGACCACGTGGTTCTTCCAGCGCACCCGCACACGCCCGCGCAGGGCGTCCTGCCGCTGCGTCATCACCCAGCTCGTGAAGAACGCGAACAGCACCGCCATGAACGCCGCGCCCACCAGCATCAACGCCATCCCGACCACCTTCGCGCTGTCGGGCGCGTTGTGCAGCGTGATGTCGCCGTAGCCGACCGTCATGATCGTCGTCCAGACGAAGTAGAACGCATCGAGGACGCGCAGCCCCAGCATCTTGGTGAAGAAGATCGTTCCCGCCGCGATCACGCACGACAACGTCAGCGCCGCGCCCAGCAGCACCCGGTCCAGCCGCCGCCGCCACGGAGCCCGCCGCCGCTTGCGGCGGCGTACGGCGCGCGCCGCGGCCTCGGCGCTGACGTGCGGCGTGGCGAGCGCGCGCAGCGTCTCGCGCGCCAGCACCGGCGCCGCGACGCTGGAAAGGCTCAGCACCACCGCTCCTCTCAACGTCGCGCGCACGTAGGCGGCCAGCTCGGGATCGAACACCCGGATCACGAGCGGCAGCTCGGGCCGCAGCCGCCGCGCGATCAGCGCCATGTCGACGTTGCCCGCGTCGTTACCCGACGCGAGCACCAGCGCCGCCGCGGCTTCCAGCGCGTCCGCCGTCAGCACCGAGGCGTCCTCGCCGAGGCGAACGACCGCCGCGCCGCCCGCGCGCAGCCTCTCCTCGGTCGCCGCGCCAACCCGGCCGCTGCCGGAAATCAGGATCCGCGGCGCCGCGCTCAACCCCACGCCCGCATCACCAATACCAGTGGACGTGTTTCTTGATCCGCTTCTCGTACACGGACAACACAGCCGCCATCGTCTGGTCGGACAGCGCCGGCAGATCGCCCGCGTCGCAGTTCGCGTCGACCTGGTCGGGCCGCTTGGCGCCTGGGATCACGCACGTGATAGCCTCGTGCATCAGGATCCAGCGCAGCGCGAACGTCGCCATGTTGGTCTCCTTGGGGACGAGCTTGCGCAGGTCCTCGACGGCCGCCAGGCCGGCTTCGTACGGCACGCCCGAGAAGGTTTCGCCCTTATCCCACTGCTCGCCGTTCCGGTTGTAGCTGCGGTGATCGTCGGCGGCGAACTTGCTCGCCTTCGTCATCTTGCCCGCCAACATCCCCGACGAGAGCGGCAGCCGCGCCAGCACGCCGACTTTCCGCCGGCGCGCCTCGGCCAGGAACAGGTCGCGCGGCCGCTGGCGGAAGATGTTGTAGACGATCTGGATCGACTGCACGCCCGGGTAATCGAGCGCCTTTAGGGCCTCCTCGACGCGCTCGACGCTGACGCCGTAGAAACGGATCTTGCCGGCCTTCACCAAGTCGTCGAATAGCTCGAACACTTCGGGGTGATAGAACGCATCGGTCGGTGGGCAGTGGATCTGCAGCAGATCGATCGTGTCGGTCGCCAGGTTCTTGAGGCTGCGGTCGACGAACGAGGTGATGTTCTTCTTGTTGTAGCCCTCGACCGTCTGCTTGGGCAGCCGCCGCCCCGCCTTGGTCGTGATGTAGAACGGCTCCTTGCGCTCCTTGCGGAGCCGCGCGAGCAGGCGTTCGCTGCGCCCATCGCCGTAGACGTCAGCCGTGTCGAAGAAGTTGACCCCACGGTCGAGCGCCCGATGCAGCGCCGCCATCGAGTCGTCGTCCTTCACCGTCCCGAACGTGCCCCCGATCGCCCAAGCGCCAAAGCTAACCGTCGATATTTTCCAGTCCGTGCGTCCGAGCGATCGAAATTCCATGCGCGCGCGAAGCTAGCACGCCGGGCGTCGGCGCGAAATCCGGCCCCAGCCGGGTGGCCCCATGCCAATTTCACCAATATTTACAACGGAGTAGCGCTAAACGAGGCGCGCGAGCGTCGCCTCGACCTGGCCCACGTAACCGCCGCCGAACAGGTTCACGTGAACCATCAGTGGGTAGAGCTGGTAGAGCGCGACGCGGTCGCGGTAACCGTCCGCGAGCGGGAACGCCTCCTTGTAGGCCGCGAACACGCGCGGTCCGAACCCGCCGAACAGCTTCATCATCGCGAGATCGATCTCGCGGTGGCCGCCGTAGACCGCCGGATCGATCAGGCACGGCTCGCCGCGGTCGTCGGCCATCAAGTTGCCGCCCCACAGATCGCCGTGCAGCCGCGCGGGCGGCTCGGGCGGCCCGCACAGCGCTTCCAGCTGCGCGAACAGGCGTTCGAAGTCGCGCCGCATGCGCGCGGTCGCGAGGCCGGCGTCGACCGCCGCCTTCAGCTGCGCGCCCAGGCGACGTACGCGATAGAACTCGGGCCAGGCGACGCCGAAGGTGTTTTTCTGCGGCAGCCGGCCGATGTAGTTGTCGTGGTCCAGCCCGAACGCGGCCGCGCCGTGACGGTGAAGCGCCGCCAGACCGCGACCGAGCGTCTCGTCGAAGTCGGGCGCGCGCGGCGCCGACCGGATCAGCTCCAGCACCAGGAACGGCGTCAGCTGATTGGCGCCCGATGCTGCCAGCACGGTGGGGACGCGCAGCGCCTTCGCCTCGCCCAGCCAGGCGAGACCGCGCGCCTCGGCCACGAACATGTCGTTGGGCGCGCGGACGTTGCTCTTCACGAACACGACGCGTCCGTCCGCCAGCGTCACCTCGTACGCGTCGTTGATGTCGCCGCCTGACAGCGGACGCGCGCCCATGACCCGCGATCCCAGCGCGGTCCCGAGCGAGCCCTCCAAGCGATCGTCCATCCCGCCCCCGCCGCCCGCCTACGCTCCGTGCGCGCTGCGCAGGTGCTCGAGCAGCCCGCTACACGCCCGCTCGCAGATGTCGAACACCTCGTCGAAGCTGCCCGGTCCGCCGTAGTACGGGTCGGGCACGTCGGCGTCGGGCGGCGCGCTCGCGTCGAACGAACGGAGGAGCCGCACCTTGGCGCGCGCGTCCGCATCGGGCGCCATGCGCAGCAGGTCGTCGCGGTTCGAACGGTCCATCGCGATGACGTGATCGTAGGCCGCGAAGTCGGCCGGCGTGAACTGGCGCGCCGCGCCCGAAAGCGGAATGCCGCGCTTCGCCCCCACCGCGCACGCGCGCCGATCCGGGGGATCGCCCACGTGCCAGTCGCCCGTGCCGGCGCTGTCGACGGCGATCCGCGCTTCCAGGTCGGCCTTCGCGACCAGGTGGCGCATCACCGCCTCAGCCGTCGGCGAGCGACAGATGTTACCGAGACACACGAAGCAAACGCGGACCACGCGGTTTCCTACCACGGGTTGTTCGAACGAAGGTCGCCCGAAAGCGGCTTGCCCTCACCCTACCCTCTCCCGCAAGCGGGAGAGGGAGATCGGATCTCAGGTCGACGTACCGCCGCCCGAGCCGTTCGGGACGTCGGGGTTTGGCGTCGCGTCGCGACGGTCTTCGTCGGCGCCCGCGTCGCCGGCCTGAGCGGGCTCGGCCGGCCGGCTCTCGTGCGCGCTCGCGCCGTTGCGCTCGGCCTCTGCGTCCGCCAGCGACTCCGGATCGACAGCGCCCTCCTCTTCCTCCGCCAGCGCCGCCTCGACCTCGGAGGGCGGCCCCAGGTGGCGCCGCCGCCGACGACGCCGCTTGCCCTCGCGTGGGCCGTCCTTGTCATCGCGGCCGCCGGCCGCGACCTCGGACTTCTCGATCGGCGCCTTGTCGTGCGGCGAGCGGATCTCGAAGTCCTCGACGTGGAACGAACCGCGCGCTTTGACGACGATCCGCTTCTGGAGGCGCTTCTCCATCTCTTCCAGGAACGCCCGGTCGGTCGACTGCAGCACCTGCGCGACGTCGGGATGAACCTCGACCAACACCGTGTCGCCCTCGACCAGATCGCCCTGCCGGCGCAGCTCGCGCAAGAGCTCGTACGTCACCGTGCGCCGCGACTTCGTGTAGCCCTTGCCCTCGCACGCCGTGCACGGCTCGGTCAGCGTGTGCAGCAGCGACTCGCGCGTGCGCTTGCGCGTCATCTCGATCAGGCCGAGCTCCGAGATGCGCGTGACCGCCGCCTTCGACCGGTCTCTGCGCAGGTGCTCGTTGAACGCGCGCGTGACCTTGTCCCGGTTGTGCGGCCGATCCATGTCGATGAAGTCGACGACGATCATGCCGCCGATCGATCGGATGCGGAGCTGCTCGGCGACCTCCTGGGCCGCCTCCAGGTTGGTCTTCGTGATCGTGTCTTCCAGGCTCTTCTTGCCGACGAAGCGCCCGGTGTTGACGTCGACCGCCGTCAGCGCCTCCATCTCGTCGACGATCAGGTAGCCGCCCGATTTCAGCCAGACCTTGCGCTCGAGCGCCCTGTCGATCTCGATCTCGATGCCGTAGCCGTCGAAGATCGGATCGTTGCCGTCGTACATCTCGATGTGGCCCGCGAAGTCGGGCATGAACGCGGCGATGAACTTCTTGACGCGGTCGTACTCGGACCGCGAATCGATGATCAGCTTCTCGACGTCGGCCGTGAACAGGTCACGCACCGTGCGCAGCAAGAGGTCGAGGTCGTTGTAGATGAGCGACGGGCAGCGCCCGGTCGCCGAGCGCTGGACGACGTTGTTCCAGAGCTTGATCAGGAACTCCATGTCGCTCTTGAGCTCGCGCTCCGACACGTTCTCGGCGACCGTGCGCACGATGAAGCCGGACCCGGCCGGCCGCATCGACTCGACGATCTCGCGCAGGCGCCGGCGTTCCTTGTCGGAAGCGATGCGCCGCGAGATACCGATGTTGTCGACCGTCGGCATGAACACCAGGTGACGGCCCGGCAGCGAGATGTACCGCGTCGTCCGCGCGCCCTTGGTGCTGATCGGCTCCTTGGTCACCTGGACGATGACCTCCTGCCCCTCTTTCAGCAGATCTTCGATGCGCGCGCCGCCGCCGCTGGCGCGGGCCGCGTCGGCCGCGTCCTCGTCCTCGTCGTCGGCGGGTCGATTCGACTCGCCCGAGAACAGACGCTTGAGGTCGTCCGGCGTTCCGCGCACGTCGGAGACGTGGAGATACGCGCTCTTCTCGAGGCCGATGTTCACGAACGCGGCCTGCATCCCGGGGAGGACACGCTCAACGCGGCCCTTGTAGATGTTGCCGGCGATCCCACGCTCGCGCTTCCGCTCGATGTAGAGCTCGCCCAGATACCCATCCTGGACGAGCGCGACCCTGGTCTCTGGACCGTCGGCGTTGATGACTAGCAGGCTGCTATGGGGCATCCGGACGGAAGAAAGCTAGTCGCGCGCGGAGCTGGCGAGCTTCGTTCGCCGCGTACCATCGCGAGAGAGTTTGGGGAGCCGACTTGCGGGCTCCGAAAGCACGATGTTCGAGCGCTCCCGAAATCGGAACCGGCGGGGACTAGCCCCGGGCCGTGGGGGCACATGCTGACGCAAATGTCAGGGTTCATCGCAGAACTTCGAGGGATTGAAGGCCCGTCGTAACACGGAACTGCCGCCAAATCAACGACATCGCCGTTTCGGGTCCCCCCGGCATATCCCTTGCTGCTCTGCTGCCGCGGAAGCGCAAGCTGGGTTTCGACTCGGTTCGCGCATCCCCTCCTCCCCATAGATTCACGGCTCCGGGGTTTACCAGTTATCTCGGCCCGGGCCGCTTACTTAACTTTAACTTCGCTTTCTCCCTTCTTCCTTATTCGCTTCCCGACTCGCTTCCGAATCTCCCTCCTCCTTCCGGTTTGGTTCCATTGACGACCCCCGCCCGAGTCTTCGCGCGGGGGTCGTCGTCTATTTGACGGAACCAGCAGACTGGTTCCGGAACCTCCGGCAGATCTATCTTTGGGGCCGGAACCGGAGATCAGGTCCGATCCCCTCGCCCCGCGTAGCGGGGAGCGGGTTAGGGAGAGGGGTCTGGCAGTTCCGGGCGGCGCTACCGCAGGTAGAGGGCGTAGACGTAGAGCCAGGCGGAGACGAAAAGCAGCGCGTCGATCCGGTCGAGCATGCCGCCGTGCCCCGGGATCAGCCGGCCGGAATCCTTGACGCCGAAGGCGCGCTTGATGAGCGACTCGACCAGATCGCCTGTCGGACCTATGACCCCGGCGGGCAGCGCCGCCAGCAGGCAGTCGCCGACGGTCAACCACGGAACGAACGTCGCCCGCGCGCCGAACATCACCAGCAGGCCCGCGAGCATTCCGCCGATGCCGCCCTCGACCGTCTTCGCGGGCGAGACCGCGGGATAGAGTTTGTGCCGCCCGAAGCCGCGTCCCGCGAAGTACGCGCCCGTGTCGTTGCTGAACGTCAGCGCGATCGCCAGCATCACCCACGCGCGGCCATGCGGCGCGTCGCGCTGGAGGATCGCCATGGGCGCGCAGAGCAGGCCCAGGTAGAAGACGCCGAACGCCGCGATTCCCAGACGGGCGCCCGCCGCCGGGATATCGCCCGGATCGAACAGCACCAGCGCCGCCGTTCCGACGAACGCCGCGAGTAGCCAGACGATGGCGTAGCCCGGCAACGCGTAGAGGCCGGCGGCCAGCCCGACGCCCATCACAACCACGCCGACTCGCAGTCGGGCGCCCGCGCCCGCCAGCGCGATCGCGCCGTATTCGCGGAGCCCGATCGCCGCGACGACCAGCATCAGTGCCCCGAACCCCCACGGCTGGTGCCATAGGATCAGCGCCGCTATCAGGGGCAGCGCGATGACGGCCGAGATCAGGCGCTGCGCGAGGTTCCCGAGCGCCATGCCCGGGCCTCAGCCGGCGCTGCGGATCTGCTCGCGCGTGCGGCCGAACCGGCGCTCACGCCGCCGGTACGACTCCAGCGCCTCGTACAGCTCGGTCTTTCCGAACGCGGGCCAGAACGTGTCCGTGAAGTAGAGCTCGGCGTAGGCCGCTTCCCAGAGCAGGAAATTGGAGAGCCGCTCTTCCCCGGACGTGCGCACCAGCAAGTCCAGCTGCGGCAACCCGCCGGTCTGCAGCGCAGCGGTGAAACGCTCCTCGTTGATCTCGCCCGGGTTCAGCTCGCCCGCGGCCGCCGCGTCGCACAGCGCGCGCGCCGCGGCGACGATCGATTCGCGCCCGCCGTACGACAGGGCCAGGCACAACGTCATTGACTGATTCTCGGCCGACTCGCGCATCAGCGCATCCAGCGGATCCTTCACGAACCCGGGCAGCCGGTCGACATCGCCGATCGCGATTAGGCGGATGTCGTTGTCCATGATCTCGTCGCGCTCTTCGATGACGTAGTCGCGCAGCAACTGCATCAGCGTCGCGACCTCGTCAGGCGGGCGCTGCCAGTTCTGCGCCGAGAACGCGTACAGCGTCAGCGCGCGCAGGCCGATCTCGCGCGCGGCGCGGACCACCTCGCGCACGGCCTTCGCGCCCTGGCGGTGGCCTTCGACGCGCGGCAGGCCGTGCTCCTGCGCCCAGCGCCCGTTACCGTCCATGATGATCGCGACGTGACGGGGCAACTTGTTCAAATCTATCGGCATCCGCCGCGTCTCGGCTACCACAGCCACGCCGGATTGTCGATGGTCGAGGCCCGTTTGTCGAGCGCCTGTTTTCCGACTAACCTTGCTTGCACCATGAAGAGCGCGGAGGACATCGAGTCGTATCTGCTGCGGATGGGGGTCGCGCACGAAACGATCAAGCCCGGCATCTGGCTAGTCAAGGTCGACGGGTCCGCGCTCGCGGTCTCGATCGCCGGTCCGGTGGTCGCGTTTCGCCTCAAGGTGATGGATGTCCCCCGTGCAGGCCGCGAGGAACTCTACAGGACGCTCCTCGAGTTGAACACCACCGAGATGGTTCACGGCGCCTTCGGTGTGGAGGGCGACACGGTCGTCGTGGTTCACGCCCTCGAGCTCGAAAATCTGGACCTCAACGAATTCCAGGCAGTCGTCGATGACATGTCGATGGCGGTGCCCAAGCATCACGCCCAGCTCTCCCGCTTCGTGCCGTCGTCGGCCGCCAACGCTGCATCGTAGACTGTAAGGACACAACATCATGGGAATCTTCTCCAGGCTCGGGACGCTCATCAAATCGAACCTCAACGATCTCATCAGCAAAGCGGAAGACCCGCAGAAGATGCTGAACCAGATCGTGCTGGAGATGCAGAACCAGCTGGTCGAAGCCAAGAAGCAGGTGGCCACCTCGATCGCGGACGAGAAGCGGTTGAAGAAGCAGTGGGACGAGCAGATCGAGCTGTCCAAGGAATGGGAGCGCAAGGCGATGCTCGCCGTGCGCAGCGGTGACGACGGCCTGGCGAAGGAAGCGCTCACGCGCAAGTCCGAGCACGACCATCAGCAGGCCGAGTTCGGCAAGCAGTGGCAGCTGCAGAAGGACGCCGTCGACAAGCTGAAGGATCAGCTGCGCTCGCTGAACGACAAGATCGAAGAGGCGAAGCGCAAGAAGAACATCCTGATCGCGCGGCAGAAGCGCGCCGAGGCACAGAAGGCGATTCAGGACACGATGCGCGGCCTGTCTGACAACAGCGCGTTCGATACGTTCGAGCGCATGCACCAGAAGGTCGAGCAGATCGAGGCGGAGTCGGAGGCGTCGACCGAACTGGGCGGCGAGCTGACAGGCGACACGCTACAGGCGAAGTTCAAGAAGCTCGAAGGATCGAGCGGCTCGGACATGGC
>Ga0310810_10004387_pt1 | contig 15588 bp, 12 predicted proteins | sample NCmetagenome_FD_207641 | JGI IMG/M metagenome (GOLD analysis project Ga0310810, IMG submission 207641) | Soil microbial communities from experimental microcosm in Duke University, North Carolina, United States - NC | ecosystem: Engineered > Artificial ecosystem > Soil microcosm > Unclassified ...
CCTCGCTGTCGTGCTCGCCAGTTCGGCGCGCGACAGTCGCGGTTACGCCGATCGAAAGTCCCATCCCGATGGTGTACACGATCGCGAGCAGCGACTCCGTCAGCCCCACGGTCGCGACGGCATCCGGCCCGAGCTTCGACACGAAGAAGACGTCGCAGACCACGAACACGCTCTCCATCATCATCTCCAACACCATGGGGATGGCGAGGATGAGGATCGCGCGGCCAATCGGTCCTTCGGTATAACTGCGCCGGGAGCCGCGAAGCGCTTCGCGCACGGCTCCCCAGATACTTTCGCCCTGTGCAGCCGCGGCAGGTGCTGCGAGGGAGATCTCAGTGGATTCTGACATAACTGTCCTGTGCTCGGCGCGACCCGACCGGACGGGCACCGAGAAAAAACAGAGAGGGCGGCACCGATCGCGGTGCCGCCCTCTCCGGGGCCCGGCTCAGCGTGCGATCGATGCTATCTCATCCAACCGAAACGACCGTGACGATCGGCGTGCAGAGCACGGCGACGAGGTCGGCCTGGAAGGTGGGCATGCGCATCGATCTGCTCCGTGAGGGCGTGTGGCGACACAATAAAGATTCCGTGAGGGTCGCGCAAGCGCGAGCTTTGTAAGCGTTAGGTCACCGCGCCACGTCCGCTCCGGCCTCGACCAGAAGCTCACGAAGCAGCGCGCGATGGCAGCGGGATTCGTCCTCACAGTAGCACCCGACGGACAGGTTGGTCTGGTGGGACATCGCCGCGAACAGTTGTATGAGGTGCCGCGATTCGGGTGTGGACATCTGCTTGCGATACGCTCTGGCGAACGTCGCCCAGCGCTTGTCGGTCCACGGGTCCGAGAGCGCCCACGACACCAGGTCGGCCGGTGGCGAAAGCTCTGGAAGCCAGACGTCAAAGTAGTCCAGGGCCGCGAAGTCTTCCTTCCGAACTCCGCGGGGTGGCCGGCGCACCGTCCCGATGCGGAGGCCTTCCCCGCTCAGGCGCGGGGCGCCCAGTCGGACGACGTGAAGTGCCATGGGTCTTGCGGTTAGGCTGTATTCTTCATGAGTTGGAGCGGCCTGACTCTGGGCAGCCCCGAATCACTACCGGAAACTCCTCAGATTGCCCCGTTCCTCAGACGACTCCCCGTATCGAGACGAGAATCCCGCACCGCGCCGCCACCGCGGTTCGGCGGATCCACGCCGCCACGAATCGGCGCGGCGCAGGAAACCCGTGCCGGAATCAGCACCGCGGCCCGCCACGAAGCAACCGACACGGAAGCATCCATCGACGCCGCCGAAGGCGAAATCGGCTCGTCCGAGACGCGGTCGCCGTGCCGGGAAGACGAGCCCGGACTGGTCTCACGCGGCAACCGCCCGCCTCACGTCGCACCCTACGCACCGCTCGGCCTATGCGGAGACGCGCCGCTGGCTTCTGGCTGAGCATGGGCCGGTGTGCGCGTATTGCGAGCGAAAGTTCAAGCCGTCTGAAATGACGCTCGATCACGTCGCGCCGCGTCGCGGCCAGTCGGCGTACGACCGTCGCGACAACCTCGTGCTCGCGTGTCCGGAGTGCAACGCGGCCAAGCGCGACATGGCGCCGATCGCGTTTTTGCTCGCGCGACGGAGCCGAGCGGTTTCGCTGCTTCGGTACGGTGGTCACCTGAGCCCGATGCTGATTGACCTCGCGCGCTCACTCGTGCCGGCTGGCACCCTTGCCACCCTGGCGAGCTCCGCGTCGGACGACGACAGCGACGACGATTCTCCGTATCGCGACTGAAAAGGCGCGGCGGTGCGGGTGGTTCTCACGGCGCTTGGCAGGAGGGAGCATGCGGTTCTGGTCCACGCTGCTGCAGGACATGCGATACGCTCTCCGCGGGTTACGGCGCGCGCCGCACTTCGTGCTGACCGTGGTCTCTACCATCGGGCTCGGACTCGGGCTCGTGACGTCGGCGTTCACGATCTTCGATGCCTACGTGCTGCGGCTCTTCGACGTTCGCGATCCGCGGTCGCTGTTCGAGATGCGGCTGCACGACCGCTGGGGCCGGGAACGCAACGTGAGCTGGAACGAGTATCAGGCGCTCGCGCGGGCAAACCCCGCGTTCTCCGAGATCTTCGCCTCGGCCTGGATCATCGCGCGCCGTGACGGGGAGCCGGTGATGCTCCAGGCGGTCACCGGCGGCTACTTCGGGATGCTGGGCGTTGGGCCCGCGTTAGGCCGGCTGATCCGCCCCGACGACGCGGCCACGCCTGGTGGCGGATCGGTCCTCGTATTGAGTCATCGGGCGTGGCTCTCGAAGTTCGGAGGCGATTCGAACGCCGTCGGACGACGGATCAGGATTCGCGACCGATCGTACGAGATCATCGGTGTGGCGCGGGAAGGGTTCGACGGGCTTGGCGACACGCCGCCCGATTTCTGGGTGCCAATGACCATGGCCACGGCGCTCGACGACGGGGTCGCGGCTGCAAGCGGTGACGACCCCATGGTGAAAGTCGTGGGGCGACTGGTGCCGGGGATGACGGCCGCGAGCGCTGCACGTGCGTTGAGTGCGTGGGCGTCGGCGGCGACGGCGGATCGTCCGGAGGCCGACCGCGCGCCAACAGTGATGCTGGAGCCACGCGCGACACCGGTCTACATGTCGCCGGCTACGATGCTCGAGGTGTCGCCGCTGTTCGTCGCGTTCGCGCTCGTGCTGCTGATCGCGTGCGCCAACGTTGCGAACATGATGCTCGCGCGGGGCATCGCACGGCAGCGCGAGCTCGGGATTCGTCTTGCGCTCGGTGCTTCCCGCGCGCGACTCGTGGGGCAGCTGATGACGGAGACGCTGCTACTCGCCGTGCCCGCGGCGTTCGTGGGATATGCACTCTCGCGCCTCGTGCTCGATGTTGCCGTGACGCTCATGTTCGCCACGGTTCCCGACACGTTCTCTTCGTACCTCCGTGTGCTGCCGCTTGGTCCGGACGTTCGGCTCTTTGGTTTCGTCGTCGGGTGCGCGGTGTTGGCCGCGGTGGCGTTCGGGCTCGCCCCGGCGCTGCAGACGACGCGAACGAACGTGATCGGCGCGACGCGTGGCGAGTTCTCCGCGGCGATCAGGCCGACGCGACTGCGCAACGCCCTCGTGCTCGCGCAGGTGATGGTGTGCGCCCTGTTGCTCATCACCGGAACCGTGCTCCTGCGCGGAGCGCAACGGCTTCAGTCGCTCGACGTGGGCTTCCGTACCGCCGGCGTGGTTCAGGTGCACGCGCCACAGGCGCTGCGGGCGCAGGTGCTCGAGCGGCTGGAACGCGACCCAGCCGTTCGCGTGGTCGAAGCGAGCTCGCACGGAGCATTCGATGGCCGGTTCCCACAGGCGATCGTCGCCGGCGCATCGACCGTCACCTCGGCCACGGCAGGAAACGTGCAGGTCTCCCCCGGCTACTTTTCGGCGTTAGGCATTCCGGTGCAACGTGGCCGCACTTTCTCGGCGGACGAAGCGCGCAGCCGCGAGCGCGTGGCAGTCGTGAGCGAGGCCACGGCGGAGCGGCTGTGGCCAAACGGAGACGCAATCGGCAAGGAGATCACGCTGTCCTCCGCGTACGCGGGGCAGACGGCCCAGCGCGCCGTTCGCATCGTTGGCGTGGTGGGGAACGTCGTCGCCGGATTCTATGGCGAACGCCGCGATCATCCAACGGTGTACGAGCCTGGCGGCGTGGAGAGCGACTTGTCGACGCTGGTCGTCGCGACGCGTTCGGACGGGCCGTCGAGCGCGGCCTCGATTCGGCGGCGCCTCTCGCCGATCGACCCGAGCGGATCGGTGGAGATCCGCACGTTGGAGGAGTCGGTGGCGGTGCAGCTGTACCCGTTCCGAGCCGCCCACTGGGTTGCCTCGGCGCTGAGTGCGATCGCGTTGCTGCTCACGATCACCGGGATTTACGGGGTCCTGGCGTTCGTGGTCGCGCTGCGCGAGAAGGAGATCGGGATCCGCCTCGCGCTGGGCGCCACGCGCGGGGGGATCGTGGGGTTGGTCGTGCGTCAGTCGATCCGGTTGGCGGCGATCGGCGTGGTGGCGGGAGCGCTGCTGGCGTTAGGCGCCGCGCGCTTCATCTCGTCCCACCTGACGATGATCCCTGCGTTCGACGCGGTGGCGTTCGTATGGGGGATGGCGATCGTGCTGGCCGCGGCGCTGGCGGCGGCGTATGGGCCGTCGAGAAGGGCGGCGAGTGTCGACGCGATGGAGAGCTTGAAGGGGGGATGAGGGATGAGGGATGGGGGATGAGGGACAGCTACGGAAAACCCTCGGGACGCCATTCACGCAGAGTGAGGCAACCCGAGATTTACCTCATTTTACCCCTCATCCCTCATCCCCCATCCCTCATCCCTCAGTTGACTCCACCCAACTCCTCAAAGCACGCCCCGGCTCCTCCTTCCAACCCAGTCCGAAAATTCTGCATGCGCTGATCCTTCGTGCCGTGGGCCATGATGGTGGCCCTCCTCAGGATCACGCGGTCCACCCGGCGATCGCCGGTCAGCTCCGGTGTGGGGTCCGCGGCTGCGGCCATGCCGAAGAACGCCTCATCGACATCGCCCTTCTCGAGCGAGCCGTTGCGGTCTGCGTGCCGCGCGAAGGCGCCGGCCAGACAGTCAGCCGCGGCTTCGTTGTCGTATGGGCGCGGCGCATCGTAGCCGAGCTGCATTGCCACGGCGTGTCCCATCTCGTGAGCAATGACGCCGATGCCCGCCATGTCGCCATCGGTGCCCAGCTCCAACGCGGCGGCTTTCGCCTGCGCGGCCACGAACACCTCATCGTAGTAGATCGCGTTCTCGTTCGGGCAATAGGCCGCATTGTTGGGCTGCATGACCCCGCACGCGCTGCGCGCCGCACCACGGTAGCGAAGCAGTTGCGGGACGGCGAAGCGCTCGTGCATTCGCGCCAGCCCGTTGGCCCACATGGCCGCGAGATCCCCGTACGCCATCCGAATCTTCGCGTTCGACGCCTTCACGTCGCTTTCCGTGAGCTCCGCGGTGCGGTTGACCGAAACAGTGGAATCCTTCGCCGTCGGCGCGGCGAGTGCGGCCGAGGCCGGTAGAACAAGCGAACCAGTGAGAGCGAGCGCTAAGACGCGGCGGCCCAGGCTCGAAAACACAGTCATCATCGACACCTCCGAGACCGTTAGTACACCTGGCTGGGCGCAGAGTTGCCGACTGCCGCTTGCGCGCTCTCCACCCGGAGGAGACGGGCTCTGATGACTGATCACCGAACACCGAGTACTGGCGAGCTTGTGACGCACACGTGAACTCCTACGCCGGCCAACCGTTCGCGGCATGCGCGTGTCCAAAATGACGTCGCAACGTTGACATCCGAGCCGATCGTTCGTACGCTATCCCTAGATAGTTATGGATAGCTAGTTTTGTCAGCCGCCATGTCCAGGCAACGCAACGACATTCTGCAGGGCACCCTCGTAGTGCTCGTGCTCAAGACCCTGTCTGCCCAGGGGAAGATGCACGGCTACGCGATCACCGCGCACATCCAGCGCGCGTCCGCCGACCTGCTCCGCGTCGAGGAGGGCTCGCTCTATCCCGCCCTCCACCGCATGGAACAGGACGGGTGGTTGCGCGCCGAATGGGGCGTGACCGAAAAAAACCGGCAGGCGAGATTCTACGTGCTGACCGCCGCCGGCAAGAAACAGCTCGCCACCGAGCAGGAAAGCTGGGCGCGCCTCACCGAAGGCGTCACCCGCGTCCTGCGCTACGCATAACGAGTCGCTCACCGGGATAGCCTCTATGGGATGGTACCGGCGGTTCACCAACATGCTGCGCCCCGAGCGCCTCTCGCGCGACATCCGGCGCGAGATGGAGTTCCACATGGCCGAGCGCGCGGATGACCTCATGGCGAGTGGCATGCCCGAGCCTGACGCGCGGCGCGAAGCGCGTCGGCGCTTCGGCAACCCGAGCACGCAGCAGGAGCGCACGCGCGACACCGACATTCTCACCTGGCTCGAGTCGCTCGGCGCCGACGTACGGTATGCCGGGCGTGCCTTGCGAGCGAGTCCGGGGTTCGCGGTCGTGGCGATCCTGTCGTTAGGTCTCGGGATCGGGGCGAACACGGCGATCTTCAGCCTCATCAACGCCGTCGTCCTGCGAACGCTGCCCGTCGAGCATCCCGAGGAGCTCATGCAGGTCACAATGGGCGGCAAGGAGCAGGGGACCGTTTTCACGAATCCGCTCTGGGAGGCGATCCGCGACCGACAGGACGTGTTTTCCGGCGTGTTTGCCTTTAGCGGGACGGAGTTCAACCTGACGGCCGGCGGTGAAATTCGACGCGCGAGCGGCACCTGGGTGAGCGGCGACTACTTCTCGACGTTAGGCGTCCGACCGGCGCTCGGGCGACTGGTCATACGGGCCGACGACGTCCACGGATGTCCGCCGATCGCGGTGCTGGGCTACGGGTTCTGGCAGAGCGAGTACGGCGGGTCGCGCGGCGTCATCGGCAAGACGATCTCGCTGGACCGCACGGCGCATACGATCGTCGGCGTTGCCGACCCGTCGTTCTTCGGTGTGGAGGTCGGCGAGTCGGCACAGGTGTACGTCCCTTTGTGCCTGCGGCCCAGGCTCGACTCGAGAACCAACTGGTACCTCCGCATCGTGGGTCGCCGAAAGCCCGGTGTTGCACCGCAACAGGTCGCGACGCGAATTGCGGCGATCGCGCCGGCCGCGTACGAGGCCACCGTTCCGCCGCGGTGGGGTGTCGCCGAGAAAGCGGAGTATCTGAAGAACGCGCTGAACGTGAGGGCGGCGGCGAACGGGCTTTCGACGATTCGTCGGCAATACGAGCGCGCGCTGATGGTGCTCATGGCGGTCGTCGTCCTCGTGCTGTTCGTGGCCTGCGCGAATGTCGCAAACCTGCTGCTGGCTCGCGCTGCGGCGCGTGGGCGCGAGATGGCGATCAGGTTGGCAATCGGGGCGGCGCGTCGGCGGCTCGTGCGGCAGCTCCTCACGGAGAGCGTGTTGCTCGCCGGGATCGGGGCGATCGCCGGCATTGTGCTCGCGCGGTGGGGGACGTCGCTGCTCATCGCTCTGTTGTCGCGTGGGCAACTTCCCGTATCCCTGGACGTCGGGCTCGACGGCCCGGTGCTGATGTTCACGTTAGCCGTCGCGATGCTGACCGGGATATTGTTCGGCCTCGCGCCGGCGTGGCGCGCGACCCGGATCGATCCACAGGCCGCGCTCAAGGCCAACGGTCGTGGCGTCGCCGAGGGTCACTCGCGGTTCACGATCGGGAAGGCGCTGGTCGTCGGCCAGATCGCGCTCTCGCTCGTGCTGGTGATCGGCGCCGGCCTGCTGTTAGGCACGTTTCGGAAACTGGTGACGCTCGATCCGGGGTTCCGACGCGACGGTGTGCTGATCGTGAGCGTGAACCTGCAGAACGCGGGGTATAAGCCGGACGGATACGGGGCAGTCCACCGCGATCTGCTCGGCCGGTTCCGGGCACTCGCGGGAGTGCAAGCAGCGGCCGCGTCGGCCATCACACCCATCAGCGGGAGCTCCTGGAACGACTACATCCGGGTCGATGGGTTCACGCCAACGAGCGCCGATGACGCGCTCGCCTACTTCAACCAGGTGACGGACGGGTTCTTCGCGGCGATGGGGACGCCGATGCTCGCCGGTCGGGACTTCGACGCCCGAGACCGCCTTGGCGCACAGCCTGTCGTCATCGTGAACGAGACGCTCGCCAAGAAGTTCTTTCACGGGACGAATCCGCTCGGCAAGTACTACCGCCTCGTGGAGCACGACAGCCTCAGCGCACCGATCGAGATCGTTGGCGTCGTCAAGGACGCGAAGTACAAGGAGCTTCGCGAGGAAACGCTGGCCACGGCGTACTTGCCACTGAGCCAGGACAGTGCGCAGAGCCCTTATGCGAACTACGTGCTGCGCACGGCGGGAGCGCCTTCGGGTCTCATGCCCGGCGTGAAGGCGATGGTCGCGGAGGTCAACCGGTCGATCGCTCTCGAGCTCACGCCGCTTTCAGACCAGGTGGACCAGTCGCTCGCGCGCGAGCGTCTGCTGGCCACGCTGTCCGGCTTCTTCGGTGCGCTCGCGCTGCTGCTCGCCACCATTGGGCTCTACGGCATGCTGTCATACAGTGTGGCGCGCCGGCGCAACGAGATCGGCGTCCGGATCGCGTTAGGTGCCGGCCGAGAGCGGGTGATGCGGCTGGTGCTGGGCGAAGTGGTCCGCCTGGTCATCGTCGGCGTCGCGTTCGGCACCGTCGCGGCGTTCTTCAGCACGCGCGTCATGACCTCGTTCCTGTTCGGGCTCTCGGCGTCGGATCCGGCGACGGTGATCGGGTCGGCGGCGATGCTGGCGGCGGTTGGACTCGCGGCGGGTGCGTTGCCCGCCTGGCGCGCGGCGCGCGTGGATCCGATCGCCGCGCTGCGAGACGAATAGCGCGAATAGCGCTTCACGAGCGGACCTAACGAGACGCACCTCGAGGCGGCCATGGGATGGTACCGTCGTTTCGTCAACGTGCTGCGGCCGAACCGCGTGTCGGCCGACATCCAGCGCGAGCTGGAGTTCCACCTGGCCGAGCGTGCCGATGAGCTCATGGCCGGCGGCATGAGCGAGACGGACGCCCTGCGCGAGGCGCGCCGGCGGTTCGGCAACCCGGGTGTTCAGAAGGAGCGCACGCGCGACGCCGATCTGCTCACCTGGCTCGAGTCGATCGCCGCCGACATGCGATACGCATTGCGCGCTCTGCGCGCGACGCCTGGGTTCGCGCTCGTCGCCATTCTGTCGTTAGGGCTCGGCATCGGCGCAAACACGGCGATCTTCAGCCTGCTCAACGCCGTCGTGCTCCGAACGCTCCCGGTCGAGCGTCCGGACGAGCTCCTCCAGGTCACGATGGGGGGCGACCAGGGCGGAAGTGAATTCACGAATCCGATCTGGGAGCAGATTCGCGACCGGCAGGATGTGTTCTCCGGCGCGTTTGCGTATGGTGGCGCGTTCTTCAACCTGCGCTCAGGCGGCGAGGTCCGTAATGCGCGCGGCAGTCTGGTGAGCGGGGATTACTTCGCGACACTGGGCGTCAGGCCCGCGGCGGGTCGCCTGCTGAGCAAAGCGGACGACGTTCGGGGCTGCCAGCCCACCGCCGTGCTGGGCTACGGATTCTGGCAGAGCGAATTCGGCGGGTCGCGAGACGTGATCGGCAAGACGATCTCGCTCGACCGAAAGCCGCACGTCATCGTGGGCGTCACCGACCCGTCGTTCTTCGGTGTCGACGTCGGCGAGTCGGTGCAGGTGTACGTGCCGCTGTGTCTCGCGCCGCATCTCGACGCGCGAAGCACGTGGTACCTGCACGTGATGGGACGACCGAAGCCGACGGTGACGTCTTCCCAGGCGGCGGACAGACTTGCCGCGCTCGCACCCGTCGTGTTCGAGTCGACCGTCCCCCAGGACTGGGGGCCGACCGAGCAGGCGGACTATCGGAAGACCAAGCTTGGCGTGCTATCGGTCGCTAACGGTCTCTCGCAGGTTCGGCGAGAGTACCAGCGCGCGCTCACGGTTCTCATGGTGGTTGTGGCAGTCGTCCTGGTGATCGCGTGCGCCAACGTGGCCAACCTGCTGCTCGCTCGCGCCGCTGTCCGCGCGCGCGAGATCGCGGTGCGACTGGCGATCGGCGCAGGACGCGGGCGGATCGTTCGGCAGCTGCTGACGGAAAGCGTGCTGCTTGCTGGCCTGGGAGCGCTCGTCGGCGTTGCGTTCGCGCGGTGGGGGACGGCTCTTTTGGTTGGGCTGCTCACCCGCGCCGGCGACCCCATCATCCTCGACCTGGCCGTCGACGGTCGAGTGCTGGGGTTCACCCTGATTGTCGCGGTAACAACCGGAATTCTCTTCGGTATGGCGCCGGCGTGGCGCGCTGCCCGCGTCGACCCACAGGCCGCGCTCAAGTCCAACGGGCGTGGAATCGCTGAAGGGCACACCAGATTCAGTGTCGGCAAGGCCCTGGTGATCGGACAGATTGCCCTTTCGCTCGTGCTGGTGATCGGTGCCGGTTTGTTGTTAGGCAGCTTTCGCAGGCTGACGACGCTCGACCCGGGATTCCAGCGGGACGGCGTGCTGCTCGTCGGCGTCAACCTGTCTGATGCGGGCGACTTCTCCGACCGCTTCGCTTCCGTGCACGAAGATCTCCTCCGGCGTTTCCGCGCGCTGCCAGGTGTTCGGGCCGCGAGCGCCGCGGAAATCACGCCGGTGAGCGGCATGGCGTGGAACGGCCACATCGACGTCGACGGCTACGTCGCCAAGAGTGCCGAAGACAACATGGTCTGGCTCAACCGGGTAACGGACGGATTCTTCGGTGCCATGGGCACGGCGCTCGTGGCCGGCCGGGACTTCGACGAGCGCGATCGACCGACGACGCCGAAGGTCGCCATCATCAACGAGACGGTCGCGCGCCGCTTCTTCGCTGGCACGAGCCCGGTCGGCAAATTCTACCGCCAGCGCCTGCACGATACTCTGGCCGCCCCTGTGGAGATCGTCGGGGTCGTCCGGGACGCCAAGTATCGAGAGCTTCGCGAAGATCCACAACCCACCGTCTACCTCGCCATGGCGCAGGGTGAACGAGGCTCGCCGTATCGGGAGTACGAGCTGCGGACGGACGGCCCGTTGTCGTCGATCGTGCCGGGCGTCAAACGCGCGGTCGCCGAGGTCAATCGATCGATCACGATTGACCTCACACCGCTGTCGGTGCAGCTCGACGCGTCGCTCACCCGGGATCGCCTGATGGCAACGTTGTCGGGATTCTTCGGGGTGGTCGCGCTGTTGCTGGCGACGGTCGGACTCTACGGCACGCTATCCTACAGCGTGGCACGCCGCCGCAACGAGATCGGCATCCGCATCGCGTTAGGTGCCGCGCGGGGCCGCGTCGTGCAGCTCGTGCTCGGTGAGGTTGCGCGGATGGTGATCGTAGGGGTGATGCTGGGGGCAGTTGCCGCGCTCGCGAGCACGCGGCTCGTGCGGTCCCTCCTGTACGGGCTGTCGGCTTCCGATCCGGCGACGGTGATCGTATCGGTTGCCCTCCTCACGGTGGTGGCAGTCGCTGCGGGGGCGCTGCCTGCCTGGCGCGCGGCGCGGGTAGACCCGATCGCCGCACTGCGCGAGGAGTAGGAGGTCCCGTCACCGTTGGGACGCAGAATACCACGGTTCGGCCCACGCGGCGACGCGTGGGCCTTATGTTAGCCGTAAGGTCCCTGAAAGCCCGCGAAAATACCGATGACCGAAAAACGAACGACCCACGACCCATCACTCATGACTCGCCGAGACATCACGAGACGTCATGGCGAGTTATCGGTATTGAGTGGTGAGTCAGTGGTCATCGGTCATCCGTAGGAACTGCTCGACATGACGGAGTCATCGATCTCGACATCCAACCGCGATCAGCTCGACTGGCGGGTATCCTCGCTCGTCGCAGCGGGTGCCTGCGCGGCCATCGGCCTCCTCGAGTGCGTGAAGGACTACGTCATGCTCGAGATCCAGGGCAGCCAGGAGCCGATGATCTACGTGCTCCGCAACGAGGCACTCTGGTGGGTCCTCTGGATGCTCTGCATGCCGGGCATCATCGCGCTCGGCCGCCGCTTCCCGTTCGACGGGGGTCGATGGCGACAGGCCACGGCGATCCACCTCACGCTCGCGGTCGTCCTGTCACTCGTCCAACTCGCTGCGTTCGGCTCGGCGTACTACTGGGTCGCGGGCCCGTCGACCTGGGGGCCGACCGTCGGCAGGACGATCTACGTGTTCACCAACCGCTACCTGGCGACCGACGTCGTCATCTACGCGGCCGCGCTGGGCGTGTACTTCGCGTTCGAGTACCACGAGCGGTTCCGGCGTCTCGGGCTCGATGCGGCACAGGCCGAAGGGCGCGCCGCGCGACTTCAGCTCAGCCTCGTCGAGGCGCGCATCCACGCGCTCCGCATGGAGCTCAACCCGCATTTCCTCTTCAACGCGCTGAACGCCGCTTCAGGTCTCGTTCGCAAGCGGGAGAACGATGCGGCCGTGGACATGCTCGCGCGTCTCGGTGATTTGCTGCGGACGACGCTCGATCGAGAGATGCCCGCCGAAGTCGCACTGTCGGAGGAGATTCACTATCTCGGCCGCTTCGTGGACATCGAGCTCGTCCGGTTCGGTGATCGACTGCGGGTGACGTGGGACATCGACCCCGACGTGCGGAGCGCGCTCGTGCCACCGCTCATCCTGCAGCCGCTCGTGGAAAACGCTCTCCGGCATGGCATCGCCCGCCGGCCGGGGCAGGCGCAATTACGAATCTCGGCGCGGCGTGTGGGGCTGCACCTCGAGCTCGCGGTCCGCGATAGCGGCGAAGGCCTCGTGCCGGACGGCCGCTCCCCGCGCGAGGGTATCGGCTTGTCGAACACGCGCGGGCGGCTCACCGAGTTGTACGGGCCCGAGGCGGCGTCGCTCGAGATTGCGGACGCTCCCGGAGGAGGAGTTCGCGCGCGACTTCTCCTGCCGTTCCATACGAGTGTTCTGGAGCGCGATGTCAGAGAGACTGCAGCCGCCGGTGCCTAACGTGATGACTGCCCCAGCGATCGGAACCGTCCGCATATTGATCGTCGACGACGAACCCCTGGCCCGCGACTGCATGCGCCTCGCGCTCCACGACGTGCCGGGCGTAACCATCGTGGCCGAGGTTGGCGATGGCACCTCGGCGGTCGAGGCGATTCACCAGCACGGGCCCGACGTCGTCCTGCTGGACGTGCAGATGCCTGGTCTCGATGGCTTTGCGGTTCTCGAGCGCCTCGACCCGGCGACGATGCCGGTGGTGGTCTTCGTGACGGCGTTCGACTCGCATGCCATTCGCGCGTTCGAGGTCCACGCGCTGGACTACGTGCTCAAGCCGTTCCCCGACGAACGGCTCGTGGCCGCAGTAGATCGCGCGCGGGCGACGATCCAGGAGCGGCGGAACGGAGAGTTGGGCCGGCGTCTTGCCGAGTTCGTTCAGAGCTGGCAGGCGGGTGCGCTGGCACCGGCTTCGGATTCGTTAGGCGCCGGCGTGGCGTCGCGGTCCCCTGGCGCTGCGTCGATCGACAAGTTCGACGCGTCGATCGACGAGGAACACGAGGTGGCTGAGCCGCAGCGGCCCGGGGCGCCGTCGTACATCGGGCGCTTCGCAGTGCGCTCCGATGGCCGGGTGCGATTCGTGGCGGCGGCGGACGTGGACTGGATCGAGGCGGATGGGAACTACATGGTGCTGCACGTGGGCGAGACCCGCCATCGCCTGCGCGCGTCGCTCGCGGGACTTACGGAGGGACTCGACCCAAGGCGGTTCGTGCGCATTCACCGCTCGGTGATCGTGAACGTCGAGCGGATCCGCGAGGTGCAGCCGTGGTTTGGCGGCGACTACATCGCGATCCTCCGCACGGGGGCGAAGCTCCGCGTGAGTCGGCTGCGTGCGCCGCAGCTGTTGCGTCCGACCGCCTAGCTGGCATTTTGGTCGGACGACCCGAGAGGGCCAGCCCGGTTCTCAGACTGAACTACCTCGGAGGGTCGCGCGTCGGACAACCGGTCGGCTCGTAGGTATCCGCGATCGAGACGATCTTCCACCCCGACGGGGTCTTGAGCAGCTGCACCGCATCGACGCCACAGTGACTCGGGGTCTGGCCGAAGTGGAAGTCGTATTCGGCCCACACCGTGGCGAGCGTGCCGCGCACGCGGACCTCCGGCGACCACGCCCGCTCGATCCACGGGCCTCGCGTGTCAGCCGCCATGAAGGACCCAAACCGGTCCCACGGCAAAACCTGGACGACCTGCTCGCCATTGGGCCGCGTCCGCATGCCCACGAGCTTGGCGTTCGGCTCGAAGATGTCGCGGAACGCCGCGGTGTCCTTCGCGCGCATCGCGTCGAACAGCCGCTGCACCGTCGCGAGCACCGCCTGCTCCTCCGCGCCTAACGATGCGCCCGGGGCGGCCTGCGCGCGCAGTGACTGAACCGCACCGCCGGTCGAGATGAGCGCCGCCACCGCCACGGCTGAAATCAGGCGTCGCATGTCAGGCCACCCGTTCGCTGGCGCGCAGGCCGCGACTCGCCCGCGCATACATGCCCGGCGTCACGCCAACAATGCGCTTGAAGTATCGCGTCAGGTGGCTCTGGTCCGAGAATCCGGTCGCGTGCACGACGTGCGTGAGCGGGACCCCGAGCTGAATGAGACGCCGTGCCTGCTGGATGCGGATCTGCTCGAGATACTTGTACGGCGGAAGGCCGAACGAGGCGCGGAAGACGCGGATCAGGTGAAACGTGCTGAGGCCGGCGACGGCTGCCAACTCGCGAATGGTGACCGTCCGCGCGTACTCTGCCTCGAGGAGATCCCGAACGCGTCGCAGCGGGGCAGAGGACCTCGAACCCGAAATTGATTCCGACGCGTTCGGTCGGGTGGATGCGTGGCGCATCATGATCTCGCCGACGACTTCCAGCAGCGCACATTCCTTCTGCAGATGATCCGCGTCACTCTCGAGGACTTCGTGCGTGGCGCGCACGCGATCCGCCAGCGCTGGGTCGTGCACATACGACGCGTCGAACATCGGTGTCTGCTCGCGGCCCGTTGCTTCATGCGCGATGAAGCGGACGAGCGTCTCGCTCGGATACAGCACGCGATAGCTCCAGCCGTCATCGCATGCGGGGGCACCCGTATGCACCTCGCCCGGCGCGAACGTGATCACTGACCCTGGTGCATGCACGTCCTGCGAGCCACGGAAGAACGTGCGCGCGGCGCCCGCCTCGACAATGCCGAACACAAACTCGCGATGGGCGTGCGGCGCGAAGCGCTGTCGCGTGTACCGCGCTCGCAGGATTTCGAAAGTCTCGAAGACGCGCACGCGCGTCATGGTCGCCGATTCGGATGCAGTCGGTCTCGAGGGCATCGCTCGCGAGGTAAAAGAGATATTGCAACCTCGCACGCGGGCCCGTCGGCTCGACACACCGGAGAGCAGAACCGGGCCAGACCACCCGGGACCAATTATCCCTCCGTACGAATCGCAGTCAGTGGGTCGACATGTGACGCGCGTCTCGCGGGAACGAGGCAGGCGATCGCCGCGACGACGAGGAGCGACGCAATGGCGCCGGTCAACGCAACGGGATCGGACGGACCGACCCCATAGAGCATCGATCGCATCGTTCTCGTCAGGAAACCCGCGCCCACGAGCCCGAGCAGTACGCCGGGGACCACGGCGTGCGCTCCGTCCTTCGCCACGAGACCAATTACCTGCGCTCGTCGCGCGCCGAGTGCCATGCGCACACCGATCTCTCGCTGGCGTCGCGCGACCGAGTACGCGAGCACGCCGTAGACGCCGAGCGCGGCGAGAAACAGGGCGAAGGCGCCGAATCCCGTCATCACGAGCATGATGAATCGTCGATACGCGACAGACCGGGCCATGATCGCGTCGACGGACGAGACCTCGACCGGCACGTCGCGGTCGAGCGCGGCCATCTGCCGCCGGACGGCGTCGAGCACACTGCGTGCATCGCCCGTGTACCCAACCAGGACGGCGACACCCTCGAGCGCGCGCTCCGGGCGCTGCCGGTAGCTCACGTACACAGCGGGCCCGCTGCCGTCGTCGGACGCA
>Ga0310810_10004388_pt1 | contig 15587 bp, 13 predicted proteins | sample NCmetagenome_FD_207641 | JGI IMG/M metagenome (GOLD analysis project Ga0310810, IMG submission 207641) | Soil microbial communities from experimental microcosm in Duke University, North Carolina, United States - NC | ecosystem: Engineered > Artificial ecosystem > Soil microcosm > Unclassified ...
CCGAGCTGCTCGACGATGATCTGCTTGACCTTTTGCTCAACCGACATGCACCCTCCCTAAATCCCTTATAGCAAACTCATTGATTCTACCGGGTGAGGGCGGAGGGCCGCAACTTTCGAAACTCCATATTTTCCCGATCCCCGGAAAAAAGGCCGGGGTGCCCCCCTGACGAATCAAGGAAATACCCGGTCTGGGAGCACCCGCGGGCCAGGGTGGAGGTAACGGCTCGCGGTCGTGGAGGAACTGATGAGATCCCGCTTAGCCCAGCAGTCCGCCGTGGCCGAGACAGGCGACTTCCCACCCGGAAATCCGATAACGCGCCAGCATGGGAGGCAGCACCACATCCAAAATATTCGGTTTTGTGGACCGGAAACAGCCTGGGGCAGAGACGATCGGCACCTCGTCCTTGTACGCCAGCAGGAAAAGATTACCCGGTTCGACCGGCGCCAGGAAACGTTCGAGATGGCAGCCGACGCGGGCCATGGCGCGGCCGACCGCGTCGTCCGGCCCGGCCGGAGCCGACGTGGAAGCCACCAGGATGGCCGTGGGGCGAGCGCGCAGCAGATGCTCCAGGGCGCGGGCCACGGAGCCTTCCTCTTCGGTGGCCGCCAAGGCGTAGCTGGGCGCGACGCCAAAGCGCTCCAGGCGCTGCCGCACGACCGGCTCAAACAACTGGCGGGCTCGTTCGCCGCAGAGCGGATCGGTGTACAGCACGGCAGGGGCGGCCGAGCGGATAAAACGTGCCTGCAAAATGGGGCCGCGTTCCCGCAAAATCTTGATCACCGCATCCAGTTGCGGCTGCGCCACGGCAAAGGGGGCGCTCTTGACGGTAGCGATGCGCTGCTCCCGGCGGGCGTGGCTGAAATTCGGGCTGGTGGCAATAACGATGCTGGCGGCGGAGTTGATTTGACGGAGCAGCTCTTCATCCACTAGAACGCAGCAATCTTCGGTGGCGAACAAGTTGGCCCGCCCTCCAGCGGCGAGGCAGATTTCCAGGCAGCCGCACCCGGTTTCCGCAGCCACCTGACGAACCGCTTCGTCTTCGCCGATTTCGCCGTCTTCGAGTTCCGTGACCCAGACTTGGCCCAAGCCCTCGGTCTCGAGCAGCCGTATATCGTCGTCGCTGAGAATATGACCCTTAGCCAGGAGCTTCCGCCCGCCCGGGCGAAAGATCGTGCAGCAAAGGATCCGTCCAGCCGACTCACGGACGTCCACTGTTTGTGCTTTCAAGGCGCACCTCCCTCAAAATGCCTTCTTGGCAAACCGCACGCGCCGGCAGGGTGTTGCGCGCGGTTGCACGAGCCGCGCGGCGCCGTTGTAGGGACGTGTACCGATCCTAGTGTACGCCCAAACGGATAAATCTCAAGGGAATTATAATAAAGTCAAGAAGAAACCTGTGATTTATTTGCAAAAGAGTGCCTGCAGGAGCTTGCTACGGGATGAGCCTGGTTCCCAGGGTTTGGCCGGCCAGCAGCCGCCCGATCGCACCCGCGAGGGCCCCAGGCGCGATCAAAACCTGACGAATACCCTTGTTTAGGGCATCCATGGCCGCTTCCAGCTTGGCTTGCATGCCGCCGGTGGCAACGCCTTCGCGGATCAAACCCGCAGCCTGATCGCGGGTCAGCGTCGGGCAGATGGCTCCGCTGCGATCGCGAACGCCTTCGACATCCGTCAGAAAGACAAGTGATTCCGCGGAAAAGGACAAACCACAGGCTACGGCCATCTGATCTGCGTTCACGTTGTATACAGCGCCGCGGGCATCTCCGGCCACGCAGGCCACCACGGGCAAGTAGGAATTTCCGGTCAACAGATCGAGAAGGCGGGCATCGGAACGAACCGGCTTGCCGACCTGTCCCAGCTCCGGATTGAGCACTTCGGCGTCAACCAATCCCGCGTCCAGGCCGGTTAACCCTACGGGGCGCGCTCCAGCCGCGCGGAAGGCGCTCACCAGCTCCGTATTGACACTGCCTGCGAAGACTTTGAGTACCGCGTCGATAATTTCGGGAGTGGTCACGCGCAATCCGTTCACGAAATGGCTTTCGACACCGCGCTCGGCGAGGTAACGGGTCATTTGTTTGCCCCCACCATGGACAACGACGATTTGGTTGCCGGGCTCGGCTGCGGCTGCAATTTCGCGCGCCAGACGCTGGCGGGAATCAGGTGTATCGAGCAGAGTGCCGCCCAGTTTGATCAGCAATTTCACGGTTGTTGATTCTAAAGGAGCCCGGCGGTTTCCGGATACCCCAACGCGAGGTTCATGTTCTGGATGGCCTGGCCGGCAGCACCCTTGACCAGGTTATCGATCACCGCAATCACCACGGTCCGCCGGGTTTCGGGATCGTATTTCCAGCCGATGTCGCAGAAATTAGAATGCGCGACGGCATGCAGGTCGGGCACCTGTCCAGGCGGATACAGCCGGACAAATGGTTCGGACTTGTAACGCTGGCGATAGATTTCAAGCAAATCCTCGGGCGAGCCGATGCTCCCGGAGGCTTTGAAATAGATGGTTTCGAGAATGCCCCGGTGGATGGGAATCAATTGCGCGGTGAAGCTGAATTCCCCTTCCTGGAGGCCTGAAGTTCGCAGGACCTCCGGCACATGGCGGTGATCCAAAATCGAGTAAGCCGAAAAATTCTCGGTGACTTCGCAGAAGCTGGTCTTGAGGGACGCCTTGCGGCCGGCGCCGCTAACACCGCTCTTGGCGTCGCACACGATTCCCAATTCGCGGGCGATCGCACCGGCCTCGATCAGCGGTTTAATGGCCAGATTGGCGGCGGTCGGGTAGCAGCCGGGGTTCGAGATCAGGCGCGCGCCGGCCACCCGGCCGCGGCAGAATTCGGGCAGCCCATAGACCGCCTCCGCCAGAAGATCCGGGCGGGTGTGGAGCTCTTTGTACCAGCGCTGATAGTTCTCCGCAGTCCCAAGTCTGAACGCCCCGCTGAGGTCGATGACCTTGGCTCCCGCGTCGAGCAGGGGGCCGGCCAGATCCATGGAAACTTCTGGAGGAGTGGCCAGAAAGACCGCCGCCAGGCCCGCTGAGCGAACGGATTCCGCAGAGGAGGGAAGCCGCCGTGGTCCCGCGTGTCCGAGCGGGTGCGGGCGATCACCGGCGTCGCGATGCTCGAGCAGGATTGGTTCGACGTGGGAGTGCCGGGACAGCAGCGCCACCAATTCGGCGCCGCTGTAGCCGCTGAAGCCGACAATTCCGACCGGAGCCCTGAACATTTTCTTCAGTATGGCACGGCCGGTTTTACGGACGCTGTTCGCTGACGGAGCGGTCGGCTAGCTCACCCAGGATCGGCAGGCGGTAGTCCTGGTCGTGGCTGACCTTCATCAGCATGAAGATCCAGGCCCCGACGATCAGCAGATGCAGGATCTGGGAGATTGTCCGCGAAAAATGATAGCCTGCGGGAGACACCGGGAACGTCAGCATGGGCGCGATGACCCACTCCACCATGAGCCAGGCGGCAAAAAGATACAGGCCCTGGAAAGCGTGAAACCGAAGCCGCCGCTCGGTTCGGAACCGGTCGCTCGCCAGCACGGCGATGGCAGCGATCCAGCCGACCCATGGGATGTAGCACAGCAGGGCGGCGTTGCGGTGGGAGATGTTGGTCCAGAAATCGTGGACGTGGCCTGATGCGGGCCGGGACGAGGGGCCGCCGGACTGCGGCATACCGCACTTGGCGCAGAACTTGTCGGCCGTTCCGACCGTCTGGCCGCACTGTACGCAGAAAGGCATCCCGTAAATAGCTACGATAGCTCCATGCGGCGCGTTCCCACAATATGGCTGGTCGTTTTGCTTACAGCGTGTTCGGGTGCCCTTCAGGGCGCGAAGACATTAGATCTCTACTTCATCGACACCGAGGGTGGGCAGGCCACGCTGGTGGTGGCACCCTCGGGACAGACGCTGCTGATCGATACGGGGTATACCGGCTTTGGGGGACGGGACACGGTGCGCATCGCGGAGGCCGCCAAGCAAGCCGGGGTCAAGCGCATCGATGCGCTGCTGATAACGCATTTCCACGACGATCACGTGGGGGGTGTCGCGAATCTTCTCGACCGCCTGCCGGTGGCGACGTTCCTGGATCACGGCCCGAGTATCGAGACGAATGAGTATCCCAAACAATACGCGGAAGCGTTCGCCAAAGGGCAGCATACGGTGATCGCGGCGGGCGACAAGATCGCGATTAAGGATCTGGACGTGACCGTGGTGGCGGCCGCGGGCAAAGTCATTAACGGGAAGGGCGAACTGAATCCGTATTGCGCGGGGCTTGCGGAGCGGCAGTCGCCGGACGAGGCGGGTGAGAATTCGCAATCGGCGGGTGTGATCGTCACTTTTGGCAAATTCCGATTTGCCGATCTGGGCGATCTGACGTGGAACAAAGAACTGGCGCTGCTATGCCCGGAGAACAAGGTTGGCAAGATCGACTTGTACCTGACAACCCATCACGGGGGTGAATCGTCGAAGGCGATTTGGGGAATGACCCCGCGCGTAGCCATCATGAACAACGGTCCGATGAAGGGTGGCGCTCCGCTGGGATGGAAGAACGTGAAGGCGTCGCCGGGTCTAGAGGACCTGTGGCAACTGCATTTCGCGCTGGCCGGCGGCAAGGAAACCAATGTGCCTGACACGTTCATCGCCAACGTGGACGCGAACGATCAGGGGCGGCACCTGAAGGTTTCGGCGCTGGCGGACGGGTCGTTTACGGTGACCAATCCGCGCAATAAGTTCAGCAAAACGTACGCGGCGAAGTGACGCTACTGCTTCTTCATGTGCGCGAGATCGGTTTCGTTCTCGACGCAAAAAGATTCAAGCAAGTCCGTATCCGGAAGCCGTCGCAGGTTGATCTTATAGGTGAACGGTTTCGTGTAGGTCTCGGGATCGTCAATGGTGATCTGCAAATCCATGTGGCCGAAGTCGCGACGGCGGAAGCGCTCGGTTACGCGCATCGCCTCACTATGGGGATGCTGAAATACATCGAGCGGGGCTTCTTTCAATCCAACTGTTTCGACGATCAGGGAATCGCCTTCCCACCTGCCGGTCGAATACCCGAGCCAACTCACCTGAGGATTGTCCGGGTGTTTCCGGCCGTCGAGGAAAATTTGCCGAAAGAACGTATCCGGTTCGAACAGTATGAGCATGAGTTTGGGCGTCTGAACAATCTTGAATGGGCCGAAAGAATCCACAATGGGCATCGCAGGAGGGACGCAGAGCGCCGGCGGCGGGGTGGTGAGCGCCACAGCGGCGACCTTCTTGTACTCCGCCGCCACCTCCGGCCACATGGGCATTTCTTCGGGCTTGAAATCGGCCAGGACGTTGAAGAAAGCTAGCGGCGGGTCGTCTTCACCCAGTCCATTTATCCCGTCGGGAGGCATCAGCTTCACAAGATCCTCCTTGGCCGCTCCCTCCGGCTGCCACACGCCGGACAGGTCCGGTTTGCCTCCCGATCCGCGCGGCGCCGGGGCCGACAGGTTCGCCTTGCCATCCTTGGTTCGGGGGATTCCAGATTCCCGGATGTTCAGCCACTGCGCGTGAACGCCGACCGTCATTCCAGCCAGCAGGAGCAGGGTGTGGATTCGCATAATTTTCCATATTACGCCAGTTTTGGTCGGTAATCTGCCGTATCCTGAGAATTGCTCCTCTCCACCTCGACCTACTTCATCTTCCTGGTGGGGATCTTCTTTCTCTACTGGTCCGTGTCGCGGGTTCGGGCGCTGGCCCTAAGCGCGCTCCTATTCGCGAACTATTTTTTCTACGCCCGCTGGGATCTGCGTTACCTGGCGATCATTCCGCTGGCTTCGACCTGCGATTACTTCATCGGGCTGGGCCTCGGGGCGACCCCCAACCAGGTACTCCGGCGCCTGCTGGTGACGGCCAGCATCGCGCTGAACATCGGATTGATCGCGTTCGCGCGCAACTGGAAGCTTTCGATCACGCTCTCGTTCTATGCGTTCCAGGCCCTGACGTATACCATCGACCTGTACCGCCGCGACGCGAAGGCGACTCCCAGCTACCTGGCGCATCTGGCAGCCGTATCGTTCTTTCCGACCATCCTGGCCGGGCCGATCACGCGCGTATCGGTCTTGCTCGATCAGTTTGAGAAGCACAAGCCGCTGCAGGCTGCGGACGGGGGCCGGGGGCTGTTTCTCATCGGCCTGGGGCTGATCAAGAAGCTGATGATCGCCGATTATCTGGGCGGGAACCTGATCAATCGCGTGTTCGATTTTCCCAATCTGTACACCGGCGCGGAGAACCTGATCGCGGTGTATGCGTACACGTTGCAACTGTACTACGATTTTTCCGGATACACCGACATTGCCATCGGTTCGGCGCTGCTGCTGGGGATCAGGCTGCCCGCGAATTTCAACCGGCCGTACGCGGCGCACAATATCGCCGATTTCTGGCGGCGCTGGCACATTACGTTCTCCAACTGGCTGCGCGATTATCTGTACTTCTCGTTGCCGGGTCTGCGCTCGAAATGGAAGATTTTTACCTACATGAATCTGCTGATCACCATGGTGCTCGGGGGCCTGTGGCACGGGCAGAGCTGGAATTTCGTGATCTGGGGCGTGATACACGGGCTCGGTCTGGTAACGGTGCGGTTGTGGCAGACGCGCACGGGCTCGAAGCCCGCAACGGGTTTTTGGCGCTATGCGAGCATCGTGCTCACGGTCCACTACGTGGCGTTCGCCTGGATCTTTTTCCGCGCACCGAACATCGAGACGGCGCTGCAAATCCTGGCGCGCATCGGTTCACGAACGGTTTCCTTCGCCAATGTCTCACCGGAATTGTGGCTGATCTTGGCGATCGCTTTGGTGTCGCACTACCTGCCGAAGAAGTGCTATGACGTGAGCGTCGATCTGTACGTTCGCGCGCCGTTTTACGCGCAGGCGGCGGCGCTGGCGGCGCTGGTGATCGGGCTCCAATACGTGGCGCAGACCGGGGCGGCGCCGTTCGTATATCAGAGATTCTAGATGTTTAAGACGATACTGGCGGTGGCGACGTTCGTGGCACTCATACTGCTGCCGCGCGCGGTGCCGGCGTTGAAGAATTACGTTTCGCTCGATCCGCGCGATATCCCACTCGTGTGGGATCTGCCGGTTCCCAAGCCTCCGGAAGTCGAGTCGGCGCAGGTTCGCGAGCGCCGGCTGCAAGTGCGTGCGCCCGAGAATTTGGTCGATCCACACAAAACCCTGGACCACTTCTATCAAGCGCTGCTTCAGGGTGGAAAAGTCCACATCCTGCACTATGGCGATTCACCGACTACGGGCGATCTCATCACCTCGGATGCGCGCGCGCTGTTCCAGAAGGAGTTCGGCGACGGCGGAGCGGGCTTCGTGCTGATCGCGAAACCGTGGGCCTGGTATCATCACCGCGGCGTGGATATGGATGCTTCGAATTGGATCATCGACGTGGCCGGCGACACGCAGATTAAGGACGGCATGCACGGACTGGGTGGCGCCAGTTTCCAAGGTTCGCCTGGGGCCGCGGCGACCTTCAACGTCAAGGACGGGGAGCGCTCGGCGGAAGTCGCGTACCTGGAGCAACCCGAAGGCGGGGCGTTTTCGTTCGAAGCCGACGGGACGCCGCTGGGGACGGTCGAGACGGCGGCCGAAACGCGGCAAGCGGCCTGGGCGTCGTTCGCACTGCCCGCGGGGTCGAAGAAGTTCACCGTGCGCGTCGTGACGGGCCGGGTGCGGCTGTACGGCGTCGAATTCAGCAAGAACAAGCCAGGCGTTCTCTACAGCAGTCTGGGCGTCAACGGCGCGAACATCACGCTGCTCAGCCGGGCTTTCAATGGGGCGCACTGGACAGCCCAGTTGCATCATTACCGGCCCGACCTGGTGGTCCTGGCGTACGGCACCAACGAGAGCGGCTTCGCCAAATTCGTCGATACCACGTGGGCCGCCGAACTGAAATCGGTCGTAAGGCGGTTACAGGTGGCGCTGCCGGAAGCGTCAATCCTGCTGATGAGCCCCATGGATCGCGGCGAACGTAATGAGCGTGGCGGGATCGAGACCATCGCGGTGATGCCCAGGCTGGTAAAGATCGAGGCGCGAGTAGCCGAGGAAACGGGGGTGGCCTTCTTCAACACCTTCCAGGCGATGGGCGGGGACGGGACCATGGCACGCTGGTACGCGGCTGAGCCGCGGCTTGTGGGCTCGGACTACATCCACCCGATGCCGGCTGGGGCTAAGATTGTGGGGGAACTGCTGTACGGATCCCTGCGGGATGGCTATAACGAATATAAGCTGCGACAATTAAAGGGCAAGGAAGTTCAGGCATCAGACCATTGAGGCGCATTCTACAGCTCTGTGTTGCGATGGTAACCGCTGCCGCGGTGGCAGTGGCGGTTCAGCCGGCCAAGTCTTCGGGCTCCAAGAAAGCGAGCTCCAAGAAAACAGGTAAGAAAAAATACGTTTCGAGCAGCGGCAAGCGGCGTCCCCGGGCGAAAGCGGCTGTCAAAAAAGCGATTGCTGCTCCCAAGAAAGCGATCACGTTTCGGGCCAGCGCCAAGACCAGGGCCGCGGCTCACGATTTCGTCTACGAGACCGTGGCCGACGGCGCGGATATCCCGGTGGAGAACGCCGCGGCGCTGATTCCGTTCTTCGAGCAGCTTTATCGCCACCAGCGCGGGGAAGTGGCGGGTCCGCTGAGCATCCTGCACTATGGCGATTCGCACACGGCCGCCGACGAATGGACCGGCGACCTGCGCAATCATTTTCAGGAAAAATTCGGCGACGGCGGCAGCGGATTCTCGCTGGCCGGACGCCCCTGGAACAGCTATCGCCGGATGGATGTGCGCTCGGGATCGACGCGCGGCTGGCACACCGACGGGCTGGTGGGCCGCGCGGGCGACGGCATTTACGGTTTAGGCGGCGTGAGTATGTCCACGACCAGGGCGCACGAAGCGGTGTACCTGGACGCGAACGCAGCCGAGTTTGAACTGTTCTACTACCAGCAGCCCGGCGGCGGCATGCTGCAGATCTACGACAACGGCGTGGCGATGGAGCAGATTTCGACCGACGGCGAACCCGGCCCAGCCTACTACCGGCTGGAGGCGATTCCCGGCATGCACCGCGTGGAAGCGGAAACGCTCGATCGCGGTCCGGTCCGCTTGTTCGGATGGGTGGCCGAGAACACCACCGGCGTCACCTACGAAGAGCTGGGGATCAACGGCGCGGAAGCCTCCATCGTTCTGGGCTGGAATGAGGAAACGCTGCGATCGAACATCGAGCGGCGGAATCCGGCGCTGATCGTCCTGGCGTACGGGACCAACGAAGCCGGGCGCAAGGACTGGACGCTCGAAAGCTATCGCGAGATGTATTCGCGGCTCATTGGGCGGCTCAGAACGGACGCTCCCACGGCCACAATCCTAGTGGTCGGCCCGCCGGACCGGACGCAGAAAATCCGAAGAATCGGCTGGCAGACGATGGAGAAAATCGACGTGATTGCCGAAGCGCAGCGCCAAGCCGCTTTGGCCAACGGCTGCGCGTTCTGGGATCTGCGAGCGAAGATGGGCGGCAAAGGTTCGATGCTCCAGTGGGTGGCCGCGGGCATGGCTCAGGCCGATCATGTGCACTTCACCGGTCCCGGCTACCGGATGCTGGGCGATGCGGTGTTCCGCGACGTGATGAGCCAGTACGACATTTTCCTCCAGGCGCGCGCCGCGATCGTGGCGAACGCGACGTCGACTTCTTCGAATGCAACGGCTGCCGGCAATCAATGACAGGCGATGCGGCCAAGGCGCCGAGCCAGATTCTGGCAGGAGACTTGTATTGCCCCCGGTGTCGACAGGAAGTGAAGGATCCACTGACCTGCGGCGATTGTCAATCGACAATCTGCCGGCAGTGTGGAACGCCGCTCGAACAGGTGGACGAGCTCGGCATCGGCTGACCGCGCTCATTACCGCGTCACTACTGCTGATATCCTGCAGGTCTTCGCCGTCCAGACAACAGCCGGCCGCGGGAATTGCGTACGCCGGTCCCAACACCGTTAATCTTCGCGAGGATCTCGGGCCCAAGGCCAATACGGTCGCCACGCTGCAGCATGGGGAACGGCTGGAGGTTCTGGAGACGCGGCGCAGATTCGTCCGCGTGCGCACCGCCAAAGGCGTGGAAGGCTGGACGGACGCCAACTACCTACTCACCCAGCAGCAGGTGAGGGATCTGGATAAGCTCGCCGAGTTCGCCGCGGGACTTCCGTCGCAGGGCGCCGGAACGGTTTACGACTCGCTGAATGTACATATCGCACCGAGCCGGCAAGCTCCCAGCTTTACGCAAATTCCCGAAAAAGGCGTGGTGGAAGTGCTCGCGCACCGGGTCGCGCCGCGGGTTGCCGTGATGCCTCCGGTTGCGACGGCCAAGTCAAAGAGTAAGGCCGCGTCATCCGCCAAGAACGCTCCGGGAAAGCAGCCCAAGCAAGGCAAGGAGCCTCCGCCCCCGCCTCCGCCGCCCCCGGCGCCGCCCGCGAACTGGGTGGAGCTGTCGCGTCCACGCGTGGCGGATCTGCCGGGCGAGACCGTAGCGACGGCGCCCACGCCTGCCGCACCGGCGCCGATGGATGACTGGTATCTGGTTCGCATTAAAGACGGGCGCACGCGCGACGAAAAGGCCGGCTGGGTGCTGGCGCGGCAGATCTCGCTATCGATTCCCGACGAAGTGGCGCAATATGCGGAGGGGCACGTCATCACCGGGTACCTGTCCTTAGGGAAAGTGGGAACCACGGACAAGGATAATTGGCTGTGGACCACGAAATCGGCGGCGTCGCAGGGCTTGGACTTCGATAGTTTCCGCGTATTTGTCTGGAGCACCAAGAAGGGCCGCTATGAGACGGCCTACATCGAGCGAAATGTGAAGGGCCGGTATCCCCTTGAAACGGTGCAGAGCGCGCCCGGAGCGGAGGGTGCGGCCTTCTCCCTGGTGCTCGAAGACAAGGATGGACAGGTTTACAAGGAAACCTATGCGTTCAGCGGCTATCGCGTGAAGATGGTTTCCAAGGCTCCGTATCACGAGCCGCCGGCGGTTCCGGAGGTACGTGCCACGCGCAGTTTTGAAGAGGCGCCGTCCGCTGCGGCCAAAGTAAGTTGGGCCGACAAGCTGCGGGACATGCGGAAGCGGTGGCTCAAGCGGTAAATAGTCCCATCGCGCCCTTCACTTTCTTCATAGTGGTTGCCGCAATGGCCTGGGCGCGGAGAGAGCCTTCGCGGAAGGCAGCCGCGATTTCCTCTGGCGTGATTTCCCGGTAGCGCTTCTGGATGGGTTCGAGTCCCGCCACCACGGCCTCGGCGACGGTTTTCTTCAGATCGCCGTAACGCATCCCGGAGAAATGCGCCTGCATTTCATCGTTGGTGGACTCGGTGAACGCCTGATAAATCGCGAGCAGGTTGCGCACGCCCGCGCCGGGATCGTCGAAATCGACGCCCGGCTTAGAGTCGGTGGTCGCCCGCATGATCTTCTTGCGGATCACTGCGGGCTCGTCCAACAAGCCGATGGCGTGACCTGCGCCGGGCTCCGACTTGCTCATCTTCTTTTCGGGATCGTCGAGGCCCATGACGCGCGCACCGACTGTCGGCAGATGCGTCGCGGGCATCGTGAAGGTTTCGCCGTGTTCGGGATAGAGCGAGTTGAAGCGCTGGGCGATGTCGCGCGTCAGTTCCACGTGCTGCTTCTGGTCATCCCCGACCGGAACGACGTCCGCCTGGTACAAGAGAATATCGGCGGCCATGAGCACCGGATACTGCAACAGGCCGTCGCTGATGGTCTCCTGGGCTTGCGATTTAGCTTTATATTGCGTCATCCGCTCCAGCCAGCCCACGGGAGTCACGCAGGTGAGCAGCCAGGCGAGCTCGGCGTGTTCGGGGACGCGGGACTGCAGCACCAGCGATTTCTTGTCGATCCCGATTGCCAGCAGAATGCCCGCAAGCTGCTGAATCTTCGCGTTCAGCTCCTTGGGATCCTGATAAGCGGTGATCGCGTGCAGGTCGACAATGCAGTAGATGCTATCGTAGTCATACTGAATCTTGGCCCAGTTCTTCAGCGCGCCCAGATAATTCCCGATGTGCGGACTGCCTGTGGGCTGGATGCCGGATAGAACTCTCTTCATGGGTAGTTAGGGGAAACTCCTATCGTAAACGAAGTGATTGTCGACAAGTGGGTGTACGGCGGCGAAGGCCTCGCGCGTCTAGCGCCGCAAGGCGCTTCCCAGGAGCAAGCCGGGAGAGTTGTGCTCGTGCCGTCGGTGCTTCCCGGTGAGACAGTCCGTGTGGATGCGGGTGCCACCGACGTCCACGCCCGATTGCTAGAGGTGCTCACGCCCGCGCCCGATAGGGTCGAGCCGCCTTGTCCGCTGTTCACGATCTGTGGCGGCTGCCACTATCAGCACGCACCGTACGAATATCAGCTTGTGCGAAAAGTCGAAATTCTCCGCGAGCAGCTGCAGCGCGTCGGCAAGATCAAGTTTGAAGGCGAGATTGACGTAATCAGTGGCCCGCCGCTGGGCTATCGCAATCGAGCCCAGTTTCATGTGGCCGGAGGCAAGATCGGGTATCTCGCCGCGCGCTCGCATGAGCTGGTTCCCGTGGAGGGCGAGTGTCCGGTTTCCTCTCCGCGATTGAATCAGGCCCTGGAGGAGATGCGCGGCAGACTGAGTGACCCGCGCTTCCCGCGTTTTGTGCAGGCGGTCGAGATCTTTACGAACGAGGCTGATATCCAGATCAACATCCTGGAATCGGCGCGCGCCGTTGCCCGGCGGTTCTACGAATGGTGCGAGTCGAGGCAGGCCATCGACTACCAGACGGCATTAGGAACATTCCGGGTCAGTTCCAAATCGTTTTTTCAGGTGAACCGGTTTCTGGTCGACAAGCTGGTCAACGCAGCTTTGCCGGACGAAGGTGGCGAGTCTGCGCTGGATCTCTACGCAGGCGTGGGATTGTTCGCCCTGCCCATGGCGCGAACATTTCGCTCGGTGACGGCGGTGGAGACCGGATCGGCCGCGGCGCACGATCTGGAATTCAACGCGTCGCGCGCGGAACTGACGGTGAAGGTGGAACAAGCGCGCGTCGAAGACTATCTGGAACGCCTGCAAGCCACGCCTGATTTCGTGCTCGCCGATCCGCCCCGCGCGGGTTTGGGCAAAGACGTCGTCGGACACTTGCAACGGCTCGCACCCCCACGAATCACGATTGTTTCCTGCGATCCTGCGACGCTGGCCCGTGACCTTGCGGGTCTGACGGGCTACCGGATAGAGTCGCTCACCATGGTGGATCTGTTTCCGCAGACGTATCATTTGGAAGCAGTTGTCCGGCTGACACGAAGCGCGGTATCCTAAAATTTCCTGAACTATTCCCCGGAGACAGAATGTCCTCGATTGACGTTCCGCTAAAAGGCGGCAGCTTCGGCACCGCCAAGTTTGGTCAAACCCAGCGCAAAGATAAATGGTGGTTGGAACCGCTCCTGGTTTTCCTGGGCTACGCGCTGTTCATCGCGTACGCGAACTACGCGATCATCCACTACAACTGCGGCAGCCAGCCGTGCTACGAAGTCCAGGGCACAGGCTATCTCTCGCCGATGTTCTCCCCGTTGCTGACCACCAACGCGCCGACGTGGTGGCCGTCCTACGCGCCGTTTTTCGGAACCATGCTGATCCTATGGGCGCCGCTGGGATTCCGCTTCACCTGCTACTACTATCGTGGCGCTTACTACAAAGCCTGGTGGGCCGATCCCATTTCCTGCGCCGTGGGCGAGCCGCGCAAGACCTATTGGGGCGAGCGTAAGTGGCCGTTGCTGCTTCAGAACGCGCACCGCTACTTTCTGTACTTCGCGATCATCTTCATCTTCATCCTGTCTTATGACGCCTGGAAAGGGCTCTGGTTCGACGGCCCCAATGGACCTGGCTCTCAGTTCGGTATCGGAGTCGGCTCGCTAGTGATGATTCTGAACCCGATTCTGCTGGGACTGTACACGTTCGGGTGCCATTCCTTTCGACACCTGATTGGCGGGCGGAAAGACGTCCTGTCGGGGAGTCCCGCACGGAAGTCGTGCTACGACTGCGTGTCCGGGCTCAATCGTAAACATATGCTGTGGGCCTGGATCAGCATGTTCTACGTGGGCTTTGTGGATCTGTATATCCGGCTTTGCGCCATGGGCGTCTGGACGGATTGGAGGATCCTCTAAATGGCGGATTATCCGGTTCACGAATACGACGTCCTGGTGATCGGCGCGGGCGGCGCCGGATTGCGCGCGGCCATCGAGTCCTCGGCTGCGGGCGCCAAGACCGGCGTGGTGACGAAATCGCTGCTCGGCAAGGCGCACACGGTGATGGCGGAAGGCGGCATGGCCGCGGCCATGGGCAACGTGGATGAACGCGACAATTGGCAGGTCCACTTTGCCGACACCATGCGCGGCGGCCAGTATCTGAATAATTGCCGCATGGCGGAACTGCACGCCAAAGAGGCTCCCGCTCGGGTGCGGGAACTGGAAGCCTGGGGCGCGATCTTCGACCGCACCAAGGATGGCCGCATCCTCCAGCGTAATTTCGGCGGGCACCGCTATCCGCGGCTGGCGCACGTGGGTGATCGCACAGGCCTGGAGATGATCCGCACGCTGCAGGATCACGGCATCCATCAGGGCATCGAGGTTCACGCCGAGCACACCATCATTACGCTGCTGAAGGATGGCGAACGCGTCGTGGGCGCTTTCGGCTACGACCGCGAAAAAGGGAGGTTTCACCTCTTTCGCGCCAAGGCAATCGTGCTAGCTACGGGCGGAATCGGCCGCGCGTTCCAGGTCACCAGCAATAGCTGGGAGTACACGGCCGACGGACAGGCCTTGGCGTACCAGGCAGGCGCGGCCTTGCTCGATATGGAATTTGTGCAGTTTCATCCAACCGGCATGGTCTGGCCTCCCAGCGTCAAGGGGATTCTGGTGACCGAAGGCGTCCGTGGCGAAGGCGGCGTGCTGCGCAACAAGGACGGCAAGCGGTTCATGTTCGACGATATTCCGGAGAACTATCGCAGCCAGACCGCGGACACTCCGGAAGAAGGCTGGCGTTACACGCAGGGTGATAAATCCGCGCGGCGTCCGCCGGAGCTGCTCACGCGCGATCACGTGGCCCGTTGCATCAATCGCGAGGTACGCGCGGGGCGGGGCAGCCCGCACGGCGGCGTGTTCCTGGACATCGCCTGGATCAAGGAAAAGCTCCCCAACGCCGCGGAGCACATCAAGAAAAAGCTGCCCAGCATGTATCACCAGTTCAAGCAGCTGGCCGATCTGGATATCACTCAGGAGCCCATGGAAATCGGCCCCACCACGCACTACATGATGGGCGGGGTGCAGGTGGATGGCGATACGCAGATGTCGGTGGTCCCCGGATTGTTCGCGGCGGGTGAATGCGCGGCGGGATTGCACGGGGCGAACCGGCTGGGGGGAAATTCGCTGTCGGACCTTCTCGTGTTCGGCAAGCGCGCTGGCGAGTTCGCCGCCAAGTTCGCCAAGGAAAACGGGGCGGGAAAGGTTAATCCTTCCGACATAGATGCTGCTGCCAAGCGCGCTCTCGAGCCGTTCGAGCGTGGTACGGCGGGCGAGAA
>Ga0310810_10004390_pt1 | contig 15581 bp, 15 predicted proteins | sample NCmetagenome_FD_207641 | JGI IMG/M metagenome (GOLD analysis project Ga0310810, IMG submission 207641) | Soil microbial communities from experimental microcosm in Duke University, North Carolina, United States - NC | ecosystem: Engineered > Artificial ecosystem > Soil microcosm > Unclassified ...
TGATCATAATAAAGGTGATCAGTGTAAGACCCACATAAAACCGCATCAGGATTTCCAAACCCTTCAGCATCATCAGCAAGGCAAGTAATATACTGCCCCATTTTATAAAACCCGCAAGCACCCCATTAACATTGAATTTCGATTTCATGTAAGCCGGGCCAACAGCCGCAATGATAATCAGGGCCAAAATATAAAGCGTGAAGAAGAACGCATCGTTATACGCGTTCAATGCCTGCATGATCAGCTTGGGCAGGCTGTAAGCGGTCTCTCCATCACTCTGTCCCATTTGCGTCACAAGCTTAAATGCATTGGTAAAAACTTCCCAATGTCCCATACCCTTTATCAGTAAAATAATACCTGCCACGCCAACAAGAAAACCGGTACCAAAAGTCAGTACCTGGAAAATGATGTTCTTTATTGGGGCCTTGTTGAAAAATCCATAGTAGCCGATTGCAATTACCAATCCAAGGTTGACAAGGCTCGGGAGTCTTGAAAAAACATCAAGACCCACCATCAGTCCACTTAAAAAGAACAGCCACAATTTGTCTCTTTTCAGACCATTAAACAAAAGCGCTGCAGTTGCTGAGTATAGCAGAATAGAAAGAAAATTATAATGGAAGATTTTGGGATTATGACAAACGCTGAGTGTGACAAGTAACAGGCCTATTTTCAGATTGGTTTTATCGAGGTAATTCTTCAAAAGGTTGTAAACGATCACTATCGTTGACATCGTAAACAGGATGCTGAGAAATCGAAGCCCCAACAGGCCACTATCCGGAAACAACCATGTGAAAGTGCCGCCGATCAACCCTGAAAGCCAAAACATAAAATTGTATTCGACAGAAGAGGGATTCGAATAGAATTGCTGGTAAAAGGTAGCGGTAAAACCTTCATCTAAAAAATCGATACCCTGGAAAATAAAAACTAACTGGTAAAGGAAGAGCAAAAGGAAAAATACCTTTGTGTTCATATTTTCGAATAGAGAGCGGATCGAAGATTTTGGGGACATTTTTTTTGTTTTCAGTTAAGAGGGTGGTGCTTGTGTCAAAAAACAGGTCATACAGATCCGGGTTCGCGGCTGCAGTACTTTGGATAGAAGCTTAAAAATAATAGCGATTATTCAGATTAGGAATAGGGATGCTAAAAAATGGCGGTTTTGAACCCGTCGTTTACGTGTAGTATTAGTGACAAGATTGATGTCAGTAATTAATTTTCAGAAGTATTTTCAAAAACATTTGATTCCCAAAATATTTTTTATACTTTTGAACCCGAGGCTTCTAAAGCCTTAAATTTCATGTGATTTGGCCATCCTGAACAATAATTCCCGAGGGACTTATTTCAGTCACCAACAGATCAGGCTATATTTATACAGGTACCCATGTTCCTATCGTTTACTCCATTTTTCAATTCCAATGTGCAGCCTTGTATTAGCAGATAATGTACTGTATAGCGTTTGCCTTGTGAAAGCTTTGTGATGAGATTGATAAAGCAGAGAAATGAAAATTGATATTTCTAAACCCTACCAATAAACTAACAATAGATTCGTAAAATGGCAAACATTAACGTAGGTGTCATCGGCTATGGATACTGGGGACCCAATATTGTCAGAAATTTCTTCTCAGCAGCCGACTGTACTGTAAAGGCTGTTGCCGATGGCCGGCCGGAACGCCTGGCAGTTCTTGCAAAAGTTTTCCCGACTATTTGTGGCGTAAAGACAGCGGAAGACATCATTAACGATAAGGAGATCGACGCCGTTGTGGTGGCTACTCCTGTTTTTTCTCATTTTCCCTTAGCTAAAAAAGCGCTCGAGAACGGAAAGCACGTGCTTATTGAAAAGCCGATGACTTCGACCGTGGCCGAAGCAGAGGAGCTTATAGCACTTGCAGCCCAGAAGGGCCTCACGCTAATGGCAGATCATACATTTCTCTATACCGGCGCCGTTCAAAAAATGAAAGAATTGATTGAAACCGGTGCGGTGGGTACACCCCGCTATTTCGATTCTGCCCGTATCAACCTTGGGTTGTTTCAGCCCGATGTAAACGTGCTTTGGGACCTCGCACCGCATGACATTTCTATTCTGACTTACCTGATCGAGGAAACGCCTTTAAGCATCAACGCAACGGGTATTTCTCATACACACAACAATATCGAGAATATCGCCTACATGACGGTGAACTATAATTCGGATTTTATTGCCCACTTTAATTGCTCCTGGACTTCGCCGGTGAAGGTGAGACAGACCTTAATTGGAGGGGACAAGAAGATGATCGTCTTCAATGACCTCGAACCTTCCGAAAAAATAAAAGTGTACGACACGGGATATAACCATAAAACTCATTTGGATAAGAATACAATAATGGTGGATTATCGTACCGGTGACGTGTACATGCCGAAAATTCAACTGTCAGAAGCTTTGGCAGGAGTGGCAAACGATTTTATACAATCAATCATACAGAAGAAGAAACCGCTTGCCAATGCAGAGCTTGGCATGCAGGTGGTGAAGATCCTTGAAGCTTCCCAGGAATCCATTAAAAACAAAGGCAGGGAGGTGAAAATAAAATAGTATGGAAACAATCACAGTCAATAGCGACAAGCAAAGTCTGAATAACGTGCAGGTTGGTCAAAACGTCCGAATTTTCAACTTTGTAAATGCTTATGGATGCAGTATTGATGACGGGAGTAAGATAGGCGCTTTTGTAGAGATTCAAAAAGGAGTATTCATCGGCAAGAATTGCAAGATTTCAAGCCATAGTTTTCTATGTGAAGGGGTGCATATCGAAGATAATGTCTTCGTAGGCCATGGCGTTATGTTTACCAACGACCTCTTTCCCAGGGCCACCAACGCAGATGGCAGCCAGCAAACCGAGGCCGACTGGAAAGTGATTGAGACCCACGTAAAGAAAGGCGCTTCTATTGGAAGCAATGCGACTATTCTGGCAGGGATTACCATTGGAGAAAATGCATTAGTAGGAGCAGGAGCCGTCGTTACAAAAGACGTTCCTGCCAACACCATAGTTGCCGGGAGCCCGGCTCGCGTTTTTAAAACCATTTAATTCGACTATTATGGATACAATGATTATGCAAAAAAAGCTTTCCTGCCTTGACCTTAAAGGACAGCATCAGCAGGTGAAAAAAGAAATTTTTGAAGCCTTTGAAAAAGTGTACGAGAAGACTGCTTTTTCAGGCGGACCTTTTGTCGAGGAGTTTGAGAAAGCATTTTCAACTTTCAGCGATGTGAAATATACCATAGGAGTGAGCAACGGCACTACAGCGCTTCACCTGGCGATGCTTGCATTAGGTATCGGTGCCGGTGACGAAGTAATTATTCCCGCAAATACATTTATTGCCACTGCATGGGGCGTAAGTCATGCAGGTGCTACGCCGGTATTTGTGGATTGCACACCTGACACATGGGAAATCGATGTAACGAAGATTGAAGAGAAGATCACATCAAAAACAAAGGCAATTATTGGTGTTCATTTGTATGGCCAGCCTTTTGATATTGACGCGGTGGCCGCTCTTTGTAAAAAACATAATCTGAAGTTTATTGAAGACGCCGCGCAAGCCCAGGGTGCTTTATATAAACGCAAACCCGCCGGTGGATTTGGTGAAATGGCCTGCTTTAGCTTTTATCCCGGGAAAAACCTGGGAGCTTGCGGCGAGGCGGGTGGTATCACTACAAACAATGAGGAGTATACAAAACATTTGCAAAGTCTGCGCAATCACGGTTCGGTTGTAAGGTATTATCATGATGAAATAGGATACAACTACCGGATGGGCGGCCTGGAAGGCGCTTCACTTACTGTCAAGCTCAAATACTTGCAAGGGTGGAATGACAGGAGACGTGACATTGCGAAACGCTATTTAAATGAAATAAAGAACCCGAGCATCAAAATGCAGAAACAACCGGAGTGGGCTGATTCTATATTTCACCTGTTTGTAATTACTACGGAAGATAAAGACGGCTTTGTAAAATATTTAGGCGACAATAATATCAATGCCGCCTTTCATTATCCCGTTCCCTGTCATTTGCAAAAAGCATATGCCCACCTGGCGCACAAGCAGGGTGATTTTCCAAATTCCGAATACCTCGCTTCTCATTGCGTTTCTTTGCCTATGTATGCAGAATTAACTGACGAAGATGTCGATTATGTCATAAATGTTGTAAACCAGTATGCCGGGATTTAAGAATAAGATCGAAGATGCAATAAACAGGCTGGAACTTGATTTAAGCGGAAAGGTAGTTTTGACGGAAGCGGCAACAGGAGCCTATATCGTCACTCCCGTTATTGCTGCATTGGCAGGAGCAGAAGTATATGCATTTACAAAAGATACCAGGTACGGGACTGTAGCCGACGTGAAGAGGCAAACAAATGAGTTGGTTGACCTGTTTAGTAATAAGAGCCCCAATCTTACTATCATCGACAAGCTGACTCCGGAGGTTATTGGCAAAGCGGATATTATCACGAATTCAGGACACCTGCGGCCGTTGAACGGGGAAAAGCTGCAGCATAGCAAGAAAGGCGTTGTGATACCCCTCATGTATGAAGCATGGGAGTGGAGAGACGCAGATCTTGAATTAGAATTCTGCAAAAAAAATGGAATCGTTGTAGGAGCAACCAATGAGAGGCATCCTGACGTGGATGTATTCAACTATCTTGGAGATATGGCTTTGAAAATGATCTTTGATGCCGGTCTCAATCCTTACCAGAATTCATTTATACTCTTGTGTAATAATGATTTTGGTCCATTCATTGCGAAAGTGCTGAGCAAGGTTTGTGGCGCGTTGGGAGTTTGTGATACGGAAGCAAATAAAGCAAACTACCAGGGTATTGAAATTGATTGGTTGGGTAATTTTCCGGATTTGAATATTCCGGAAAAATATAGAAAAAGCGAGGCTGTACTTTTTACTGCGTATCCATTCGACCAACCATGGATCGGCAATCAAGATTTACCCATAGCAGTTAATAAGATCAGTACAGGTGTTCCCGGTGCCGTTTTACTCCGCTATGCTGGTGATGTTGACGAAGCGTTTTGCCAACAACATGTGACGCTGTATCCGCAGCATGTTCATTCGGGTCATATGGGTATTTTGCCTTCGGCAATCGGGCCGGATCCAATCGTTAGGCTTCAATCAGGGGGTTTAAAAGTAGGCGAGTTATTGTTGAAAAAAGAAATCAATCATAAAGGATTACCGATAGTTGAGATGATTCCATAACTAACAACAATGATAACGGTCAGAGGTATAAAGACGGTTCTTACAGAAATGAGAGAAGAAGACGCAGAGGATGTAGTGAAGCTCAGGAATGACCCTGCCAACAACAAGTTCTTGTTTCAAAATCCGATCACCGTAGATGACCAGGTCAACTGGATAAGAAAAAACAAGAATGCTGAAGATGCAAAGAATTTTAAGATCACCACTCTTGACAACGAATTTAAAGGAACTATATCCATATACAATATCATCGACGGAAAGGGCGAATTCGGAAGATATATTGCCACTAACCCTGTTAATGCCATTGAAGCCGAATACCTTCTTTTAAAAGTCTGTTTTGAGCAGCTTGGAATGAATGCTGTGTATTGCCAGACGAATTTCGAGAACAAAGCTGTCTGGAGCCAGCACCTCAAGCTTGGATTTAAGGAAAAGGGCCGGAAGGATGTAACAGTTGGCACGACCGGAAATACTAAGGTTCAGGCCGTCATCCAGGAGATCACGGCTGAAGAGTTCAGGAGTTTTGATTACGCGAAGATTATTAAGTTGATTAAATTCTTTTAACCCAGATGAAGTTGCATCATATCGGTTATGTAGTTAAGGACATAGTTCAATACGAGAAGAATTTAATTTTTGAAAAAAAGATCAAAGAGCTTTTTGACCCGGTACAAAACAGTAATATGGCTTTGTACCTCAATTTCACCGATTCTTTGATCGAACTGATTCAGCCACTGAATGAAGAATCATTCACGTACAATTTTCTTCAGAAGAACGGCAGCAGCTATCATCATCTTTGCTATGAAATTAGCTCAGAGTCCGAGCTGAAGGAACTGGTGGAAAGCCAAAAGCTGATCAAAGTAAAAGGACCTATACCCGCCATCCTGTTTGACGGGAGGATGGTCTGGTTTTTTTATTCGAGAAATAAACAAATAGTAGAATTCGTTCTATAGTAGTTATGAACTTAGCCGTAATCTCAGATTTGACATTTGACCTGGTTTTAAAACAGTTGAATCCTGACAACAGGTACACTGTTAAAAAATACGTTTATGCCGACCCGGTTGTGCCTGAGCTTCTTAAAGCTGGCAGCCAGCTTGAAGGGATCGACACCTTAATTATTCACTTTGACAGTTATTTTTTCAGATACACCGATGCCTATATAGCCGAAATTTTGCAGGCAGTGAGGCAAATAGCAGACCAATTCACGGGCAGCATCCTGGTTTCGAACAATATGGTAAATGGAAGGCATACTTCAATTCTTAAAAACAATGTCGGCCAGTATGAACAATCTATTTTTGAAAACGAATCTGCCGTAAAATCGATCCTGGGCACCAGCAATGTTTTCTTCTACGATGTCAGAAAAATAATCTCGCGGATGGGTCTTCAGCACGCTTACAATTTCAAGCTTGGCTTCCTATACCAGATGCCGTATACCAAAAATTTCATCAGCCAGCTTGCGGCGGAACTGGATTCCTGTATCCGTTTTTTAACTACGCAGGAGAAAAAAGCCATATTCATTGATTGTGATAATACACTTTGGAAAGGTATCCTGGGCGAAGACGGGCTTGAGGGTATTCAATGTAATAAGAATGCGCAAGGGGTATTGTTTTTCCATTTCCAGGAATTTCTTCTTGAAAAGAAGAAAGAAGGGTTTATTCTTGGATTATGTTCAAAAAATAATGAGAACGATGTGAAGGAAGCATTTGAGGAATTGAACATGCCGCTGAAATGGAACGATTTTATTATTAAAAAGATCAACTGGCAAAATAAAGCTGAAAACCTGAAAGCTGCCGCTAAGGAGCTGAATATTGGAACCGACTCATTCATATTCATAGATGACAATGATTTTGAACTGAAGTCGGTTAACTCGATGTTGCCCGAAATATATACATTAAAGCTGACAACGAACTATGACGAATTTCTTCAATTGTGCGACGACTATTGCTTCAAAAGAAAACGCCTGACCAGGGAAGATTTGGAAAAGAACGAACAATACTTCGCCGAACAGCAAAGAAACAGTGTGAAGGAATCTGTGCAGTCTTTTGAGGAGTATGTAGAGAGCCTTGCCATTAAGTTGGATGTCACGATCAACAACAACAGCGACATTACCCGCCTTTCACAGCTGACTGAAAAGACAAACCAGTTCAATTTTAACAAAGAACCGTTTAGCATAACCCAGTTGGAAAAATTCATGAATGATGGGAATCTCGTCTTTGGGCTCCGGGTATCCGATAAGTTCGGGGATTATGGTCTTGTGGGGCTTATATTGATGGAAATTAAGGGAAAGTCGGCGGTAATGCGTAATTACCTCATGAGTTGCCGGGCTTTGGGCCGGCTGATCGAGAACGATTTCTTCAATTATGTAATAGATGAGCTTGGGCGCAGGAGCATTGAGCTCACTGATATCCTCTTTAAAGAAACCGCGAAGAACATCCCTGCCAGGACCTTCTTTGAAGGACTGGAAATCAGGTCAAAAAAGGGTGTTTCCGCTTAGAAATTGTGGTTTTTTTTATTATTTTTCTGCTCTAATTTTTGATGCTTACTACTATGAATGAGATTAAAAATGGCGAGGTACTGACACGGGTACAGGAGGTATTCAAGCTGGCCATGGGCGATGACGTGCAGGTAGACATGAATACGGAAAAAGACATGATACTTGAATGGGATTCGTTGAACCATTTGAACCTTGTTGTGGAACTGGAGAATTCCTTTGACCTCGGACTTTCGATGGAAGAAATTGAAGGATTGAACTCGGTTAAGGGTATTGTTGAATTGATAAATGCCCGGCACAAGCAGTGACGAGTTAGAGTGCAACTGCATTGCTTGCCTTTTGATAACTGATCCCGAAGCTCACCACTTCTGTTCACGGACGGTTACAAGGAGCGGGAAGAACTGAAAGAAATATACAAGCCGTCATACGAAAACGAAATCATTTATTACAAATGACCCCCAGGATAACTATTATAAGTCCCTTCTTAAACGAATCCGGCAATATTGAGAATTATGTCAACTCCCTGAATAATTTTTTTGTCAACAAGCCATACCGTACCGAAATAGTTCTTGTTGACGACGGGTCCACGGACAATTCCATTGAGCTTCTCCAAAAACAAAAATTTGGTTGTTACGACATAAAGGTCATCAAGCTTTCCAAAAATTTTGGGGCGCAGGCTGCCGTAAGAGCAGGCATTAAACACGCCACTGGTGATTATATCACGTTTTTGCCGGCCGACCTGCAGGATCCATTGGATCTTGTTGACAGGAGCCTTGCAATCGTTACCGAAAAGAATGCAGACATAGTGTATGCATTCAGAAAGACAACCAATAACTCATTTTTCGAACGCACCTTTTCCGAGTTCTACGCTTACATGATGAGAAAATTTGTGAGCCCAAAATTTCCCGGGAAAGGGTTTGATATTGTTTTTTTCAATAATAAAGTGAAAGAGAATCTGGATAGAAATGTAGAGCTGAATTCGTCCATTCAACTCCAGATACTCACTCTTGGATACAATTCAGAAAACATTTATTACGATAAGCAGGAACGCAAAGTGGGCAAATCGAAATGGACGTTTTCCAAAAAGATGAAGTTGTTCATTGACTCGTTTGTCGCCTTTTCATTTGCACCCATCAGGCTGGTGTCCGCTGTAGGGATTCTGTTTTTTATACTGGGCAGCATTTGGACCGCGTATATCATATTGCGAAAATTGATCTTTAACGACCTGGCCGCAGGATGGCCCGCATTGATGTCTATCCTGATGGTGGGTTTTGGCATTACGAATATTTCGCTCGGTATCATAGCCGAATATCTCTGGCGTACGCTTGATGCGAGCAGGAAACGGCCTTTGTTTATTGTGGATGAAATCATAGAACTTAAGCAGTCATGATAAAAGCAGTTCTCTTTTGTTTTCTTTATGCCCTGCTGAATGTATCAGGCGCTGCCATCATCAAATGGAAATTGAAGGGAAGGACACTTAGTTCTTTTAACGAGTGGTTTCAATTCCTGTTGAACCCACAGGTCATTGGGGCTTTTGTGATCATTTTTGTTTCGGCGCTTGTTATGTTTAAGGCATTGTCGTCGGCTAATTTCACATTCGTGATACCTGTATCAGCCGGTATCAACTTTGTCCTGACAATTATTGCAGGCTATTTCATTTTCAGGGATCAGCTGAATATGATGTCATTCATTGGATTTACACTGATCATTTCGGGAATTATCATGTTAAGTTTAAATAATGCAAGTCATGCTTAATAAAGTAAAAAACAGTACCATCCTTGTCACAGGCGGAGCCGGCTTTATCGGTTCATATGTTATTGAGGAACTCATTCCGCTGCAACCTAAAAAAATAATAATTATCGATAATTTCATCCGCGGTAGCCGGGAGAATATGAAATCGTTTATCAATAACCCGGTTATTGAACTTCACGAAGCTGATATTCGGGATACGGATAAGCTGGAACAGTGCATTGAAGGCTGCGACTATATTTTTCACATGGCTGCCCTGCGTATTAATGCATGCGCGGCAAATCCCGGCGATGGATTTGATGTAATGCTTAAATCCACTTTTGAAATCGCGCAACTTGCAGTAAAGCATAAAATCAAAAAAGTAATTTATAGTTCGAGTGCATCTGTCTATGGGCTCGCACAACATTTTCCCACTCCTGAAACCGACAATCCATACAATAACCAAACATTCTATGGCGCCGCCAAGATGTGGGGTGAGCAATTGTTCAGAAGCTTCAAGTTCATGTATGGTTTGGACTACGTGGCACTGCGTTACTTTAATGCATACGGTCCCAGGATGGATACGGACGGGAAATACACCGAAGTAATGATCAAATGGCTTGATTGCATCCGCGATGGAAGAAATCCCCTGATCTATGGAGACGGTTCTACAACCATGGACTTTGTATATGTACGGGATATTGCCAAGGCTAATATCGCTGCACTCCAGGCCGACGTTACAGATGAAACATTTAACATAGGTAACTGCGAAGAAACAAGCCTGAAACAGCTGTTGGCAGTCTTACTGAAGGTTAATGATTCAAATCTTACGCCGGAGCATCGGGAAGAAAATTCAATCAACCCGGTGAGCAGAAGGCTTGCAGATATTTCAAAGGCTCAACGAATGCTCAATTTTACACCAACTGTAAGCCTGGAGCAGGGAATGAAAGAACTCACTAAATGGTATTTTGATAAAATTAAAATAACAGTAAGCTAATGATACCTATAGCCAAACCTTATCTTACAGCCGACGAAGCACAGGCTGCCTACGACACAATTCTTACAGGATGGATCACGCAAGGTCCGCGTGTCGCGGAATTCGAAGAAAAATTTGCTGCTTACACAGGAGCAAAATATGCGGTGGCAGTTTCTAACTGTACTACGGCACTACACCTGGCAATGATTGTTGCGGGTGTTGGTCCGGGGGATGAAGTAATCTGCCCTTCGATGAGCTATGTCGCAACAGCCAACTCTATTAAATACGTAGGTGCGAAACCAGTGTTTGCCGAGATTGATCCTGCCAATTACAATCTTGACGTAAAGGATGCTGCCAAAAAGATTACAGCCAAGACAAAGGCGATACTGCTCGTACATCAAATAGGTATGCCTGCCGATATTGATGCTTTTAAAAAGCTCGCTGACAAATATGGCCTGAAGTTGATCGAAGATGCGGCCTGCGCGGCAGGTTCTTCATATAAAGGTGCAAAAATCGGGAGTCATTCCGAACTTGTTTGTTTCTCTCTTCATCCAAGAAAGGTCATTTCGACCGGTGACGGTGGATTCATAACAACAAATCGCGAAGATTACTACCAAAGAATGAAACTCCTGAGGCAACATGGCATGTCGGTAAACGACCGCGTTCGTCATGAATCGTCAAAGCTGATCTTTGAAGATCACGTTGAAGTAGGATACAACTATCGTATGACGGATATCCAGGCTGCCGTAGGAATCAAACAGTTGGAAAAACTGGACTGGATCGTGGAAGAAAGGAGAAAGATTGCGCATAGGTACACCGAGGCATTCAAGGATATAGATTTTATACAATTGCCGGTTGAACAGGAAGGCTATTTCAGCAACTACCAGTCATACAGTATCTATCTTAAAGACGATTGCCCGGTAGAGCGCAATGAAATCATGCAAAAAATGCTGGACGACGGCATCTCGACCCGCCGCGGAATTATGACATCGCACCGGGAAACGGCTTATAAGGCAGAATGTGCAGGTCTTTCACTGCCTGTATCAGAAAAGTCCTGCGACAGAAGTATTATTCTTCCACTTTATATTCCCATGAAAAATGAGGATATCGAAAAGGTGATTGAAGCGTTTAAGCTGTATGTGGGAGCACCGGTGATTTCGGGATAATCACAGTAAAACCGGCAAATGTTCTCTTCTAAGCAAACATTATAATCATCCAGTTTTAAGTTATTGATTGAGATTAATAATTCGAAGCTATTCCGCAAATAGCTTTAGCATTATTGGCTATATTTATATTTTCGTTTTAAAAGTACCTATGAAGAAAACTACACTGTGCCTTCTAATGTTGAGTAGCTTATATCTGGCTTCCTGCAAAAAAGATAGCAACCCGGATGAAAATCAAGAAGCAACTCTTAAGTCAGATAAAGATCAAATTGAACTGAATAGCGCTATCGGCAGCAAAGACTCTTTTGCTGTTCAATTCAACGGAAATTGGATACTTTCTGTAAATCCATCTACTTCGTCGTGGATGAAAACCAATATTGTCAACGGTACGGGAGATAGCAAAGTATATGTTACGGCCGAGGAAAGAAACAATTCAGCATCGGTTCGTACAGCAACTATTGTTATAAGCTCCCAAAACAATCCAGCTAATTCGGTTACAATTTCGGTCACTCAGGAAAAAGAAAAGCAGTGGCAAGAGCTTACTGCCTTTCCGGGGATCGGGAGATCAGCTGCCTCTGCCTTCGTTATAGACGACAAAATGTATGTCGGTTTAGGCTGGGGCCACAAGGATAACGCAGACAAGGATCTGGCTGATTTTTACGAGTACAATTCAAGTACCAATATTTGGACAAAAAAAGCTGATTTTCCACCTGGACCCAGAGAATATGCGAAAGGTTTTGCTTTGATGGGCAAAGGATATATTGCCATGGGATTGGACTCCACCGGTGGGAATTCTTTCAAAGATATTTGGGAATATGATGCATTAAATGATAGCTGGACAAAAGTAGCTACGTTTAACAGCCTGGATAATAATGCAGCCGGATGGGCACAAGTATTCGTGATTGACAATAAAGCTTATTTTTATTATCAACAAAAGTTATGGGTGTTTGACCCGACCAATTACTCGTTGTCCGTGAAGGCACCGTTTCCGGCACCTAATGACTGGATGACTTTTTTCGCAATTAACGGCAGGGGATACGCGGTCGCGGGTCAAACTGGATCTGGAACTTTACCGACCTACTTGAAAAGCGTTTACGAGTACGATCCATCCACTGATCAATGGAGTAGAAAAGGGGATTTTCCAGGTCATGAAAGGGCTGGCGGTTTTGGGTTTTCCGCCAATGGCAAGGGTTATATGGCCACCGGCGGCTATTCTATACTTCAAGGTTCCTATTATGAACATGTTCCTTTAAAGGAAGTTTGGCAATACGATGCTGCTTCCGATAATTGGAGTCAGGTTGCAGACTTTCCGGAGGTGGTCGCCTGGCCAGTTGTTGCAGTTATCGGAAACAAGGCAATCGTAGGCACGGGCTATCCTAATCCGCGAACCACAGTAGAATTGGGAAAGAAATTTTGGACTTATTGAATCGTACCAAATTGATTGAATAGATTATCCCAGTCTTCCTAATGACAATGCTTTAAAAAGTTGGATAAATAGAATTTACGCTGATATTGTAATATCAGCTTTTTTATTTTCAGCAACGGGTGCTGATTCTGTACGAATTAATTTTTTATATTGTTGGCTGAAGACGCAAACGCCAGGCATGAAAAGAATCAGCATAGTCGGATTTGGAAAAATAGGACAGGCAATAGCAGCACACATCCTTAAACAGGGCATCAGCATTACAGCTGTTGACATAAACATCGAATTGCAAACGTCGTTGGAGAATGCCCGATTTGTTACCAATGAACCTGGTGTTGAAGACGTATTGATCAAGGCCTACGAAAACCAAGTACTGGTCGTAACAAATGATTTTTCCCTAATAAAAGGCGCCGACGCAATTATTATTGCTATTCCCCTGCTGATTGATGAACAAAAAAAAATACTGGGCGCTCCTTTTCTCGATACTATAAAAAAAATAGCTCCATTTACCAGTGGGAAGGTTCCGGTCATAATTGAAACTTCAATCCCCGTTGGCTTTTCACGTGACTCTGTAGTGCCTGAATTTGAATCGGGTGGTAAACATCATGGAGCAGATTTTTTACTGGCACATAGCCCTGAAAGAATAAAGAGCGGGACAATGCTTGAGCAATTGTCGCAAATACCAAAGATTATAGGCGGCGTAACGAAGGAAGCCACCGAAGCAAGTTTTGAAATATATAAGTTATTCTTCGACGAAAGCTTGTTATATAAAGTGGAAAGCGCGGAAGCCGCAGAAATGATAAAGCTGGCCGGCATGGTGTACAGGGATGTAAACATTGCTTTGTCTAACCAGTTAGCTCAATTTGCAGATGCGAAAGGCATCCATTTTACCGAGCTGATATCATTGATCAACACAGACAGGGAAGCAGGACTATTGCAGCCAGGAATAGGGGTCGGCGGACATTGCACGCCCGTATATCCTTATTTTATGATTGAGAATTTTAGAGAATCGGGGCTTGATTTTACACTAGCTGCCCAAAGCCGGGCAATTAATGATTCCATGGTTGAACATGCTGTTTCGTCAGTTAAAGACAAAGTGAAGAGAAAGAAGGCTCTGTTGCTGGGATTGAGTTTCCGGCCCAATGTTAAGGAAGATGCGATGAGTGTGACCTATCGGTTGAATGAAACATTAATTAAACACGGATTCGATGTGACGGTTCATGATGCCGAATATTCAACTGAAGAGATTATGGCAAAAGGTTTCACTGCAGTAAGTGATATCTATGAAAGTAAAGCTGAAGTTGTTTTTTTGGTAACCATGCACAAAGAATACTTTCAACTGGATTTCGAAAAGCTTGCTAAAAATGGCGTTCGGTTTTTTATAGACGGAAGAAATAGTATCAACAGGGATGATGTTGAAAAATCAGGAATCAGTTATACCGGGATCGGAAGATAATGTTTTCGGACTTGTAACCTAGTTGCCTGAGGGCGGCGTAATGCCGGCACTTTCGCCGTTTGATTTTTTAAAGAGCATTACATACCCGCACAGGTTTTTTTTCTTTTGTTTATTTACCTGCACAGGTTTCATCATGTGGAATTCGGAGATCTTGGGCACATAAGAGTAAGATATAACATTGCCATCCACGTCGCCCCATTTTTTTTGCTGGAACACCACCTGTTTTTCGTCCCAATCAAACATTCTTACCTCGTACAACTTCGAGGTATAGTCGCCGATGAAAATGAACTGGTATACGCTTCCCTGTGTAAGCGGAACGATGACGGGCATTTCATATTCGCTTTCCATCGTTATAGACGCTTCTTTCAAAAGTATAAAGCCATCCTTCCCATAAAAATTTTTAAGACTATCGACCTGCTTGTTGATGAATTCGTCCTGGCAGGATTGTAATTTGATGACATCCTGTGAAAAACAGGAAATAACCGAAATTAATATAGGAATTATAAGGATGGATATTTTCTTCATAATCGGCTTTCTAAAAGAGTCAGGATCTGCGAATAAAATTACATCGCAAAATCCGGCACTGAAATTTTTACGAACTTATTGAAGTGTAACTCGGAGATTTTCTCCGTAAACCACGACAAATTCCAAGCCACTGGCCAGGTGACTAACGAAGATTAACTAATAAAAATTGTATGAAATACCAGAACTAATGGTTTTATTTACTCAGAGATAGTACGATTGAAATAGAGCGCGTCGGCCTGCTGAATACATGTCAATATAATTTCATTGATGCACACATGGGGAGGAAGGCTGGTGCAATAATAGATCACGTCGGCAACCTCATCAGCGGTGAGAGCCTCTAATCCCTTGTAAACGCTTTTCGCCGTTGTTTCATCGCCTTTAAAACGCACGATTGAAAATTCAGTTTCCGCTGCCCCGGGATGTATGACTGTCACCCTGATATTGTGCCGGAGCAGGTCTATCCTCATTCCCTGGCTCATTGCGTCCACGGCAAATTTTGTGGCGCAATAAACATTTCCCTTTTCATACACTTGCTTACCGGCCACTGACCCCAGGTTAACGATATGTCCTTCCTTATATTCTGCCATTATTTGTGATACCGCCTTAGCTA
>Ga0310810_10004391_pt1 | contig 15580 bp, 13 predicted proteins | sample NCmetagenome_FD_207641 | JGI IMG/M metagenome (GOLD analysis project Ga0310810, IMG submission 207641) | Soil microbial communities from experimental microcosm in Duke University, North Carolina, United States - NC | ecosystem: Engineered > Artificial ecosystem > Soil microcosm > Unclassified ...
AGGGACTGATTCATTCCGAACACGAGCGTAGCCATCCACTTCCTTTCTGATATAGAAGAGGAGCATCACATGCGCAGTCCAGTATCCCTTTTGCAAATCGTCGTTGCCTTGGTTGCCGTCGCGGCGCCGTCCACCGTGCTTTACGCCCAGGGGGGCGCGGCGCCCGTGCCCGGTAGAGCGGGCGGCGCAGCGGTCCCGAATCTGACCGCCGCCGAGCCCATGGGCCCTGTGGAAAACCTGACCGCGTATCCGGTCCCGCCCGAGGGCTTCAACATCGCACGCGAGAACATACCGCACGGCGAGGTCAAGCTCGTCGAGTATGACTCGAAGACGCTGGGGATCCGGCGGCCGCTGAGAGTCTACACACCTCCCGGATATTCGACCGCGCGACAGTATCCGGTGCTCTATCTGCAGCACGGGCTAGGCAATACCAGCACCGAATGGGTGCAGCGCGCGCGGGCGCCGATCATCGCGGACAACCTGATCGCCGACGGCAAGATGGTGCCGATGATCATTGTCTTTCCCAGCGGCAACGCCACAGCCACGCCGGCAGACGAAAAACAGGGGGACCGCACGCAGGCCTCGTATGGGCAGCCGTATCATGACGACCTGCTGAAGGACATCATTCCCTTCGTCGAGGCCAACTATCCTGTTTATTCCGACCGCGCCAACCGCGGCATTGCCGGCATGTCCATGGGATCGGGTCAGGCCTTGAATATTGGCCTCACCCACCTCGACACGTTCGACTGGATCGCCGTGGTCGCTCCGGCGCCGAACACTCGGCCGCCGGCCGAACTCCTCACGGACACGGCCGCGCTGAATCGGTTGAAGCTGTTGTGGCTGAGCGTCGGCAACAGGGATGCCCTCTATCGTGTTGCTCAAGGCCTTCACAGCCTGGCCACGCAGAAGGACGTCACCCATATCTGGCGCGTCGACACCAACGCCCACGACACCGCCGCGATGAGCAGCAACTTCTACCACTTCGCACAGAAACTCTTTAAATAGCCGGGGGCTATGGTCGGGCCATGACGATTCAGCGGATGGACAACGTCGGCATCGTTTTCGACGACCTCGCTGCGGCTATCGCGTTCTTTGTCGAACTTGGCCTCCAGCTGGAGGGCCAGACGACAGTCGAGGGACCTTCGGTAGACCAGATGGTCGGGCTCCGCGGCGTCCGAACGGACCTCGCAACGATGCGGACGCCGGACGGCCACGGCCGCGTTGAGCTGATGAAGTTCCAGAGGCCGCCGGCGGTCAGCGCTGAACCGAAGAACGCACCGGCGAACACGCTCGGCATACGTCGAATCATGTTCGCCGTTGACGACATCGACGACGTCGTCGCCCGCCTGCAGAAGCATGGCGCCGAGCTCGTTGGCCAGGTGGCGCAGTACGAAGACAAGTTTCGGCTTTGCTATCTCCGGGGCCCCGAGGGCATCCTCATCGCGCTGGCCGAGCAGCTCCGCTAGACAGGGAGTCATCCTGAGCCGACTTCTCTTGACAATCTAGAGGAGTAAAGTAGGATCGGCGTCTCATCTAGTTTGCCTGGAGGAGGCGCCGATGACCGCGAACCTGCAGCGCCTTATTGGCGGACTGAAGGCGTTGTTCCGCCGGACGCGCGTCGAGCGCGAACTCGACGAAGAGCTGCACTCGTTCCTGGAGTCCTCTGTCGCCGCGAAGGTTGACTCGGGTATGACCCGCGAATCCGCCGGGCGAGCGGCACGCGTGGAGCTGGGGAGCATCGAGGCGGTGAAGGATCACACGCGCGATGTCGGCTGGGAAACAACCGTCGAGCAGACGTGGCGCGACGTACGCTACGCGGCGCGAACGCTGCGCAAGTCGCCGGCATTTGCCGCGGTGGTCGTCCTCACGTTGACGCTCGGCATCGGCGCCAACACGGCCATCTTCAGCGCCGTGAATGCCGTCATGCTGCGTGCGCTGCCCGCCGAGCGTCCCGACGAACTGATTTCGCTAACTGCGCTCTATCCGAACGGCGCCGAACCGTTCTCCTACGCCGCCTACCGTAGAATCGCGGCCGACGGCGCGCCGTTTGTTGACGTGCTCGCGGCGTCAACCGCCCGCCGTGACGCGCTCACGATCGATGGTCCCCCCGAGGCGGTCGATCTGAAATGGGTCTCGGGCAACTATTTCACGACCCTCGGCGTGTTGACGGCAGCGGGTCGTCCGCTGCTCGTGACGGACGATCTGCAGCCGCCGGGCGTCGCAGTTGCCGTGATCAGCGACGCGTTCTGGGCCAGACGGTTCGGTCGCGACCCCGCCGTCGTCGGCCGCAGCGTTCGACTGAAAGGGACGGCGTTCGTGATTGTCGGAGTCGCGCGCCGCGGGTTTGCCAGCGAAACCCCAGGGGAGAGTGTCGATCTCTGGATGCCACTCGCGTCACAGCCGAATGCCCCTTCATGGATCTGGAACGGGCACAGCACGACCTGGCTGAGCCTTCTGGCGCGGCGGCGGCCTGGGGTTGGTCTCGCACAAGCGCGCGCGGCGCTGGAGCCGGTGTACGAACGCCTTCGGGAAGAAATGGCGGCTGGAACGGACAGTGCCGATTTCCGGCGAAGCGTACTCGAGAGCCGCGTCGTGATCGCGGCGGCCAGCGGCGGAGTCTCGAGGCTGCGCGACAACCTCGCGACGCCGCTGATGATCCTGATGGGCATCGTCGGACTTGTGCTGTTGGTGGCGTGCGCCAACATTACCAATCTCATGCTGACCAGAGCGATCGCCCGCCGACGAGAGACCGCCATGTCGCTCGCGCTCGGCGCCGGGCGGCTACGATTGCTCCGGCAAGGCATGCTCGAGGCACTGCTGCTCGCGACACTCGGAGGCATCGGCGGATTCTTGGTAGCCATGTGGGGCACGTCGGCCCTTTCGTCGCTGCTGTCCGGCGTGTTGCCTGTCGTGCTCGACATCAGTCCGAACGGGGGCGTTCTGTTGTTCGCGGGAATGATTTCCTGCGCCACGGCGTTGCTGTTCGGCCTGTTGCCGACGCTGTTCGCAATCGGACTCGACCCGCTTGCTGCGCTCCGGAGTGGCGGCCATGTTGGCCGCGGCGCATCCCGCATCCCCTTTGGTCGCACGCTGGTTGTCACACAGGTTGCGGTGTCGCTGGTGCTTCTGGTCGCCGCAGGATTGTTCGTGCGCAGTTTAATGAGGCTCAAGGACGTCGACCTGGGCTTCGACCCGAGTCAGGTTGTGCTCTTCCGCGTCAGCCCCCCGGCTGACCAGCAACCCATTCCCATTGCCACCAGGCGCCAGCTGTATCGCCAGCTACTGGACCGCGCGGAGCAAGTGCCGGGAGCGGACGGCGCAAGCGCGTCTTACTCCGGCGTGCTGTCGTCCGAAACGTGGCGAAACGTCATCGCCATAGAGGGCTTCAAGCCACCTGACGGGCGCACCTTGCGGACGTTCGTGAATGTCGTGACGCCGAACTATTTCGACGTGATGAGGATCGGAGTCCTCCGCGGTCGCCGATTCACAGACGAAGATCGTGAGCAGGCGACCAACGTCGCCGTCGTCAATGCCGCATTCGCCCGGCAGTTCTTCGGTGGCGTGGTGGCGACGGGCAAGCGGGTTGGTCTTTGCAGCAGCGAATCGTGTGGTCCATCGGCCACGAGAATGATCGAGATCGTCGGCGTTGCGGAGGACGCGAAGTACTCGAATCTACGCCAGGCCGCGCCGCCGATTCTGTACCTGCCCTTCACGCAGTTTGAACGGACACTCACAGAGATCCAGGTTCGAACCGCCGGAGACGCATCCGCCGTCGCCTTGACCCTCTACCGGGCGCTCGCCACCGTCGATCGCAGGCTGGCGATCGTCGGGATGATGACCGCGCGCGATCGGGTGGACGCCTCGCTCGCTACTGAGAACATGGTTGCCAGGGTCTCGTCTATTTTTGGATTCCTTGCGCTTGCTCTCGCGGCCGTGGGGCTGTGCGGACTGGTCGCATACATGACCACGCAGCGCACCCACGAAATTGGAATTCGCATGGCGCTTGGGGCGGACCGGCGCGACGTGCGGCGCCTCGTGCTGGGTAACACGATTCGACTGGTCGCGCTCGGTGCCGCGTTTGGAACCCCTGCGGCGTTGACCGTGGCCCGGCTGCTGTCGAGTCTGTTGTATCAGGTAGAGCCCTACGATGTGATTGTCCTGTCGCTCAGCCTCGGACTACTTGCCTCTGTCGCATTCGTCGCGGGATTTCTACCCGCATACCGAGCCGTACGGCTCGATCCGGTCAAGGCGCTCAGGGTCGAGTAGCTGCTACGGTTCGGGCCTACGCCGGTGTCTCGGAAAAGATCGTCAGCAGGAACCCAGTCGGATCGCTGACTTCGAACGCGCGGCTCTTCCACTCCGTGTCGTGAGGCTCTGACTTGAGCGTGATGCCGGCGTTCCTGGCCCGCTTGGCGATCTGGTCGACGCTACCCGGCGGCGTCGAGATCGACAAGCGCACGCCGATTCCCTTCTTGCGGTCGCGCCCCTTGTTCCAGTCGTCCTGGTTCAAGCCGATCTGGGTCCGGCCCGCTCGCAGCATCACGCCGAGCAGCGTCCCGTTCTCTTCCCAGCGCTCGTCGATCGCGAAGCCGAGCGCCTCGTAGAAGGTGATGCTCTTCTGCAAATCGTCGACGGTCAAGGTGGGAACGATCGCGCTGATCTGCACAGCTTCTTGCGTTGTCGCCACGATAGCCTCCTTCTGTTTCGTCGTGTTCGTTCATCCGCAGGCTAGCGGGCCGCGCCCGGATCTTCAAGCGCGGCCGCGCGCAAAGATTTCATCGGGCGGACGAGCTTGCGCAATAACGGCCGCGGGGCGCGGCCGCAGAGCCGACGCGGTCGGCCGCTCAGACGATCGGTTGCAGGACCATCCGGCCGTACGCGATGAACGCCATGAGGAGGCCGAGCACGCCGCTCATGATGATGGGCGCGCTCTCGTGGTACTTGACGTGCACCCCGATGAACACCAGGCTCTCGATCGCCAGGACCGTGGCGGCCAACACCGTGAGCGCCGGCCGCCAGTGGAAGGCAGCGGGGACGATCAGCCCGACCACGCAGACGAGTTCGAGGATGCCGAGGGCCATCCAGGCGTCCCGCGGCAACGCACCAAAGGAAGGGACGTCCGCGCTTACTTTTTCGAACATGAAGGTCTTCATCACGCCCGACGCTGCGTACAGGAGCGCGGCGAGGACTTGCAGGACCCACAACAGGATGTTCATCGTATTCACTCCTTCGGTACGCTGAGCGCGGACTGCACATCGGCCAGTCCCTGCCGCAGCGGCGCCGCCGTCGTCTCGGGCACTGCGTAGAGCGACAGCCAGACGCCCACATGGTGCGTCTCCTTCAACCCTTCGCGTTCGACGAAGAGCAGCGCGTCGTTCCACGCCGGCACGACGAAGGCGATGGCGCGCGGCTGGTGCTGCACGGCCACGGTGCCGTCGACCGCGACGCCGCCGAGTGAGAAATGACAGGCGTCCCCTGGCCGCAGCCCGCCGACCGGGGGCTGCACGCTCAGGCCGTTCGCGCCGAAGACCGGATGATCCTCGCCGGCGCGCGCGGTCGTGCGGAATCGTGCGGAGAGCTGTTGGCGAGCGACGCCGCGATGACGTTCGAGCGCGTGCTTCAGGTTGAACAGGAAGAAGCTCCAACCGGCGTCGAGCCCGTCGATGTAGTCGTCCCATGAGCCGCTGTCGTCGAAGCCCGAGTGCACCAGACGCACCCGCACACGGCCGCCCTTTGCTTCCAGGTAGTAGTCGACCGCGAGCCGCACCGTGCCGCCGTCTTTCGACGGCATCTCACTGGCGGTCTGCATCCGCCGTAACGGCTCCCACACCGTAATCGGCGTATCCCACATCTCCTTGGGGTCCCAGCCGACGCTGACGCTGCCGCCTTCGCCCGGCGTCACCGCGGCGTATGGCCCGAACCAGCGGGCGATGCCCTCGCCGGTCGTCAGTGCCTGCCACACCTCCTCGAGTGTGGCGTCGATGTCGATGGTCAGATCGATCCCGCGGTCGGTGTGTGTACGGTCGTCGGTCACTTTGCCTCCATGTCGGCCTCACGGCCGCCTTCGGGTTCGGGCCCGCGCGACGGCACGGCCGGGTAGCCGCACGCGAACACCCGGAACGTGCGGCCTTGCGGCGCGTCGGGGTGGTGGTACTTGGCGGCCAGCGTCGAGAGAGCCGTGGTGAGCTCGTCGGCGAAGCGTCGCTGATCGCCCGGTGTCGCAAACCGCACGTCGGTTTCCAGCGTGAGGGTGGGCACGCGCTTGCCGCGGGCGGCGGCGGCGCGACCGAGCGCGGCGAGGTCGTTCAGCGCCCGGCCCGCGACGGCGGAGAGATAGGCAGAGGAGAACGCGTCGGCGACCGTTCGCGAATCGACGGCGACTCCGCCCAACGTCTTTGGTGCGATGGCGTACGAGGTCGCGGTGCGGACGTAGGAGCGATCGATGCGGCGGCCAACGCTTCCGTGCTCGTGCGCATCCACCAAACGCTGCGCCTCGAGCTTTCGCAAGTGGTAGAGCACCCGCTGGCGGGGCATCCCCGTCGCTTTCGCGAGTTGCGGCGCCGATTGCGGGCGCTCGAGCAGATGAAGGAGCCGCAACCGAATCGGCTGTAGAGCTGCGCGCGCGCGTGCCGGGTCGTCGATGATGTCGAGGGTTTGGGCGCCCATTAACGGACAAAAAAAATAGTCTGTAACGGATAAAATAATATGTCCGTATCGAGTTGTCAAGCCGACCGTGGCACACGAGGTCCGCCAGTGAGACTCGCGGCACCGTCGATTGCGTGGCTAGCGCAGCGTCAGTTTCTGCACCCTGAAGTTGCCGACTTCGCCGACGTAGAGGACGTTGTCGGTGCGGCAATCGATCGCGTTGACCGTTCCGAACTCCTTGAGCAGCTTGCCCGCCCGGCCGAACTTGCCGACCATCGTTCCATCCAGGCGCATCTTGTAGATCTCGCCCGCGGTGTCGAGATCGTTCGGCGGATTCGAATTCGACACGTACAGCACCTGGCTGGCGCCTGGCGTGATGCAGATCGCCTGCGCGTTGCCGACGTTCTTGATCTCGGTCTTGAATACGCCGTTGTTGTCGAACACCTGGATGCGCTGGTTGCCACCATCGGCCGCGTAGACGTTGCCCTGCGCATCGACCGCGATGCTGTCGACAGTGGCGAACTGGCCGCTGGCGTTGCCGCGCTGGCCCCAGGATTTGACGAAGACACCGTCCTTCGAGAACTTGGCGACGCGGGCGTTGCCGTGGCCGTCGGCGACGAAGATGTTGCCCTGCGCGTCCCACGCGACGTCGGTCGGCCGGTTGAAGACGTCCTGCGGCGCGCCGGCGCCGGACGCGCCGCCGCCGCGTCCGCCACCTTCACCGCCGGCACCGCCTGTTGCCGCGGCGCGTCCCGGATTCTGAATCGATTCCGGCTTCCGTCCGAGCAGGAACACCACGCGGCCCTGCGGGTCGAATTTCATCACCATCGAGGAATACTCGTCGACGACCCAGAGGTGGTCCTGCGGGTCCACGCGGACCTGCGCGGCGAAGAGGAAGCCGTACACGCCCTGACCGATCTCACGCGTGAATTTTCCGTTGCGATCGAACTGGAACAGCCGCGAGCCGCCGTGCACGAATGGGCGCGCCGTCGCCATCGACATCGTCGGGTGGCCGGTGCGCGTGTAGACGAAGATGTCGCCGCGTGAATTGGTCGCGACGCCGCCGACTTCGCCGAGGTAGATGTCGTCCGGGAGCGTCAGGGCATTCGGCGCCGAATCGAAGTTGATCGTCGGCGCGTTCTGGGCGATGACCGTGGTGGCGAGAGCCGCGGCACCGCACAGCGCGAGGGCGGAGTTCATGAACGTGTTCATGGAGCGCCTCCTTCAGCGTCCCGCCGGGCGCGCCGGCGTCGGATGCAGAATGTACTTCTGCACGCGCCACGACTCGATTTCGCCGAGGATCAACTCGTTCGGGTTGCGGCAGTCGATCTTGTGGACCACCTGGAACCCGGGCGCGATCTTCCCGGGCTTGCCGAACTTGCCGATCACGGTGCCGTCCATTTCCGCCTTGTAGATTTCGCCCGTGGTCTCCCACGATCCTGGCGGATTACCGTTCGGATTCGAGTTGGAGAAGAAGACGTACTGATGCGGTCCCGGCGAGACGCACAGCGTCCATCCGGTGCCGAGGGTGGTGATCTCCCTGATCGGTTTCAGATCGTTGTCGAGCTCCTGGTAACGGTTGTTGGTCCGGTCGGCCACCCACACGTGGCCGCGCTCATCGACCTGAAGTCCGTGCGGCAGGTTGAATTCTCCCGGCTTGTTGCCCGCCTTTTCACTGCCGACCTGCGCGACGAAGCGGCCGTTCTTGTCGTATTTCACCACGCGGTTGTTGCAGTAGCCGTCGGAGATGAAGATGTTGCCCTGCGGATCGAAGCCGACATCGGTCGGGCGGCACAGGATGTACTTCTGCGCCGGCTGGTTTGGTCCGGCTGGCGCCAGCACGGGGCCGTCGAGGGCCGGCGGCCGCCGGCCGATCACCATCAGCACCTTGCCTTGCGGGCTGAACTTGGTGACAACGTTCGTGCCCTCGTCGACGGTCCAGATGTTATCGTCGATGTCGACGCGGACCGAGTGGGCGAATTCGAAGCCGTAGTAGCCCTTTCCGATCTCTCTGAGGAAGTTGCCGTTCTTGTCGAACTCGAAGAGGCGCGTCGTGTCGCGCCGGTGGAACACGTAGATGTTGCCCTTCGAGTTCGTGGCGACGGCGACCGACTCGCCGAGATACTCCCCGGACGGCAGCTTGAGGAAGTTCGCCACGGTCGTGAAGGGGATCTCCGGCACGGCCGTGATCGTCGCCTTCGTCTGCGGGAATGCGGGGCCGGCGGCGAACGCCACAACAGCGCACGTGGAAAACAGAATTCGTGTCATTCGCCCGCCCCTTTTCACGCGTGGAGCCTATAACAGCTCCCTATCAGGTTGCTGAAAAAATCATGATCAACTCCCAACCGCCAACTCCCAACCGCCAAGGCGCATACGCGGGCTGAATGACGAGATCGCTGTGGTACGAATCGGCGGGTACAGGGTCAGCCGCGATGTGCATACAGGGTGTCGGTGTAGCCGGCAGCGGCTGGACTCCGCAAGTGGCCGCCCTCGCGGGGCGTTTCCGTGTCATCACCTTCGACAATCGCGGCGTCGGCCGCAGCGCACGCGGAGAACACGCGCTGTCCATAGAGTTCATGGCCGCAGACGTGTGGGCGATTCTCGACGCGCAGGGGATTGAAGCGTGTCACCTGATAGGCCATTCGATGGGCGGCCTGATCGCGCTGGAAGCCGCGCTGAAGGCGCCGCACCGCGTCAAGAGCCTGTCCTTGCTGTGTACCTTCCCCTCCGGCTCGGCTGCCACCCAGTTGTCTCTTCGAATGGCAGTACTCGGCTTGCGAAGCCGCATCGGCACACGCGCGATGCGCCGTCAGGGCATGCTGCGGATGATCTTCCCCGCGGCGTGGCTACGCGGTGTCGATCGCGTGGCGCTCGCCGGCCGCCTCGCCACCGTGTTCGGGCGCGATCTCGCAGACTCGCCGCCGATCATCGCCGAGCAATTGCGGGCGATGTCTTCGTACGATGCGAGCAATCGATTGCATCAGCTGAGCGGGATTCCGACGTTGGTCGTGAGTGGTCGACACGATCCGATCGCAGTGCCGGCCTCCGGCAGGATGCTGGCGGCTGGCATCGCCGGCTCGCGGTTCGTCGAGTTCGAAGACGCCAGCCACGCGTTGCCCATTCAGTGCGCCGAGCGGCTGAACGGGCGGCTGCTGGAACATCTCGCGGCGGCGGAGGGCGACGCACCGGGTCAGTGAACGCCCCTCGGCGATGCGCGGCCGCCTATAATCGCGTCCCGGAGAATCAGTATGCGAGTCCGCATTTGGGGTCTTCTCTCCATTTCGCTGGTCGCCGCTTGCGCGAGAGTATGGAGTCCAGGCAGGGGAAGCGTTAGGCATCGCGTGCAGTTCAGGCCAGCCCCATCGGGATCGTGAAGCGTTCAGACTTTCTTGTGCAGTCTTCCAACGCTGTGACGCCGGCCGCCATCGGCGGAACGGCCGGCGCGGTCCGAATCACACAGCGAGGATCCTGTTACTTCACCTGCACTCGAACCGACAGCGGTGAGGTCAGCGTGACCGTTACAGGTGTGCCGGCCGGAAGCGTGACTTCCGCGCCGCTGGTCGCAAGCACGGTCGCCGTCCCCGCGCCACCGCCGATCGCCGCTCCCGTCGCTGCGCCGCTGCCGCCACCGACGATCCCTCCGATGATGGCACCGGCGCCCGCGCCGATCCCGATCTTTGTCGCGTCCTTTCCCTTCGTCGATGCCGCCTCGCGGGTGATGGTCTCGGTGGTGATGTGTTCAGGGCCGTCGGACCTGTCGACCGAATTGAAGCGGAACGCAAGCTGCGCCCGCCCCTTCACTTTCGCGGCCGGCTCGGCTTTCGTCACGTGGCCCCTGATAGTTGCACCCGCGGGCAGCAGCTCGAAGCCCTCGATCGACACCGGCGATCGCAACGTCGCCCGCACCACATCTTCGACTTTGCTCGTGTCGGACGCGAGCGCCGTGGCAAGCGTCGCTGACAGCGTCGTGCCAGAGGGAATCGTGAGCTCGCGAAATTCCGGCAGCTTCACTCGCGGCTCCGGCGACTGGGCCGGTTCGCTGACGCCAGCTGACGCCACGGGCACGGACACGGGCGCCGGCACGGGCGCGGGAGCTGCGGTGCTCGGCGATTCGTCCACCGGAGCGGCCGCTGGCATCCGCTTCGGCGCCGCGGCCGGCCGCGGCTTGGCCGGCGGCGGAGACGCTGGTCCCGCGGCCGGTGGAAGTGTTGCTTCTGCGACCGCGGCTGGCGCGAGTTGCGTCGCCGGTGGCGCGCTGACCGGCGTCTCCGCGGGTTTTGCCTCGGCGCCGGAACTTGGCTCGGCGAGAGGCGTCATCGCCTTCAACGACGTAACCTGCGATTTGAGAACCTCGGTGTTCCCCCCGTCGCGGCGCTGGACCACGAGCCGATCCTGCTTCACCTCCACCAAGCGCCCGGACACACTGCTGCCGTCGTTCCGTACGACTGTGACATCGGTGCCGAGCGGATAGGTCTCGGTTCGTGCGCAGCTCGCGACACCCGCAGTCAATGCGAGGACAATAATCAGGTATTTCATACTGCCACCTCGATCTGGAACTGGATTCGGAATTCTCCGAAGCGTGCAAGTGATGTGCCTCGGCACGTAGTGGTCAGAAGTTCGAAACTAGTTGCGACTTCGTCAACTTCACGCTGCCAGCGAGCGAACCGGTAGTGCACCGTGTTCTGTCAGGCCGTGTAATTGATACGCGCCGATGAATTGCGACGACGCGGCACGGAGTTCGGCATTTCCCGCAGGCAGGACTTCAACTTTTACCAGTATGAAACCATCGCCGACCCCTTCTCTTGACTTCGAGAGGACTTGCCTCTAGACTCCTCTCGACTCAAAGAGAAGAGCCGCGATGTCACACCGCACGAACGAACCGGATCCGCTGCGCGGCAGCATCGATCTCTTGATCCTGAAGGCGCTGTCGCTGGAGCCGATGCACGGCTGGGGTATCGGCTCGCGGATTCAGCAAATGTCCCGCGGCCGCCTCGACGTCAATCAGGGCTCGCTCTATCCCGCGCTTCAGCGCCTCGAGCACCGCGGTGACATCGAAAGCGCCTGGCGGACGACCGAGAACAACCGCCGCGCCCGCTACTACACCCTCACCGCGAAGGGTCGTCGCGAGCTTGGCTATGAGGTCGGGAAGTGGAAACGCTTCGCGCAGGCAATCAGCCTCATCGTCGAGGGGTAAAAGAGGCGAGGCAAGGCGGTGAGCAGAACTGGGGAGCGAGCGTAGCGCCGCGACCCACCGGAGCGGAGCGGGGGGCCAGGGGCCCCCGCGAGCGCCGGTGTAGGGGAGTCCGAGGGGCGCACCCCCTCGGATAAGAGATGAGTATCTGGAAAGCGGTGGCAGCCCGCGCCCGTTCGATGTTTAGGCCCAATGACGCCGAGGCGCGTCTCGACGAGGAGTTTCGATTTCACGTCGACACCGAGACCGAGCATCTCATTCGTGAAGGCGTGTCGCCTGACGAGGCGCGGCGGCGCGCACGGATCGCATTCGGCGCCGTCGAGGGGTATCGCGAAGTGATGCGGGACGAGCGTGGCGCGCGATGGTTCGACGACCTGCGAATCGACGTGCGCTATGCCATCAAGGCCATGCGGCGCCATCCTGGTTTTCTGCTCGCCGCGACGCTGTCGCTGGGGCTCGGTGTCGGCGTGAACGGGATCATCTTCGGGTACGTCAACAGCATCCTGTTTCGTCCGGTGCCGGCACAGGCGCCCGAGGAACTCGTCGCACTGTTCGCCCGAGACGCCAGGGGCGGCAACCCCGGCCCGTTCGGCTACGACGACTTCATCGACTTCCGCGATCGCAGCGGAGTGTTTGCAGGGCTGACGGCGATGACCGCCGCGCCCGTCAATCTGACCGTGACGCAGGCCGGCAACGCGATCGCCGATATGGTCTGGGCCGAGATCGTGACGGAGGATTTCTTCTCGGTGCTCGGCACGCGTCCGGCGATCGGACGGCTCTTCACGGCCGCCGACGCGCCGCAGGGAGGAAATCCGTTCGTCGTCCTCAGCTACGAAGCGTGGCAGCGGCGGTTTCAGGGTGATCCGAACGTCATCGGGCGCAGCGTCCGCATCAACGGCCGGGCATTCGTGGTGACCGGCGTCGCGCCGCGCGGGTTCAAAGGCATGCGGCTGATGTCATTCTGGCCGGAGCTCTGGGTCCCAATCGGCATGCAGCACGTCGTGCAGCCAGGGGTGGACCTGCTGCACGGACGCGGTGGTGGTTCGTTGCTGGTCGTCGGGCGGCTCCGGCATGGGTTCGACATCGAGCATGCGCAGGCCGTTGCCACCGAGTTCGCGGGACAGCTAGAGGCGGCGTATCCGCGATCGAACACCAATGTTGGCGTGAGCGTGGTGTCGGCGAAGGTCGGTTTCGAGAATCCCTCCATCATCAAGCCCGCGATTCTGGTCCTGTCGTCCGCGCTCGGCATCGTTGGATCGCTGATCATCCTGTTGATCATTTGCGCGAATCTCGCCGTGCTGCAGCTGGCGCGGACCACTTCGAGGGCTCGCGAGATTGCGATCCGGCTCTCGCTCGGCTGCTCGAGAGGTCGCCTGACCCGTCAGCTGCTCGTCGAGTCGCTGATGATCGCGGCACCCGGGGTCGTGTTGGGCGCCGCCGTGATGTACCTCGCGTCGCCGCTCGAGCCCTACTTGACCCCGAAGCTGGCGTTCCCGGTCGGGTTCGCGCCGACCGCCGATCGACGGGTGATGTTATTCACCGGAGCAATCGCGGTCGCCGCCGCGATGTTCTTCGGCTTCATCCCCGCGTTGCGTGCCGGGCGATTCGGCGTGGGGCCCGCGCGCGCCAGTGCGCTTGGCGCCGGTCGATCGGAAGTACAGCGCCCGTCCCGGACGAGGAGTGTGCTGGTCGCGAGCCAGGTTGCGCTCGCGGTCATGCCACTGATCGCCGCCTCGCTGTTCGTGCGCAGCCTGTCCATGGCCCAGAACGCGAACCTGGGATTCGACCCGCGCGATCGCGTCATCGTTTCCATGAATATCGGCCTGCAAGGGTACGACCAGGCACGAGGACTGCGGTTCTACGAGGAGGTCCTGCGCAGAGCGCGCGCGCTTCCCGGCGTCGTCGCCGCGAGCTTTGCCTACCCGGCGCCGTTCGATACCTACGATCGCAGCGTGCGGCTCTACGTCGAGGGGCTGGCAAACTCGGACAACGGAACCGTCGCCGCCCAAGCCACCTTCGTGGCCGACGACTTCATCCACGCGATGGGGATGCGGTTACAGGCCGGCCGCGACTTCACACCCGCCGACAAGGATGGCGCGCCGCTCGCGATCGTCGTCAGCGAATCGCTGGCATCGCGGCTGTGGCCAGGGAAGAGCGCGGTCGGCCAGCGGGCGCGCTATGGCAGCGTATCGGGACCCGAAGTGACGGTTGTCGGAGTGGTCGCCGACGCGAAGTTTGCAGTCGTCGGCCTGGTTACCCCCAGGCGCGCCTATCTGCCGCTGCGGCAGCGCTATCGCGACTGGGAGACGCTCGTCGTTCACACGCGCAACACTCCCGCTGCCACGCTGTCCAGCCTTCGTGAGGTGATTGCCGGGCTCGATCCTTCACTACCTCCGTTCGGCGCGATGACGATGGAGCAGGCGGTTGCGAATGGCTTCGCCGCGTCGCGAACCGCGGTGGCGGTGGCGAGTTTCTTCGGGCTGCTCGCGTTGATCATCGCGTCAGTCGGTCTTTACGCAGTGGTGGCGAGAAGCGTCGCCGAGCGTACACGCGAGATGGGAGTGCGCATCGCGATGGGGCTCACGCCGCGGGGAGTACTGGCGCTGCTGATGCGGGACGGTGCGCGACTCGGTCTCATCGGATTGGTGTTCGGCCTCGCGGGCGGCTTCGCGCTGGCCCGCGGCATGGCGGGCGTGCTGCCGGGCGTGTCGACTGCCGATCCGGTGACGTTCACGGTGGTTCCGGCAGTGCTGACGCTCGTCGTCATTGCGGCGACGTTCGTGCCGGCGCGACGCGCGGCGCGACTCGACGCTGTCGCGGCATTGAGGAATGAGTAGAAGCGATCTCGTGAACCTCTCTCGTAGCACGATGCGAGCGAGCATTGCGAGCGAGCCACGCGATCGGAAGCGCGCCGGCGAAGCGGCGCGCGAGAGCGCGTGTCGGGGAGTCCGAGGGGCGAAGCCCCTCGGTAGGAGAATGAGCAGGGCGGTGATCGTCTGTCTGATCGTTGTCGCGGGCGCTGGCGCGTCGGCGAGGCAGGCGAAGGAATCTTCACCGGAGGCGAAGGCCGCTTTCGACTGCGGCCGGGCGGCGCACAACGCGCGCAAAACGGATGAAGCCGTGCGCTGTTTCGAGCGAGCGGTTGAGCTCGATCCGACGAGCTCCCTCTACCATCTGTGGTTGGGACATGCCTACACGCGACAACTGTCGAGCGCGGGGTTTCTCCGCAAACCGTTGATCGCCCGCCGATCGGGTGAGGCGTACAACATGGCGGTCAAACTCGATCCGACGAACGTCGACGCCGCCGAGGCACGGATCGACTTCTTCCTCGGCGCTCCTGGCATCGTCGGCGGCGGCGTCGACAAAGCGCGGGCCGAGGCCGCACGTCTCGCGACGCTGGACGTCTATCGCGGTGGCATGGCGGCAGGCCGGATTGCCGAGCATGAGAAGCAGTGGCCAGAGGCCGAGCGGCTTTACCGCGGGCTGCTGACGGACTATCCGGACCGCACCGTCGCGCTGGACGCGCTGCTCACGCTGCTCCAGAATGCCAGGCGCTTCGACGAGGCGTTCACGATCGTGGACGATCGCCTGGCCAGGTTACCCGACGAGACCGCCAGCCTCTACAATCTCGGACGTCTCTCAGCCATCTCAGGGCAACAGCTCGCGCGTGGCGAAACTGCAACGCGACGTTTTCTTACGCTCACTACTGGAGATCCGGTCCGCCAATCCAACGCCCATTACAGG
>Ga0310810_10004392_pt1 | contig 15579 bp, 13 predicted proteins | sample NCmetagenome_FD_207641 | JGI IMG/M metagenome (GOLD analysis project Ga0310810, IMG submission 207641) | Soil microbial communities from experimental microcosm in Duke University, North Carolina, United States - NC | ecosystem: Engineered > Artificial ecosystem > Soil microcosm > Unclassified ...
CGGTCTCGGCGCCATGCGCGATGTTGGCGGCCAGGGTGATATGCCGTGTCGTCAGCTCGCGTTCGTGGCGCGAATGCACGCGCTCGAAGAGCGCCTGGACAGAGACCGGTTCCCGCCGCAGGGTCCCGCCGCCGCCTTCGAGGCGCGCGAGATCGAGCAGGTCGCCGATGATTCGCTCGAGGCGGTGCGTTTCGTCGTCAATGATGCAGAGATAGCGGTCGCGCGTCGCTTGATCGAGGTGAAGCTCCTTCATCGTCAGCGTTTCGATGTAGCCGCGCATCGCGGTCAGCGGCGTCATCAGCTCGTGCGACACGTCGGCGAGGAGTTGCCGCCGCGCTTTGTCGGACAGTTCGAGCGCATGTGCCCGGTTCGCCAGTTCGTCGCCCATCTGGTTGAACGAGCGCGCGAGCGCCGCCACCTCGTCGCCGCCGCGGTCGGGCGCCCTCGCAGTCATGTCCCCCGCCCCGAACCTGACGGTCGCTGCCTGCAGCTGCTTGAGACGGCGCCGCGTCGGACCAAATACGAACAGGGCGATGAGCATCGAGCCTACGACAAGGACCGAGCCGCCGACGAGCGCCATCGTCGGTGCCAGTTCGCGGACGACCATTCCGATGGGTGGTCGCCCGAGCAGCACTGCGACCGTGCCGACCGGCACGTCGTTCATGAACACCGCCGCGAATTCACCGAGACGGAACGGCGGCGGCCCACCGGGGGTGAAGCGGTCGTCGTCAGTGCGGCGGGGGACGAATACGCGTCCGCGGGCGGGAAGTTCGCCGCGCATCATCTCGCGCCTCAACGCCAGGCGGACATCGTCTGGAATGGCGCCCGGGTGATTGGAGACTTCGCGGCCGTCCCGCATCAGCACGACAAACGGTTGGAAGACCTTCGAGTACTGGTCGTGGATGTATTCGTCGACGTCGAGCGACGGATCGGTGTTCAGCGCCGAGCTCAGGTCGGAGGCGACGAGGACGGCGAGCCGTCTCGGCGAAGGCGCCGGCATCGAGCCGGCAATTCGATCGGTCGTGTAGATGAACAGGGCGCCCTGGGCCACGAGCATGAGCGCGAGAAACGCGACAAGACCTACCGCGATGCGCCAGTAGAGGCTGCGATACCAGGCGGTGCCCGCGCCGAGCGGAGTCGATGGACTAGACATCGGCAGCCTTATATCCCGCGCCCCATACGGTCAAAATCACTTCCGGGTCCGCGGGGTTCCTCTCGATTTTCTTCCTGAGCCGCTTGATGAGCGTGTCCACGCTGCGGACCGTGACAAAGGTCTGGTCCTTCCACACGCGGCTGAGGAGCGCTTCACGGCTGAAGACGATGCCCGGGCTCGACAGCAGCACGTAGAGAAGCTGAAACTCGTTCGAGGTCAGCTCGACGTCCGTGTTGCCGACGCGCACACGCCTCCGCGCCGGGTCCATCTCGATATGCCGATAGGTGATCGGCCTGGCGGTTTCCTTGGTCGAGGTCACGAGCGGCCGCGGGCCGCGACGAAGGAGCGCACGAACACGCGCCACCAGTTCGCGTACGCCGAACGGCTTGGTCAGATAGTCATCCGCGCCGCTTTCGAGACCGACGACTTTATCCGACTCTTCGCGTCGGGCGGTCAGCATCAGGACCGGCACGTCAGGGTTTTCGGAGTCCCGGCGGATAGCGCGGCAGACCGTGACCCCGTCCAATCCCGGCAGCATGACGTCCAGAATGACGAGATCGAAATGTTTGCTGCGCGCCAGCTTCAGTGCGCTCTCGCCGTCGCCGCACTGCACGCAGTCATAGTTTTCGAGACCCAGGTGTAAACAGACGAGCTCGCGGATATTCGGTTCGTCTTCGACGACGAGTACAGTCGGACGCGGCGACGTCGCTTCCATCAGATCTGTCTCGCCGGAGCCGCTCTGCGGCGAAGGCGGAACCGCCCCAGTGTAGCCCTCCTCGACTGCCATACGCCTCTATTGCATCCCTCCCGGGTGATTCCGCGTTGACGTATCTGTGAAGAAAAGGTGACGGGCTCTGCCGCCGAATTTTCACCACTTGGACATCCCCCAGCCACGCCGATCAGGTCCAATGTTCGAGAAGTGAGCCGTTGGGCATGGCACGAGGCGTGCCCTATGAGGCCAATGCACATGTCGAAACGTCTGCTGATGTTCGTCGTTCTCGTCGTCGCGCTCGTGGGCGGCGGGCTGTTCTACTACCGTTCCCATCAGGCCGCGAAGGTGCCGACGCCTGTCACCGCGGAGGTGACCCGCGGCGACGTTATCGCGAAAGTGGACGCGACCGGGACGCTTGCCCCTGTAACCACCGTGCAGGTGGGCAGCCAGGTCTCCGGGACCGTGAAGGCGCTCCACGTCGACTACAACGCACAGGTGCGGAAAAATCAGGTAATCGCCGAGCTGGATCCGTCGCTGTTTCAGACGCAGGTCGATCAGGCGCGCGCCACTTTGATCAAGTCGCAGTCGGACGTCGATCGCGCCAAGGTCGAAGTGGATGACAGCGCCTCCAAGCTGAAACGTGCCCAGGAGCTGTACGACCAGAAGCTGATCTCGCGCAACGATCTCGAGACGGCGCAGTCCACCGCCATGCAGGCCGAGGCCGCGCTCAAATCCTCTGAAGCGCAGGTGACGCAGGCGCGCGCATCGCTGAACCAGGCGGAGGTCAACCTCGGCCACACCATCATCCGTTCACCGATCGACGGCACCGTGATCTCGCGCAACGTCGACGTCGGGCAGACGGTTGCGGCGAGCATGTCCGCGCCGACGCTCTACGTCATCGCGCAGGACCTCACGCACATGCAGGTGAGCGCGAGCATCGACGAATCAGACATCGGTCGGATCGAGTCCGGCCAGCCGGTGACGTTTCGGGTGGACGCCTATCCGCAGCAGACCTTCCGCGGCACCGTGAAACAGGTGCGGCTCGACGCCAAAACGGAGCAGAACGTCGTCAGTTACACGACGATGATCGACGTGCCGAACGAGGATCTGCGACTCAAACCGGGAATGACGGCGAACGTCACGGTGCAGACGGCGATGAACCAGGATGCATTGCGCGTCCCTAATGCGGCGCTTCGATTCGCCCCGACACCGGAGCTGTTCGCGGCGCTTGGGCAGGAACCCCCTCAGCAGCTGGCTGGTGGGGTCAGCGGGCGCGGTGTTACCGGAGCCGCTGGAACCGCGGGTCAGGCCGCAGGCACACGTGCCGGCGCCGCGGCAGGACAAGAGCGTCCGCAGTTCGCGCAGCTGACGCCCGAACAACGCGCTGAGTTCCGCGCGCGACGTGCGGCGGCTGGCGATCCCCCCGGCGACGCACCTCGTGCCGGCGTTGCGGGTGGCGGATTCGGACGCGTGTGGGCGCTGCGCGATGCGAAGCTGCAGGTGGTTCGCGTTCGGACGGGCGTCACCGACGGTGCGATGACCGCGGTCGTCGGCGGCGAGCTGAAAGAGGGCGACCGCGTCGTCACCGGCATCACGGAGCCTGGCGCCAGCGGATCGCAGACGGCGGCGAACCCGCTGCTGCCGTTCGGCCGCCGTGGTGGAGGTGCTGGCGGGAACCGCGGTGCCGGCGGAGGCGCGGCCGGCGGCGCACGTGGCGGAGCGGGGCGATGAGCACCCTCGTGTCATCGGTGGCTGCAGGCCACAGGCAGGCAGATGTTCTTGCGCGCCGAGGCGCGGACGGCGAAGGCCGATCAGGGCCGGTGGTGATCGCCGTCCGGGATCTCACGAAGATCTACGACGTCGGCGAAATGAAGGTCCCCGCCCTGCGTGGTGTCACGGTGGATGTGGGCGCGGGGGAGTTCGTCGCGCTGACAGGGCCCTCGGGATCCGGTAAGTCGACGTTCATGCATCTGCTCGGCTGCCTCGATCGTCCGACGAGCGGCCAGTACCTGCTGAACGGTCACGATGTTTCGCGGCTGACCGCACGTGAGCTCGCGCGCGTTCGCAATACGGAGATTGGATTTGTGTTTCAGGGATTCAATCTTCTCTCGCGGACGTCTGCGCTCGAGAACGTGGAGCTGCCGCTGCTCTATAGCGGCAGCCTGTCAGCCGCGGAGCGCCACGACCGCGCGAGCGAGGCGCTGAAAGCCGTTGGGCTCGCGGATCGCATGGGCCACCATCCGAATCAGCTGTCCGGTGGCCAACAGCAGCGCGTGGCGATCGCACGTGCGCTGGTCAACCGGCCGTCGCTGCTGCTGGCCGACGAGCCAACCGGCAACCTCGATACGCGCACCAGCATCGACGTAATGGGCATTTTCCAGCAGCTGAACATCGAGCGCGGCATCACGATCGTGCTCGTCACGCACGAGACGGATATCGCTGAATACGCCACCCGCGTGGTGGCATTTCGCGATGGCGTGGTGCGCAGCGACGGCCCTGTCGTGCACCGCCGCAGCGCGGCGGCGGAACTCGCACGGCTGCGAAGCGACGCGGAGGTTGCCGCGCAGACCGCCTAGGCTGGGGACTAGGGACTAGGGACTGGGGACTAGGGACTGGGGGCTCGCGTATGTCGATCTGGATGACGTTCATCATCGCTCTCAAGGCGCTTCGCCGCAACGCCATGCGTACGGCGCTGACGGCGCTCGGCATGATCATCGGCGTCGCCGCCGTCATCGTCATGGTCGCGATCGGCACCGGCGCCAGCTCGTCGATCCAGAACCAGATTCGCAGCGCCGGCTCGAACATCGTCATGGTGACCGCCGGGTCCGGAGGCTTCGGCCCGGTGCGGCAGGGACAGGGCGCAGTGACCACGTTGACGGCCGACGACGCGGAGGCGATCCGCCGCGAGGTGCCGGGCATCCGCTATCTGTCGCCCGGTCTCAACACGCGCACGCAGGTTGTCGCGGCGACGTCCAACTGGAACACACAAATTCAGGGCGCAGGCCCGGAACTCGCCGCGATCCGGTCGTGGCCCACGCAGTTCGGCAGCTTCTTCACCGAAGATGACGTCACGGCGGCGCGCAAGGTTGTGGTTCTCGGCTCCGTGGTGCGCGATCAGTTGTTCGGCGTCGGCTCAGACCCTGTTGGCGAGGTGGTACGCATCAAGAACCAACCGTTCCAGGTGATTGGCGTGCTCGCCAGCAAGGGGCAGGCGGCGATGGGGCAGGACCAGGACGACACGGTGCTCGTCCCGTTCACGACCGTACAGAAAAAACTGATGGGCGTGCAACACGTCACCAACATCACGGTGTCGGCGGAGAACGGCGTGCCGCTCGATACGATGACGCAGCAGATTGGCGACGTCCTTCGCGTCCGCCATCGCATCCAGCCGGGCGCGGACGACGATTTCATGGTGCGGACGCTCGAGGAGATGGCGAGCGTGCTCACGTCCGCGACACAGACGATGACCTACCTGCTGGCGGGAATCGCGGCGGTGTCGCTCATCGTCGGCGGCATCGGGATCATGAACATCATGCTGGTCTCGGTCACCGAACGAACGCGTGAAATCGGCCTGCGCCTGGCCGTCGGCGCGCGCGATGTGGACGTGCTGCTGCAGTTCCTCGTCGAGTCGATCGTCTTGAGCCTGGCAGGCGGTGCGATCGGAATCGGGATCGGCTTTGGCGTGTCGTACGCCGTGCAGCGCGTGATGCAGTGGTCGGCGGTGGTGACGCCTTCTGCTGTGGCGATCTCATTCGGGGTGGCGGCGGCGATCGGCGTGTTCTTCGGTTTCTATCCGGCACGCAAGGCCGCGCGATTGAATCCGATCGACGCGCTACGGTACGAGTAGGAACCGGCGGGGATCCGGGATCGGGGATCCGGGGCGGTTCGGAGTTCTGCCTCCCGAGCGCGCTGCAGATTTTTCATGGACGCGGAAATATTTCTGGACGTAGAGCCGGACTGAACTGACGTAGAGGCACCTTTCAGGTCCGCCTCCGCCGTTCGCGGCCGCGACACACAAATGTCAAACGTCCGAACCAACTTCGACCTCAGATGCCACGTCTGACTTAACGAAGGCCGGCTTGGGCCGGCCTCAACGCAGGGCCGGTTGCGGCCGGACTTTAAGGTGGGGGCCGGCTTCAACCGGTCCACGATGGAGGCAAGACCCATGGATCGTGTACGTAAGATTGTGTTGACGACAGGGATCGTCGCGCTGCTGTCGGCGGGGGCCGCACCGCTGTTCGCCCAGGGCGCCCCGGGCCGCGGTGCGGGACCGTTCGGGCCAGGCGGCCGCGGCGGATTCGGCGCGGGCTTCGCGCTCGGGCAGCTCAACCTGAGCGACGCGCAGCAACAGCAGGTGCGCGACATCATGCAGCGCGATCGTGACGCGATGCGCTCGACGATGCAGCGCATGAATCAGGCGATGCAGGCGCAGCGTGAAGCGATCAATCAGGTGCCGGTGAACGAACAGGCTGTTCGTGCCGCGGCCGCGCAAGTGGCGCTCGTTCAGGCGGACCTGGCGGTGGCGCAGGCGCGGGTGCATGCGGACATCTGGAACATCCTGACGCCCGAGCAGCAGACGAAAGCGAAGGAGCTCGAGCAGCAGGCACAGGCGCGGGCGCGCGAGCGGCAGCAGCGGGCGCCGCAAAAGCAGAAGCAGCCGGTGTAACACTCAGACGGCAGTCGGCAGTCGGCGGTCGGCAGTAGACAAGGGCAGGTGGCAGCAGCCGCCTGCCCTTTTTGTTTGTGGCGAGTCCGTGTCGGATCTCCGGATGTCTGTCGACCGGACGTGTCACGATCGACGGCATGTCGGCAGCCCGGGGTTCGCCATCGTTCATTCCGCCGATGATGGCGAAGCTTACGAGTAAGCTTCCCGAAGGCGATCAGTGGACGTATGAAGTGAAATGGGACGGCTATCGGGCGCTGCTGTTGAAGAGCGGCGATCGAGTGCGCCTGCTCTCGCGGAAGGACAACGATCTCACGGCCACCTATCCGACGATTGAGTCCGCGGGCAGAAAGCTCCGGGCCGATACCGCGATGCTCGACGGCGAAATCGTGGCGCTCGACGCGAAAGGAAAGCCGTCGTTCCAGGCGCTTCAGCACCGGTCGGCACATCGCAACTACGCAATCGTCTTCTACGCCTTCGATCTGCTCCATGTGGATGGTGAAGCGTTGCTGCAACTGCCGCTGACGGAGCGGCGCGCGCGGTTGCCGCGCATCGTGAAGGGCTCGGGGATCCTGCTTTCGGAGCCGCTTGCAGGCACAGCGGACCAGGTGATTGCAGCGGTGTCGCGAGCCGGACTCGAGGGCATCGTGGCCAAGCGTTCAAGAGCCAGGCGCAACGGCGCAAGTTCGCGCAGCTGCTTGTCGAAGGAAAGATTTCCGCCGAGACGTTCGAGGAGTGGAATCGTGAAACCGGGAGCAAACGGCTCCCGCAGCATGTGAAGCCAACGGCGAAGTCGTCAACCAGCCGAGGCAGACGCAAGACATCCAAAAAGTGAGGTCAACGTGTCGGTATTTACGAATCCCACGTCGCTGGCAAAAGAGCATGCGGCGGAATACGTTGCGGCTGTCTTCCGCTTGTTGGGCGAGCAAGACCCGTTGGACGTGCTCGAGCGGACGCCTGCATTGCTGAAGAACGCCGTTACCCCCTTGTCGGTCGAGCAAGTGCGGCGGCCCGAACAGGCGGGAAAGTGGTCCGTGCGTGACGTGGTTCAGCACCTCGCCGATTCGGAGCTGGTGTCCGCCGTGCGTGTGCGCATGGTGCTGGCTCAGAATCATGCGCCACTCGTCGCGTACGACCAGGACGTGTGGGCCGAGCGTCTTCGCTACTCGCAGGCGGACGCGGCGCGCGCGCTGGAGGAATTCACGCTGGTGCGGCGATCGAACCTGAGGCTCCTGAGGAGCCTTGCGACCGACGACTGGGCCAGGGTCGGCGTTCACGTGGAGCGCGGCGAGCAAACGCTCGCCGACATGGTTCGGCTATCCGCCGGTCACGATCTCGTGCACCTCAATCAGATCGACCGGATCTTGGGCTCGGCGTCGTCGACCGGTCAGTGTTAGCGGCGTGCGAGATGACCAACCCCAAAGCCGCGAACGCCGCGAGCATCGGTTATCGATAGAACCATGTCGGGCTGTTCGCGCGTGCGAACGATGCGCGCAGCCCACAGGAAGAGGAGTTCCGGGGATTACTCGGCGTGATCATGACGAAATCCGCCGCGTTGTCATCCGTATCGGGACCCCGACGGGCGTATGAACGATCACTAGTAGTCGCGTCGAACGGTTGGAGTGTTGTTCCTTCGCCACTGTTATAGGTTGTGTTCATGCTGACGTGATCACCGTACACATATTCAGTAAACCCGACTGGCGCGAGATGGACGCTGCCGTCGTTCGGTAAGCCGATAGGAATTAAGAGATCCGGCCGCGTCCCTCCGCTATATCCTCGTGCGGCGATTAGAAAATGGCAGAGAGGTCCGATCGTTGGAGTGACGGCGATTTCGGTTCCTGAAGTCACGTCGTTCACTGCGATGGCGACTCGCTCCGGCACCGTCGCGGGCGACAACGAGTCGTTGAACAACTCAATGAACTGGTCGCTTGCGCCGTTTGGACCAAACGGACGAAATTGTTCGATGAGTAACCGCTGTGGGATGGACGCTCCACGTGTATCGATGGATGTTTCAGCTCGAGTTACCTGTGTCGGTCCATTCGGCAGGTGTGCGTCACGGTACGTGACTACGAAGCGGACCCGAGAAGCGAGCGGATGCTCGAATGAATAATCCATGACGCCGCTCAGTTCGTTGCTGCACCCACCGATGAATCCTCCGAGTGGGGTTACCTCTCGCTCTGGCGGTACGGTCGCGTACACCGCACCGTCCGGTCCGAGTAGTTCGGCTGTCACAGAAAGGGTTAGCGGCCCTGTGACAACGTAATCACCGCATCCGACGTATCGAATCGCGGCTCTATTTCCCCGTGGACCTGGAGTTGCACGCTCGACGGTACTCGCATGCCCGGTTCGCAATGTCATCTCGAACGACAGCGTAGGCGCATACGACGACGGACCGGTTGGTGCCCCGCTTCCACCGCACCCGCCGACAGAGACGATCAGCAACGCGACAGATAGGGGTCGCATGATCCGGAATTTGACAGTGATGCCACATCGAGTGCGAGCACGATGCGCGGCCACAATATATCGACAATCGCGAGAGGTGGAATGTAGCCGAAGGCCGTCGAGAAAAATGGTGCAGCCGCCAGATGCTGGCGAAATCTTGTTTAGTACGCTTCGAGCCCGACGAAATAGATGACGTGCCGGTCAGCGGGAAGAGCGGGAGTGGCGTGCAGGCACGAAGACTTTCGTGTCCGATTCGCCTTGCCGTCCGCGACGCGCCGCAACGTCTCGGCGGATCGATTGGAGTGTTGCGGCGGCATCAGCACACACGGCAGTAGACTGCGCGCGCGCGGCGGCGACGCGTTGCCGCAGGCTGACGAGCCACGCTCGCCGCTCACGCTCGTCCGCCATCGCGTGCCTCGGCGTGGTTACCTGCTCCGGTCTCGTTTGTGGTGCGCGAGCCATTGATCACTGACGGGCGGCAGCGTGCTCGATCCGGCGGCGCGAAGAACAGACCTGATCACGGCCACCGCGATGATTCCAACGCCCACTCCGGCGGCGACCCACCATACGCTCATGTCACGCTGACTATCGGCGGAGCGTTTGAAGAGGAACAGCGCCTGCCGTCTCTACGCCACTACTGGTCCACGCCATTACTGCGGCCGCGCTAACACGGTGTGGCGGGTCACATCTGGTGCGCGGGCAATCGTGCCTTCTTTAAATCGCTTGCGGGCATAAACATTGGCAAGACGGCGGGCGCGGATGTGCAAAGGGCGGCGCTCAAGGCCTCGGCGATCCCTCACAAGCCGGTGTTTCCCCATCAACTGTTCCCGTTGATCCAGTATCACTTGCGCGTGAGTAAGCGCGCTTCACAGGGATCGAACGCCGTTCAGCACGTCGGCGATTGACCAACCTTCAGTCAACCACCTCTCTTCGCCTCTGCTGTGGACCGCCGTTCTGGTGTGGCCCAGACGTGGTGGCAATGCGTGCAGCGCCAATCAACGGCGATTGTCTGCGCAGACACGTGGGAATGGCGGGTACCACGCGTGACCCACCCGTGGGTCTTGCACGCCGGGCACTGCAGCGGATTCAAGGCGACGGGTTGGCAATCATCTGCTCGACGTCTGTTGAACTTGTATCGGCGTGGTCAGCCCGACAGATAAATTAATGACGGCAATCTAACGAAGGAAACTTTGATTTCCCGGCATTGGCGCGATCACGTGCAATGCGATTTCTTCCTGTTGGTCGCCGGCGCTTGCCGTAATCCGCGCCACGGTGTCGGCGGCAACGAGTCGCGTTCTCACCGTGAACTCTGCGACCGCGGTTCCGGCAGGTACGAGGATCGACTGTGGAACCGAGGCGACCGCATCACTGCTCGACAAGTCGACACGGACCGGATGCGGCATTCGACTGCGCAGCGTGACCGTGCCTCCGCTGGTAGCACCAGCCGCGACTGTTGGTGGCGACAATGCGAGCTGAAACAGATCACTTGGTGCCGTCGAGGCGTCATCGCAGCCAACGAGCAACAGCATCGCTGCCAGCGGCGCAATCATGGTCAAGACGAGCGGACGTCGCATCAGCGGCTCACGACGATGTTGTCGATGCCCATCGGATTGCCGCAGCACGGCGCCGATGGATTGGACAATCGGAGGCGGATTTCCTGAACAGGCATGTCTGACATCGGGTTCGTCCGGCGCGCGAACGCGCCGAAGGTATTGCCGATGACGTCGACGACCGTAAACACCTGCTCGGAGTTCAGGAATCCTTCAATGACGTACGGGATCTTCGTCGTGCTCGAGTAGAAGTCGATCGAATGGAGCCAGAATGGCGCACCGTTCGCAGTAATTTGCAGCTCCCCGGTTGTGGTAGCGCCCGCTGGACCGGAGAACTCGATGAATGGCTGCGGGTTGCCATAGGTCGTGAGCGACATCCAGTCCGCGGCGACGGCCGAGATGCTGAATCCTGACTCGGTGTGGATCGCAAAAGGCGCGCGGTTCTCTCGAAGCGACGAAAACCCAATGGTGTACGTCGCGGATGGCTTGAGCGTCGATGGATCGATGCGCGGTACCCCGACCGTCACGGGCGCCGAGGGATTGGTGACGGATTCGGATGCTCCGCATCCGATTGCCACGGTGAGCGCGCCGGTTGCGAAAACCGCGCAAAGTGCTCGGACGTAACGACGCATGCCTGGTGCGGCGCAACCAGCGAATTTCGTACCTGTCGTTCGCCGGCGATATAGCCCAGCGTTGCCGGAACAGACCTGATTGGGCTGTGTCTTCCCAGCCACACACATCGCGTTATTAATGCAACGGAGGCGCTTGCTGCGGCTGCGGATTGCCATTGGGTGACCGGGCAACCGCGGATAAGGTATGGCAACTCTCCATTGACCAATTCCCCCCTTGCCCGAATCGCACTTTCCAGGCGCCCGTTCGTCAGGCACGGCGCCGTGTTCGTCGGCTTCGCGGCGTTTGCGGTCGTGTGGACGCTGCCGCTGTCGCTGCACCTGACGACGCATCTCCCCGGTACGGCGATCGGCGACAACGCGATCTTCCTGTGGAACTTCTGGTGGATGCGTCACGCCCTGGCCGCGCACACAAGTTTCTTCCATACAAACTACCTGTTCGCGCCGGTCGGCACCTCGTTGACGCTGCACACGCACACCGCGCTGCCAGCGTTTGCCGGTGCGACGCTGCTGGGCGCGCTGTCGCCGGTTGCCGCACTGAACGTCGTGACGCTCGCTGCGGTGGCACTCAACGGCTTCGCCGCATACCTGTTGGCCTGGCAGACGACGCGCCATCGCGGCGCCGCCATCGTGGGCGGAGTGGTGTTCGCGTCGTCGCCATTCGTGGCGGCGCACCTGACCGGCCATTTCAACCTGGTCCATGCGTGGACCATTCCGCTGTTTGCGCTCGCCTGGCTGGGAACAGTCGAGGGCAGCTCACGCGACGCGATCCTCGCCGGCGTGCTGCTCGCGGCGACGGCGTACGTGGACTACTACCTTGTCGTCTACGAAATCTCGTTCGCGGTCTGTGCATGTGCGGCGCGGGCGTGGCGTTTCAGGCGTGCCGATCGATCGCCAGGCCATCTCGCGCGATGGACGCTCGGTAGTCTCGCGATGCTCGTTGCCCTGGATCTCGCCGTCATGGCGGCCATCTGGATGGCCGGCGGGTTTTCATGGACTATGGGATCGACCGTCATCAGCGCACACGACCTGTTCAACCCGACACAGGCGTTCGGCGTGCTCATCGTTGCCTTCGCGTGCGTGTACTACCGACCGCGCCCCGTTCGCGTCGGGCAGGGGTTCGATGCGGCCGCCTTGCGCGTGTCCGTCTGGACGATTGGCACGTTCGCAGTTCTCGCGGCTCCGCTCGCCTTCGCCGTCGCCAGGACCATCACCGACGGCGACTACGTCAGCCAGCGGTACTTCTGGCGGAACGCACCGCCGGGTATCGATCTCGCGACGCTCGCGCTCGGCAATCCCTTTCACGGGGTGTGGGGAAGCATGGTCCGCGCGTTGGACGAGCGGCTTGGGATCGACGTCGTGGAATCGACCGCGTGGCTTGGCATCGCTCCGCTCATCCTGACGATCTATGCGTGGCGCCGCGGTGCGACGGAGACGGCGGTTCGACAGTGGCGGCTGGTCGCGATCGTGTTCTTCGTCTGGGCGCTCGGCAGCCATCTGTTCATCGTCGGGCACAACACGGCACTACCGGCGCCGGCGGCGCTGCTGCAGTTCGTTCCGCTGTTGTCGAATGCCCGCATGACAGGGCGGGCGATGGTGCTCGTGCACCTCGCCACGGCGATGCTCGCGGCCGTCGCTGTGGCGGAACTCCATCGGCGGTATCGGATCGGTGTGTTGCCGGCGCTCATCGCTGCCGCGGTCATCGTCGAATCGATGGCTGCTCCTCTTCCGATCGCGCCCATCGGTTGTTCGTCGATTTACGATGCGCTGCGCCGACGCCCGGAGCCGGGTGCCATCGTGGAACTTCCGCTTGGTTTCGGCGACGGGTTTGGCGCGGTCACATCCACTGAAAATCGATCGATGCTGGCCTGTCAAACGGTGCACGAACGGCCGCTGGTCGGCGGCTTCGTGGCTCGCCTGTCGCCGCGAGTGCTTGCGGCGTACCGTGCTGACCCACTACTGGCGGCGTGGCTGCGGCTGTCCGGGGCGGCCGGGTTCGACGACGTGCCGCTGCCGACACGCGAGCAAGCCGCAACCCTGATGGGTGCGGCCAATACCGCATTCATCGTCGTCGATCGCCGCTCTGCGTCGAAGGCGTTGCAGGAGTACGTCGCGACCGAGCTTGCCGCGTCGAAAATCCTGGAAGGCGACGGCCGGGTCGTCTACGTCGCGAACAGACGCGCAGGTGACTGACGCGGCACGTGTTACGCGACCTCGCCGTCGTCGTCGGTACGCTCGATTTCGATTCCGAAGCGCAGTCGTTTCAGATACAAGCCTTTTCGAGACAGGCCGAGCAGCTTCGCGGCTTCATCGACGCTCCTGGCCTTGGCCATCGCCCGTTTGACCATGGTTTGTTCGACGTGCTGGAGCGCCGCCCCGAGCGGCTGGTCGATTCGGACCACGATTTCATTTTCATCAAGGGTACGCTCGGCGGCCGGGAGCGTCCGGCGCGATGCGGCGATATCGGGCGAGAGATGCTCGGGCATCAGGACCGCGTCATTTCTGGCCAGGGCGGCGAGCCGCCGCATTTCGTTGGCGAGCTGGCGGACGTTGCCAGGCCAGCGGTAGAGCACGAGGTACTCCATCGTCTCTTCCGCGAGCCGCAGGTCGCCCTTGTGCATCTCCTTCGCGTACTTCTGCAGGTAGTGGTTGGCGAACGCGGGGATCTCGACGCGCCGCTCGCGCAGCGGGGGAATCGGCAGGCGCACGATATTCAGGCGGTAATACAGGTCCTCCCGAAATCGGCCCTGGCTGACCAGGGTCTCGACATCCGCGTTGGTGGCGGCAATGATGCGGACATCGACGCGCTGCGGGTACGTCTCGCCGATCGGATGCACTTCGCCTGATTCGAGGAAGCGCAGCAGCTTCGGCTGGATGTCGAGCGTGCTCTCGCCGATTTCGTCGAGGAACAGCGTGCCGCCGGCCGCGGCGCGGATGACGCCCTGAAAGTTTTCAGATGCGCCCGTGAATGATCCGCGCCGGTGGCCGAACAGCTGTGAGTCGAGCATGTCGCGCGGCGTGGCGCTGCAGTTGAACGGGAGAAAGGTCTTGGCGCTCCGCGGCGAATAGTTGTGAATCAGCCTTGCGAGCACCTCTTTACCGGTGCCGGTTTCTCCCGTGATGAGGACCGGGATATTTATGGCAGCGACACGCCTCGCAACATCCAGGAGTTCGTGCATTTCATCGGCAATGTATAGCGCTCCAGCGTGATCATCGACAGCGTTCTCGGGCCAAAGCGCTGCACGTTTCCGCTCTTCTTGTCGCGCCCTTTCGAGTGCGACAGCCGCGGAGGCAACTCTGAGGACGTCACACAACATCACAGCGTCAGAAGCCGACCGTGGCGACTCGCCTCTTATATAGGCGATCTTTTGGCTCCCATTTGAATCGGTCAATGGAAATGAAAAGCGCCCATCTGTTTCTTGGGGCGCCGGATCGCTTGACGCTAGAGATTCGACAACGGTTGGTAGTGGTGAATAGCCGCACAGATCCATGACGCGGAGGATTTCTCGGCCTAGCAGTCTTGGTGTCGCGGCAACGTCAAAAACGGCAGCAAGGGCGTTGACGGAAGCACGAGCGCGGTCGCAGTCGTGTTCTCCGGATCGTGGTGAGTCGGCATGTGTGGCGGTATCTACAGCACCCACCAGTTCGAGTTGCGCGGATACAATGTTTTGCGTTGCCCAAATACGCTGTGCCCGCTGACTAAGTTCACTGGCGAGACGGTGATTGGTGGTTTCAACCATCTGCGAAAGCAAGTAATGAAATTGCCCCTGCAACTCGGTACATTGCCGAATTCCAGAGAAATGAGCCGTCAAAATCCGTCGTGCGCAATCGCGCGGTCGATTTAGTCGGTAGAGAGCTTGAGCAGAGAGTAAGTTCAGTGCGGCGATGAACGGGCGATCATAAAAACCCGTACTCTTCCGTTCGACCGATTCAAGCCAAGCCAAAGCTTCACGATAATTCTCACTCTTCAGCAGCAGCTTTGCTTTGGTTAAAGCAGTCCACCTGTTTGCATACTGCGGGTATCCTAGTGAGTCATTGTCAAGGTTGATGAACTGGAGAGTGCTGTCGCATTGGCGGAGGTCGCCAAGAACCAAGTAGACGCGAGCCAGAACATCGGCGGAATCAATAACCCCACTCGGCGTGACAACATTCTCAAGGATGCGCCTGAGAATGGATTCAGCCTTCCCCAATTCGCCCGTGAGCATGTAGATATACCCTAGGTTTGTCTGAGCACCGACGCGCGTCCGCACGCTGCCGTTTAGATCTGCGTGTGCGATCGCGGAGTTAAAATACTGAGCAGCTTTAGCAAATTCACACCGAACGATAGCAATGGAACCCTTGTTTAGAAGAGTGACTCCGAGCACCCAATCGTTCGAATCTAACTCGAGAAGTGACTCAGCTAACTCACAATGACGCAGTGCTTCGTCTGT
>Ga0310810_10004393_pt1 | contig 15578 bp, 11 predicted proteins | sample NCmetagenome_FD_207641 | JGI IMG/M metagenome (GOLD analysis project Ga0310810, IMG submission 207641) | Soil microbial communities from experimental microcosm in Duke University, North Carolina, United States - NC | ecosystem: Engineered > Artificial ecosystem > Soil microcosm > Unclassified ...
AGCGCGGAGATCGCCTCCAGCGGATGTGCCTTCCTCAACGCCCGCCAGATGGGCAGCGCCAGCGCATAGGCGAGCGGTGGATGCTGCGCCTGATAAAGCCGCGGAGAGGAAAACGCCCGCGGATCCGCGCTGCCGGCCGGCTCGGGCGCAGTCCAATAGTCGGCGTACGACAACGCGCCCCACTCCTTCACCTGCTCGCGGTCCGATTCCGAGTGTGGCGTCGCAATCACGAGCGGACGGAGAGCCAGCGGTACACGGGTTCTTTCGTCGAGCACGGGGATCGTGCCGGTTGAATCAAGGTGGACGATGTAGGCCAGGTGCTGGTACTCGTCCCACCCTTCGAACGGAGGAAACACAGACAGGTAGAGCGGCCCGCGTGCAAGGAAGGCAGCGATCAACAGGCCGGCAACCAGCCACCACGCGCGCGACCGCTTGCGTTCGCGCGCCCCGGTCGTGCCGACTCCGCGTCCGTTTCCTTCGCTCGTAGCCGAGTAGCCGGGCATGGACCGACTGGCAGTCTACCCGACCGACGCGAACGTGGTGAGCCGTTGACTCGGCGCATGTCATCGGGCACGATTCCGCCGGCACACGCACACACAAAGGACAAAGCACATGCCGTCCATGCGAACAGTGATGACAACCGTCGCCGTCGTGGTCGCATTCAGCGCGGGCTGGCTGGCCAAGACCAGCGCGCAGCAGCAGGCGACCCCTCCACTCATCACCTACTTCAGTCACGAGAAAGTGGACGCATCGTTCACCCAGGCGCTCGCCGGCGAGGGGAGCAAGGACCTGTTCTCGCGCAAGGACCGGCAGGGCCATGCGTGGACCATTCACTCCAACAGCCGGGGCAAAGCCGACGAAGGCAAGCTGCATTCACACGAGGACTGGACCGGCGTGGTCGTGATCATGAGCGGGGCAGCGACGTTCATTACGCCGGGCGCCCCTTCAGGCGCCAAAGGAAGAGAGACGCCGGAGGGTGGCCAACTGATTGGCGGCGGCGAGTCTCATCGCATCGGCAAAGGCGACGTGGTGATCATTCCCCCGAACGCACCGCACATGTACAGAAACATCGAGGAGCCGTTCCGCTACCTGGTCGTGCAAACGCCGTAGAAAAAAGGCGGCATCCTTTCTGCCTCGCCGAACAGAACGTGATCGAAACAGCGGATGTTTGGGTGTCAAAGCCCAACGACGCTGCCGCGACATCACGAAATGCTGTGACCGTGAGGTGTTCCATGTCAGTCACGAAGTCGTCGATCGTCCTCCCTCTCCTTGTTCTCAGTGTGACCGCTTGCGGCCATACGCGGCCGCCGGCGATCGCGACGGCGCATCCACCGGCGTCAGCCACAGCGCCGGCACCGGCGTCCGCGGGCCGTTCCACGGCACCCGCTGCCGATCTTGCCGCGAACTCGCTGAGCGAATCGGAACTATTCGACCGTATGACGCTGGATGCGTTGAACGCGTCGCATCCGCTCAACGACGTGTTCTTCCCGTACAACGAGGTCAGTCTCGGCGACGAGGCCCGACTGGTCCTTCAACGAAATGCCCAATGGCTCGCGAAATACCCGCAGACAGCCATTCGCATCGATGGGCATTGCGACGAGCGTGGGACCGAGGAATACAACCTGTCGCTTGGCGACCGGCGCGCAGTAACCGTTCGAAACTATCTGACCAGCCTGGGGGTCACTCCCGACCGCATTCAGACGGTAAGCCTCGGCAAAGAGGCGCCGTTCTGCACCGAGATGGGTGAGTCATGCTGGGCCCAGAACAGACGCGGCCATTTCGTGATCACCAAGAAATAAAAGAGTGCGGGGCTGACATGGGTCAGCCCCGCCTGAGTGCCGCTAGTACTCGCGCCGGCGTCATCGGCTGTTCGCGAAGGCGGACGCCGGTCGCATCGAAGAACGCGTCGGCAATCGCGGCGGCCCGCCGCCGCGATGACTTCTTCGCCGACGCCCGTCGACGGCCGATCCTGCCGTTTGACGATCACCGGGAAGACCTCCGGCGCTTCACTGCCCGGCAGAATCGGATAGGCCACCCGGTCCACGCTCGTGACGTTCGTGCGCGACAACGCAACCTCTTCCTTTAACATCCGGCTCGCCCGCGAAGACGGATCCGAAAACTATCCTGAACTGCGCGGAAAGACGCGTCTCGACGACGGCGCGTAGGCGCGCCGTCACCGACCGTCATCCGGCCGGTAAGCCGAGCCTTTGATTGTCTCGCGAACGATGCTGTGTGTAATCGCGTCACTGTGCGACCAACCGCAAAACTGAACAACTGCGCTCATTTCGAAATGTGTGCGGGATTTCCATTGGGATCCCGCTTTGCTTGGCGGTCCAGTGGTTCGGATGTCGCGTAGTCGAGCGCCATGCAATGGCATGCGGCGCTCCGGACAATTCGTCACACGTATGAGTGCGCGAACGAAAGTCGCGTCTTTTCCAATGCAGCACAAGTTTGATTGGCTCAGACGACTCCTTCACTCCCACGAGCCGCGCATCGAACACCTCGCCACGTTCTGGACGGTGCGCGGCCCGAGTAACCGCGATCTCACGTGTTCCGCCTACAGGGTTCAGACTGGCCTCGAGCTGCGAGTCGAATACAGCCCCGAGGACATCGTCGCAAGCCACCTGTTCCGCGGCCGTGACGCGGACGAACGAGTTGCCCAAAAGGCAGACGCCGGGCGACTGACGCTCATCGCAACGGGCTTTCGAGAAATCGCAACTTAGCGCAGCGGGGCCAGCCACAGACCGGCAGGTTAGACGGCTGCGGAAACTGGTATCGCTCGGGCGAGGTGCCGCTGTGGCGTCTCGCCCTTTCCCCCATCGACTCAGTTCGTCGTCGGCGTCATCGACGTCATCGATCGCATCCTGATCGCTGCTTCGACAAATTCGCTGTAGGGAACGAATCGTCCATGGATGGGCATCATCGCCTCCACCTGCAGACGACGATAGGTGATGTTCGACAGCAGGTTCTGCGTGAACGCCGCATGTCCGCCCGGTTCATCCGCGGTGAGGGTTCGCCTGTCGTCAGGGAAATACAAGTCCGCATCCGTGAGGATGCGTGCGGTCGGGAAATACACCATCAACATCGTGGAGGCGTGAGGAAGATCGAGGACGTAATACAGGGTGACCGTCATCGAGCTGTCCTTGAGCACGAGCTGATCGTCCACGTCAACGATGTTCACCGGCTTCGACTGCGGCTTCTTCGCAAGCGCATCAGGCACGATCGTGTGCGGCCTGCGCAGGATCTCCTGCAGGAACGCGTGGATGGACTTGTGCGCGACGAGCGTCGTCACGCCCTCCGAGACCGCCGCTCGAACGCCGCTCGTGTGGTCGCTGTGGTGGTGCGTCAGAATCAGCGTCGTCACCGGCTTGTTCGGCCGCAGCTCCCTCGCTTTGGCAATCATCGCGAGCGTACGTTCCTCGTCTGGCGCATCGACGATCGCCATGTGATCGGCAAACTCGATCGCCACGCCATTGTGCGTGGTGCCGTTCAGGATGTGCCAGATGCCCTTGCCGGTTTCGTTGGCCGTGACCTGTATCGGCCGTGGAGGGCCCGGGCGCGTCGCCGAAAGGATGGCGGCCGGGGCCGCGAGACTCCCGACGTCGGCGTCGAGCGACTGTCTCAGGATACGAGTGTCAGCGGCCAGGTACTTGTCATTGCGCGTCGTCACACGCGTCGGCAGCCGCAGGCCGCTGACGGTGACGTAATCGCCAAACCTGGTCTCGATCGGGATATCTCCCATGAACGCGATGTCCGTCATCCACACCACGCGTGAGGGAAGTTTCGTCGCGCTGTCGATCGCGAGCGTGACGGTAATGGTGCTACGGGGCAGCCGGATGTCAACGAGACGCTCAGCGCCCTGGGTTCTGCCGTTGCTCAATGCCGCGCCCGGATCCAGTGCCGCACGGACGAGCGTCAACGGGTGGCGATGGTATTCAACGCGCTGGTCGGCGACCGCGCGTTCACCCCATACCCGGGTCGCCGCGCCATTGCCACCGATATTGAAGGCGACGTCCCCGTCGATCGCCTGCACCGATTTGCCGGGGATGTGGCCCGCGAAAAACGCGTATAGCGCCGTCCGGCTCTGCTCGAACCGCGCGCGGCTCCCAGTGAGGTCGTACGCGCGACGGTATCCCATCACTTTCCAGACCGATGCCTCCTGACCCATCTCGGTCCAACTCGATCCCTGACCAAAACTGAACTCTTTCCCCTCTCCTTCCAGCAGGAGTGTCTTGACCGCCAGCACTCGGTCTCGGCCACCGAGCGCGTCTGCCGCGTCGCTGACGACCTGCTGGGCCTGTGACTGGCCGTGCATGGGTATCGGCGAGTACCAGAGCAGCAACACGAGCAAGAGGGCGATGGAACTGAGTACGTGCCTTGCCTTGGTCATGAGATCACCTCTGTAGTCGAGCGGCATAAGTATGCTGCCGGCGGGGTTGATTTGCAGCAGCGATACACGAAGGCGATGCGCCCAACCGGTGAGGTCTGAGGAGCGGATGGCGAAGTGGATCCGGCGGTGGCCGCGCTGACCGGTCGAAACCGGTCGCGCGGTCAGTTGCGGATCTCGCCCATCCTGACGCGAGTACTCGCGTGAGAGATGTGACTGGTGCTAGAACGCGGACACGAGTTGTACGCGCGCGGCGACGCGGTTGAACGCATCGGCGACGTTGTCACGGGAGACCTCGCCGCGAATCGACATGCGGCCTCCGCTGGGCACCCGGATGCCTACGTGCGCGTCGGACGACCGTGCTGGAGGAGCGGCGGAGTAGTGCACATCTTCCTTGACACGCTGTCGCCCGATGCCGAACCCGGCGTCGAACAGCACTGCACGCACCGGCAGCGTCAGGTCCAGCCGAGCCATGTGGTTCGTGAACAGACGCGGAGAAAAGTAGGCGGTGGTCAGCGGTGCATCTGGTTGGTCGAACGATACAGCGAACTGGTCAGCCGGATGCTGGAATGAAATCTCCGTGAGGCCGTAGCCCGCGCGAAGCGTGCTGCCGCCTATGCGGAAGCTCTTACCCGCGCCAGCAAACAATTCTTCCCGTTGGTTGTTCGCAAGATGCTGCCCCTGGATCGAGCCCAGCGTTCCCTGCGCCCATCCATCCCACCCATGACGCTGCGCGGAAACACCGACGAGCGCCTGCGTCACGAAACAGGGACCGAACGCGGAGCCGCCGATGACTTCACCAGCAACGCAGATGCGTGACGACGAGATCTGATCGCGGGCGGCACCGATGCGAACGGAAAGACGATCGGTCAGCGCGACTTGGAATTCGGTACGCCCCATGACCTGCGGCCGACCACCGTCGGTGTCGTGCATCGTCGCGCCGAGGGACATGCGGAGGCGGTTTCCGAAAGGTGTGTCGAGCCCCACTCCGACGAGACTGCGACGAGTCGATCCGTTTCCGTTCCGGTATGTCTCTCGAGCACCGGTCATCGACAGCTCCACGTCGCCACCCTCCGGGTGAAATGCGATGCGGAAGGGCACGGATACGCCCTCGAGCTGGGTGAACGCGCTGCCTGACGCCGTGCTGCGCTGGGTGCCGATTTCGATCGTTGGCCGAAGACCATTGCGGATCGTGCGCGAAGCCTCGAGCGCCGTCGTGTTGGTCGGATCCAGCGCCAGCAGTCGGTCGTATTCGGCGAGCGCCTGCGAGGGACGCCCGATTCTCGCGTAGGCCTCGGCACGCACACGAAATGCGTCCGGTGTCTCGACGCTGGCCGCGCCCCGTTGGGATAGCGTTCCCAACGACGCGAGCGGACGGCCTTCCCATCCATCTGTCTCAGCGATGCCGACTCGCGCCGTTTCCACCGACGGATCGCGCGCGAGGATCCGGTGGTACCAGCCTCTCGACTCGGCAATCCTGCCGCTCCAGGACAACGTGCGCGCCAAACCGACAGCGGCCTCGACGGACTCCGGCTCGTCTCCGAGCACCTTCAGGTAGAGCGATCGCGCCTCGTCTCTCGTCCCTGCATTCCACGACAGGACTTCAGCGAGCTTCAATCTCGCGGATACGCGTGCCGGCTGCTCTTCAACAATCCGTCGCAGCAGACCGACGCCCTCGTCTCTCGTGGCGAGGTCCCACGCGAGCACCTCTGCAAGCGTTTCGGTCGTCGTCATATCGCCGGAGCGTCCTTCCAGGACGTCACGGAGCACCGTAATTCCTTCCGCGCGCGTACGAGGATCCCACGTGAGCACTCGTCCGAGTTCGAACCGTGCTTCCGACGATGCGGTTTGCGCCAGTTGACGCAGCGCGGCGATACCCGCTGGCCGAGTATCGGTCCGCCAGGTGAGCCGCCGTGCATCCTCGAGTGACGGCAGACGTGTGTCGGCTGGGCCGCTGTTCTGGCCGCTCACCGGGCGCGGGACGCACACGCAACACGCCATGAGCAGCACAATGCCGCGGGACATCGAGTACTTCATGCGGCCACCTTTCTCGCCGGGTTGCCTGCCGTCTGCGGGTACACGTGTTTGAAGATGTCAGCCTCCTGTTGCCGGTTGAGGGCGTGGAACACGAGCCCGAGATGCGCCTCCGCGCCCTCGGTGATCACGCTCTTAACGCGCGCGACAAGCGTCGACCGCTCAGAGTCGTTCCACCTGACGAGCACCTGCACCTGATCGTCCTCGCACCATTTCCTCCGCTGCGCGGCAACACGAACCTGCATGCCGAGGTGACTCATGTCGACGATGTGACCGGTGAGCTCGGGTCCATCCTGTGAACGGACGACGACGGAGAAGTCATACGGAAAGCGAGGCGCCAGCCGGCGAAGGGCGCTGCGTCGCGAGTACACCTCGCGAAGCGACCCGATGAGACGACGGAAGTGTTCGGACGAACTCAGCGTGCGTTCGTGATCCACGTTCCACGAATCCGGCGCGGAAAACATCAACTCGATCAACCGCCGATGCTGTTCGTCCGTGCGGTCCACAAAATTGAGGGCCACCACGACCCGGCCGGCTCGATACTCGCTGCGAATCAACCGGCCCCGGAGCGCAACGGTGCGCCCCTCCTTCGACGTGATGGTCGCCTCGACGGTGTCCGGCAGCGGCGCCGGCGTTTCCAGCACAAGCGATGCGCCGGTCTCCGACAGATCCCGCAGCGTGCCCTCGGCCTCGCCGCCAGTCCACCGCAGCAGGCAGCGATGCTGCCGCGCGATGCGCGGAGCGTATCGATCCTGTGGCACGGCACGCAATAGGAGCAGACCGAACGAGACAATCACCAGGTTATAGGCCGCCCAGAACACGTTGATGCTGAGGCTATTGAGATCGCCAGACGCTGTGGCGATCGCGAAGGTGCCGCGGATGACGCCCGCGATCAGCGCCACGGACAGCACGACGAGCGGCCAGCCGAGCGCGAGTCTCTTACGGGACGCATTGCGCGTGGCATTCTGCCCCTTCGGCGTGACCGCGAAACGCACGCGCCGCGCGCTGAATGGAAACAACAACGCCGTGATGGCGATCTGCACCGCGATGCACGATTCGTAGACGTCCGACCAGAAAATCCGCCTCAACCCACGGTTGACGACCTGAAACGCCGCCACCGACGCATACAGGTGCGGCAGATAGAACACCAGCAGGTCGCTCATGTGGTGCACGAGCAACGGACGAATGCCAAGCAGAAGGAAAAACAGTGGCGACACCAGGTAGATGACCCGCGGGATACCGTGGAGCCAGTACCACATGGTCGCGAAGTAGTGGATCCGCTGTGTGGCGGTGAGCCCCGGGAGCGTCAATCCGCCCTGCCGGAGCATGACCTGCAACGTGCCGCGTGACCATCGGCGGCGTTGTGTCAGGTAGCCTTCGAACGACTCCGGCGCAAGACCCGCGGAGAGGTCCTTGTTCACGTACACCGATTGCCACCCTTTGCTGTGCAGCAGCATCGAGGTGTGCAGGTCCTCGGTCTCCGTGCTCATCGGCAGCCCGCCGATGCCCTCGAGCGCGGTGCGGCGGAACACGGCACCGGAGCCGCAATAGAAGCTGGCGTTGTCGACGTCGCGACCGGGCTGGACGATGTGATTGAACATGTCCTGCTCGTTGGCGACATAGTCGGCGCTCTTCAGGCGGTCCTGAAACAGATCGGGATTGAAGAAGTGATGCGCCGTTTGCACCTGCGCCACGTCTTCGTTCCGGAAGTATCCGAGCGTCTCGTTCAGAAAGCTGCTGACCGGAACGTGATCGGCGTCGAACGTGACGACGAAGTCGCCTGAGGTCTGACGGAACGCGTTGTTGATGTTCCCGGCCTTCGCGCCCTGGTTGTTGTCTCTCGTGATGTAGTCGACGCCCAGCGCGGTGCACAGCTTCGCCACGTGCGTACGCTGGCCATCGTCCAGGAGATAGATGTGCTTGTTGCGGTAGTCGATGGCCTGACAACCGACAAGCGTCCGCCGGATGATGTCGACATCCTCGTTGTAGGAGGTGACATAGATATCGACGCTGGGGCAGAACTCGGGTCCGGGTGGCTGCGCGGGCACCCTCGGCGTCGTCCGCATCGCGACGACGTAATGGTGCAGCACCACGAGAAAGCCGTAGCACTCGGCGGCGAACATCGCGAGGCTGACGGCCGTCGACCAGCCGCCATTCCAATTGAGCGTTTCGGTGTAGCGCCACCACAGATACCGGCTGGTTGCGGCAACGTTGACAACGACCATGGCTGACCGCCACCGCGGATGACGCGGAATCCATCGGGTCAGCGCCAACACTGACGCGACCACGAAAACAGGCAGAAGCAGGTTAAGCATGCGCGGTGTGTGCCTCCGAGCGTGCGCGGATGTTGGCAGGCAGCGACAGCGGCGCAGCGTTTCGCATGGCAGTCGGCCGAGTCTTCTCGATGTGGGTCATGGCCGCTGCTGTCCGCAACTGCAGCGCCAACATCGCGACAGACGTCGCGAGCCGCGTTAGTGTCGTTATCTAAGGGAGTTACAGGAAAGAAATGAACGTGTGCCGCGAGCGCACGTTGTGCTACAAGCGAACATCGGTCCGAATGGCTTGACCGAGATCAGAGCAACTTGTGTGATTGCGCTAAGAAATCGGACGTTTACTGCGCAAGCGCGATCTTGAACATCACGTCGATCAAATGAGACATGTGCAGTCTGCACCGACGCCGAGACGCGTCGTCAGAAAAACCGCGCATGCCGTATCACATTCGAGCATCAAATCAGCCGGCTGTTGTTGCTATTCAGCGCCTGCGCTCGTCAGGACCTTGCCGTCTTCCAGCTTTCCCGTCATGAACATGCCGCCGGATTTCCCGTCCCTGAGCGGCCGGAACGTCACGGTGATCCGCATGCCGGGCATCAGCGACGTACGCGTCCAGCCGCGGCGCGCGAGAAAGTTCGGACTCATCCCCTCGAATCCCCAGGTCTCCGCCTGGCCCGATGCGTTCTGCACTTCGAGCCAGATCCAGATGTGCGGATTGGTCCAGTCAACCTGCTTGACGACGCCCGTTACGGTCTTTTCCGCACTCATGTCGAAGACGGGTGCGGCGGCGTGATGAGACCAGGCGAGTGCGGCCACTCCACCAATCATCGCGGCTACTAACAGCGTCCGACGGGCTGCGCGTGCGATCGGCCTCATCGCTTCCTCCTCACTTCCCCGGAGCGGTGAGTTTCACACCGGCTTTTCCCTGCGCGTCGAGGAAGTTGCGATTGTTTTCTTCGCAGATGTACTCCCGAATCGTCCAGTCCCGATGCCGCGCCAGCGTCCTCGTTGTCGTCCACGGCCTGGCCAATGCCTCCGGATCGATCACGGTCGTTTCGATCGACATCGTGTCGGGTCCAGTCAGGTGGAACCGCTCGACGATGCGCATCTTGTCGCTGTGCGGCGTATTCCGCGTAATCGTGGTGAGAGGCGAGAAGCCAATCGTTTCGACCACGAGCGTACCGCCATCCCAGCGACCAACCGACGTGCCGTTGAACGTTGGATCGGGATCCGCCGGCAGTGGTCGGCCATCGGTATAGACGTGACGCACCTGCATGTAGGCTTCGCTGACGATCGTGACCTTGCCCGGCGTCAGGAGGAATTCGTACGGATAGGGATGGCCCATGATCGCCGGCATCCCCGTTGGCAGACAGTTGGCCGCTTCCGTGTCGTCGGAATTCCGCGCGTCGAGCTCGCGCTTCTTTACCGCATAGGCTGGCGTGAGCTGCGGTTCCGGCGGCGGTGCGACGGCCCGACCCCGTCCACCGCGTCCGACAGTCGGCGCCTCCCAGACGCCGGTCAGGTCTGGCAGCCGCGCCAGCGCCGCCCAGTCGGCAGCCGCCGGCGGCTTCGGGATCGAGTGCTGTGCAGCCGTTGAAATAGCCGCCGCGGTGATCAGCAGCAGGACGATGAAAATGGTACGCCTCATGGCGCGGTCGTGGATCACCGTGACCGGTACGTTTTCGAAAATCCGTTTCGCGAGTTCGTCACGGTGAAAGTGCCGTCGGCCGCAACGGCTGCCGTGATCGTGTACGCCTGATCTGCAGCTGCTTCCTCCAGGTTGGCAATCATGTCGGGCATGGTGTTGTGCGCCGGGTCGGCATCGAGCAGTGAACGGTGCAACTGCCAGATGCCCTCGATGCCGGGCAGCTTCGCGAGCCGGAGATACGAGTTCAGCTCATAGGGCGCCGGGGTCTCGCCTTGCCGCGTGATGTACTTGACGTCGACCTTCTGTCCCAGACCCTTGCGCGGTCCGTTGTTCACCACGATGACCTGCGGCTGAATGGCCCCTAAGAGCGCGGGTGCGCCCGAGTTGTCGAGACTTCCATGGCGGTTCATCGTGTACAGGTTGATGTGCCCCAGCTTGTTCACCGGGCACGCCAGCTCCAGCTCGCGCGACCAGTCCGCATCCCCCAACGTCGCCATCTTGAACACCGGTCCGTAGTTGATCGCCAACCCGACCATCCGGATATTCTCCGGCGGGGCTGGTTCCTGCCGGACGGCGTTGGCGCACAAGGGGTTGGCCGTGCCGCCGTTGACGGCGTTGGCGATCACCGGTCCCTCGGCGACGAGTACGCGCGCGCGCACGTCGCCGAGCGCGATGGTCTCGCCCGGTTTGACGATATGTCGATGCGTCCCGGCGAGCGCCTTGTAGCCCTCGTACAACGGACGGTCGGTCTGCTCGACGCCGTCCCCGTGATCGTAGAACGTGCCGATCGAAATCAGCTTCGACAGCGCCGGCAGTCCGCCGACGTGATCGCCGTGCCAATGGCTGATGACCACATGGTCGATCCGCGTCAGCCGCATCGCGTTCGCTGCGGCGGCAATACGCTTCGCGTCGCGGTCGCCGTTGCCAGGAAAGCCCGTATCGAACAGCAGCGATTGCCCGTTGGGCGCGACGAAGAGCGTAGAAGCGCCGCCCTCGACATCGATCCAGGCAATCTGCAGACGACCGCCGCCGGTCTGCGCGAGCGACGAGCAGACGAGGGCGAATACGCCGACGAGTGTCGCAGCGAGTGCACGTGTCATATGCGTGTCTCCATAGAGCAGATTGATCGTCGCATCGGCAACGAACTCATCGCGCCAGCGGATCGGGACGAAGCTGGAACTTGACCAGCTTGCCCTTGGTGCCCTTTCCACCTTCGATGTGCCACACGAAGTGCGTTCCGTAGTTCGCGTAGAGGGCGCGCCCCTTCCAGCCGGCGTTCGGATCATCAATGCGGCCGTCCATGCCGCGTGAGTAGAACCCGAGCGGATAGGGCACTCGCATCGTGATCCATTCGCGTGTCTGCGGATCGAGGACCAGCAGAGAATCGGAATTCGATCCCGTTGCCAACGGCTTGTTCGCGCCCAGTCCAAGGATGTTGTGTTGATCCACCCAGTTGAAGTAGTGGAAGTCGGCGGGGATCTCGGTCCCTTTCAACCTCGGACCGTTCGTCTGATACAGCGTCCAGCCTTCCCGGCACTCGCTGCCGTCGATCGTGCGGCCGACGGTGCCCTTGCACTTCCGCCGATCGAAGCTCGCCAGATGGCTGCTGGCCGCGAGCGCCGTCCACACCACGCCGGTGGTGTCGACGTCGACGCCGCGTGGATCGAATCCGGGTTCGGGAACACGGAACACTTCGGCACGGCAGCTCTCGGGCGGATTGCGGCCTCGATCGACGCGCACCAGATAGCCCGGGAAGCGTTCGGATACGCCCCAAATCGAGTCGTCGACTGGACTCGGCACGGCCGAGTAGAGGTTGAAATCGACCTCGGTATCGAGTGCCGGATCGAGCCGGCCGCCGCCGCGCCCCTCCGGGGCGGTGCCGCCGCTGGCGGTATCGCCCTGATACAGAACCGACGGACCGCCGCCGGCCACGCGGTTCCACGGACGCGTGATCCTGCCGTCGCCGTTGGTATCGACCACCTGGCCGCACCAGCCGACCGCTTTCCGCTCGTCCTTCGTCTCGTCGAAAATCTTCGTGTCGATCCAGCCGAAGATCGGACCGGTCAGTTCGTTGAAGTAGACGGTCTCATCTGCGTCGTTGTCGAATTGCAGGTGGTGCGTCGAATAGCACGTATCGATGAGCGTGAACTGTTTCGTCTTCGGATCGTAGAAGGACGCCTGCCGTCCGCTGTTGCGCAGCGGGTACCAGGCGGCGTACTTGTTCGCCGGATCGCTGCACCACGACGGATCCTGATTCGGGCGAATCTTCGACGTAATCCACACGCGGCCCTTGCTGTCGAGCATCGGGTTGTGTGGATCGGCGGGGTTGTACGGTGGATTGGCCCAAAGATGCGTGTCACCCCACCAGAGCGACGGCCGATTGGGTTTCGGGAAGCGTGAGGGTACCTCGGCCCGTGGCGCGCGCGTCGGGATCTCGATCTCTTCGGTGCGGTTCGTCAGCGGGTCGAGGATGACGAGTGTTCCGTGGCCGGCCGACACCGCGTAGATGGGTCCGTACGCGTTGACGGTGGGATGACGTTTGTCGGTGGCGATCTCGTCGTGCATGAACGAGTGGTCCGTGCCCCAGTCCCACAGCGTCACGACGACGTTGCGCTCCAGCCCGGCTGGTCGCGGCGGTGCCGGCGGAACGTCGCCGTTCGCGACGCGCCGCGTCCAGTCCGCAAAGGTGCGCAGGGGCCGTGTCTTCCCTTGATTGGTCAGCACCGAGTACATTGCCGTACCGCGCACGCCGGTCCCGAGCCGCCACTCCCACGCTTCCTCGTGCGACTTCAGTTCGGGTTTTGCCTTGAAGATGTGATCGACGCTGCGGGTGAGCTGATTGCCAAGCTGGTGGCAGAAGTTGCAGTCGGACTTGAGCGAGTTGATCCAGTGGTTCTGCGTCAACATCGCGGGGCCGAGGCCGTTGCTACCGGTGCCCGGGAACTCCTTCGCCGCCGGCGGCTCCATCAGCGACAGCCAGTAGTTACCGGGGTACACCTTCGCCGCTTCCTGCGGCGTGTGCGCAGTCGTGGCGGTCAGGGTCACCGACGTTGGCCCCGGTTTCATCTGAACCTTCGGCGAGTCGACGAGCCCGTAGCCGCGCACCCAGACGCTGTAGTTGGCCGCCGGCAATTCCGGCAGCATGAAGCGTCCGCGATCGTCGGTGACGACGATTTTCGTGAACGGCGTCGGCAGGTCCGTCGTCTCGGCAATCACCCACACGCCGGCTTGTGCACCGCTGTCGCTGCGCACAACACCGGTGATGTAGCCCTGCGGTGGTGCCGGCCGCTGGCCCTGCTGCGCACTCAACGATCGCATCGACGCCGCGGCCAGCAGGGCGGCCGACGCGGTACCGAGCACCAGAATTTGGATGCGGCGATTCGGCTGTCGCGGCATGCTGTGCCTTTACTGCTTCGGCAGCGCGAACGTGATGATCTCGTCGTTGGTGACGTCCGAGCCGGTCAGGCTGCCACCGGTCGCCACGACCGTCACGAACTGTCGACCGTCCGCGCCCATGTACGTGATTGGCGTCGCCTCGATCGAGGACGGCAGCTTGATCTCCCACAACTGCTCGCCCGATGCGGTCGCGAACGCGCGGAACCTGAAATCGTCCGTGCCCCCGACGAAGGTGAGCCCGCTCGCCGTGAGGATCACACCGCCGGTGCTCGGGCGACCTGTGTTCTGGAGCCCCTGCGGCAGCATGTCCGAGACTCCGAGCGTCTTTCGGTACGCGATGTCGCCGGTGTCCATGTTGACAGCCACCAGCTCGCCCCACGGCGTCGGGCCGCACGGCAGATGTCGATCGGCATCGCCGAAGCGACGAAGACCCGCGAGCGGCCCGGAATTGATCCAGCTCCCATCGGGTTGCTGGACCAGCCGCATCGGCTGAAAGAGGTTCGTCGTGTTCGAGACGAACAGATGCAGCTTCGGATCGTACGCGGGTCCCCAGAAGTTGATGCCACCCTGCGGGCCCGGAGGCGACATGCTGTAGCGGTCGCGCGCAATCGGCATGTAGGGACCACCGAGCTTGATGTTGTTGTCGTCGACCATGTGCTCGCAGTACGACTGATGCTGCGGCTCGCCTTTGTACAGGTTGTCGCGCGACAGCGTCATCTGCGTCAGCGGCTCCGGCTTCACCGGGAATGGCTGCGTCGGGGACACCTGCTCCCCAGGCACGTCACTCGGCGGGACCGGCCGCTCGACGACGTCGAAGATCGGCTTGCCGGTGACGCGGTTCAGCGTGAACAACAGTCCGCTCTTGTTGACGACGAGAAGCGCGGGAATCGTCTCGCTTCCCCGCTGCAGATCGACGACGAGCGGGGCCGACTGCGCGTCGTAATCCCACACGTCGTGGTGCACGAGTTGGAAATGCCACAGATATTTGCCGGTGTTCGCATCAACCGCGACCACGGACGAGGAGAAAAGATTGTTGCCGGGACGATCGATGCCGACGCGATCGTTGTTCGGTGCGCCGAGCGGCATGTAGAGAATGCCGCGCTCGGCATCGAGTGACATGTAGCCCCACACGTTGACGCCGGACCGGTTCGTCGCGCTCCCTTCGCCCCACGAGTCGTACCCGAATTCGCCCGGACGCGGCACGGTGTGGAACGTCCACACCAGCTTGCCTGTCGTGGCGTCCCACGCGCGTGTGTCGCCGGCGGGGCCTGAGCCGCCGTGCGAGCCGCCTGGTCCTTCGCCTGTTCCAGCGTCGGTGATGATCAGGTTCTTGAAGATCGTCGGAGACGAGAGATGCGAATACGCCACGTTCACGCCGGTCTGCATCACTTCCGGCGTCTTCGTGTCGACGATGCCCTTGTCGCCGAACCAGTCATTGAGTCGGCCGGTCGCCGCGTCGATAGAGTAGAGCGCCCCGGCGTTCGACCCGAACACGATCGACGCGGCACGGCCGCTCCCTCCCGGCCAGTAGGCGATGCCGCGCTTGGCGGGGATGTCGTTGTTGGGCAGCTGGAATCTCCACTTCTCCGCGCCGGAGGTCGCATCGAGCGCGATCACCGCGCCGTATGGCGACCCGACATACATCGTGTTGCCGATCACGAGAGGAATGGCTTCGTCGGTGAGCAGCTTGCCGGAGTAGCCGGCGGGCTTGAGATGGATGCTCCAGGCTCGCTGCAGCGTACCAACATTTGCCGGGGTGATCTGGGTCAGCGGGCTGTAGCGGTTGGCGCGTTGATCGTAGTTGCTGGCCGACCAGCCTGACGACCCCGGCGCGCGCTGTGC
>Ga0310810_10004394_pt1 | contig 15578 bp, 12 predicted proteins | sample NCmetagenome_FD_207641 | JGI IMG/M metagenome (GOLD analysis project Ga0310810, IMG submission 207641) | Soil microbial communities from experimental microcosm in Duke University, North Carolina, United States - NC | ecosystem: Engineered > Artificial ecosystem > Soil microcosm > Unclassified ...
ATTCTTCGGATTTCCGCGCTCCACAGTTGTTCATCTCCGCTTGGGGACGCCAGCCTCCGCTCTCTTTTCTCGCGGAGGCTGTCCGCTGTAGCCTTGGCGAAAGCGGACCTGCCCGCTCGCTGATCGAGCTTCGGCTGGCAAGCCGGCGAACCGCTCACGCGGAGGCTGCCCGCCCGTAGCCCTCGGCAAAGACGGGCCGTCCTGCTCCCTGATCGAGCTTCGGCTGGCAAGCCAGCGAACCGCTCACGCGGAGGCCGCCCGTAGCCCTCGGCAAAGACGGGCCGTCCTGCTCAAATCGCCCGAGCCAAAACCGCGACACGCCGCCCGAAACGGCGCGGCAGTTTCTGCGCTCCGGCCCGTTGGCTCATACGGAATTCCAATAAATTTCCTCGGCACGGACGTTGCGCATCCGAGGGGCATGCCTCCGGCCCGTTGGTTCGTCTACGTCTTGCAGTCCGAACAGGATGGGAGCCTCTATGTCGGCATGGCGAGCGACCTGCGGCAACGGCTCGCACCCCACAACTCCGGCGGATCCCGCGCGACCGCCTTTCACCGACCATGGAAGTTGATCACGGCGACAGTGTTCCCGGAGATCTCGCGCGCACGCGCCTTTGAGCAATACCTGAAATCCGGCTCCGGACGCGCGTTTGTCCGGCGTCATTTTGTCGGACGCTCTTGAGTAATCCTTGCCGGAGAGTGTCAGGAATTCTGTGTGTGAGGCGTAGCATGAGGAGAGCCTATGCCGCCTCGGAAACGCACAAGCCCCTGGCGCCTGACACGCCGCTGCCCCCCGTGCCCTCGGAGGTTCTCGATCGTTTGTCGGCCAAGGGCCGCTCTCGGTCGAGGAGCTCGACGCCGAGGTCCGTCGCTGTAAGAAAGCGATTGTGGAGCGCGCGCTCGGCGGCGTGCTGACCCACCATTTGGGCTATCCGGCTGGCGGCGTCAAGTCGGAGAACGCCTCGGTGGAGACCCAAACCGACAATTAATCGACACCTCTGAGCACGGTCGAGACGTTGACGCAGGCAATGGACGTGTGGTCCTTCGCCGGAATGGGCAGCGTCTCAGAGCAGGACAAACAGCAGCAAGGGTGCTGGCGCTCGACCGCTACAGCCTCCACTGTACGATCGCAAGGACAACGCACGCGCCGATCACTAGTGGAATCCATCTGCTAACAGGCGCTGGCCTTGCTCCCAAGAATCGCGGTGAAAGCACGTACCACGAAAACAAAATCGCCGCGACCTCGATCGGCAGCCACACGGCGGCAGGAAGGTTACCAGCCCGCGCAAGCTGCAGTGCCGAAAATCCTGCGCTGATCATAAAGACGAGCATAAGGCTCAGGTTCCTCAGCGTCTGCATCAAAGCCTCCTCCGCAAGACTGCTGACACGTTGGTTGAACTATAGAACTATCGATCAACTCGGCGGCGAATAACGCGAGCGTCGATCCGCCAGCACGACGGAGATATAACCGAATGTCTGGTGAATCGCTGGCGCTGGCCGGTCGCGTCGACGCGTCGGTCGAGGGCGGCGATTATGTCCGTGCGCGAAGGCGGAGCTGTCCGAGCTGGGGCCCCATCGCATCGCCAGCGATGGGGGCGAGGCCGGGGTGCCCCGGTTCGCGCGGAGGCGGCTCCCAGTCGACACGTCTTTCCGGCCGCCGAGCACGAACTGGGGCTGGCCGAGCTGGGGCCCCATCGCATCGCCAGCGATGGAGCGAGGACGGGGCCGCCCCGCTTCGCGCAGAGGCGGCTCCCCGGCGACACATCTTTCCGGTAGCCGCGGGATTAGACTGTCGGAATGCCGATACGTACGGTCAGCCGCTGCGCACTGTGGTTGACGGCGTTCGCGTTGTGCCTGTCAACTCCCGCTGCCCGTCGAGCCGATGCCGCAGACGCGGATGCCCGCGCTGAAGTCCTTTTCCTCGGCACATCCGGCGGCCCGCTCCTCCATGCGGCCCGGTCCAAGCCGTCAACGCTGCTGACCGTCGATGGCCGGGAATATCTGATCGACTGCGGAATCGGCACCATGGAGCGAATGCTCCAGGCCGGAATCGACTCGACAGCAGTCAAGACCATTTTCCTCACGCACCTCCATTCGGACCATGACCTCGGTCTCGCCGAAGTGCTGGGGAATGACTTTTTCGTGTTGAACCAGAGAAGGTCGCCCGACTCAATCGGGATCTACGGGCCACCGGAAACGAAAGAACTGATCGACGCAGCGGTGCGATTCATCACCGTTTCCGTGCGCCCGTTCGCGGCGGAGAATCCATCGGATTACCGGACCGTCGCCGGGCACCTGGCGAGCCCGTTCATCGCGCACGAGTTCAATCATGACGGCGTGATCTACACGGACGACAAGATCCGGGTCGTCGCTGCGGGAAACTCTCACTACGCGCTGATGCCGGAGCGCGCGCGACAGCGACTGCAGTCCTATTCCTATCGGATCGAAACTCCCCACGGGTCCATCGTGTTCACCGGCGACACCGGCCCAAGCGATGCCGTGGTGCGCCTTGCGGAACGCGCCGACGTGTTAGTGGCCGAATCCTCGACGCGAGGCGAGGACGATTTGCAGCAGTTCATCGACGCCATGGTCAAACGGAATCACTGGTCGCCCGCAAGGGCGCAAGAGTTCCATGCGCATTTCGTGTCGGAACATCTCAATGCGAGCGACGTCGGACAGCTCGCCGACAAGGCGCACGTGAAGGCCGTGCTGCTCTACCACTACGATCCGGACGACAAGGCCGATCAGGCCGCGTACGTTGCCGGCGTCAAGAAGTACTTTTCCGGGCAGGTCTTCGCACCCGACGACCGCGACCGCTACTGTTTGAGCTCCGGGACGATTCTCTCCTGCCCGCCCACTCCAGCCGCGAAATAGGAGCGATTCAGTCCTTACCCGTTATCGGCAGGCACCCCTCGTCGGCCTGCCATGACGCCGTAGCGAGCGTATTGCCAGATCGCATCTACCGCTTGTAGCCAACGTCGCAGAGTTGAATCTGCGCGCCGTCTGGATCGGTGACGTACACCTGATCTTCGAATGCCAGTCTGGCAGGCGCGTTCGGAAGAGCCCGACGGACGGATTGAAGCGCCGCTTTGGCGTCATAGTGCTCGACGCCGATCGCAAGGTGATCGAGACCGCGCTTCATGTCCGTATCCTGGTAGAGCCCCAGAAAACCGTTCGCCAGCCGGTACTCACAATAATCGCTGCCGCGGTCTCGAACGGGCAACTCCAGGAGCGCATCGTAGAAGTCGGTCGAACGTTTCAGGTCGGTTACTCCGAGCGATACATGATTGAGCGTTCGTCCCTGCGCCGCCGGCTGTTGCACACGGCGCCGTTCCGGGGCAACGCTCAATACAGCAAACGCGCCCAGCAGGTCGCGCCGCGAAATCTCGCGGCGGTCATACAAGGTCAGCAGCTGATCGATTTGATCCATTCGAAGCTCCTCTACGAGAATGCCGTGAAGCCATCTCGGAGCAACCGCGGCCCGTCGAAGTCGGAAGATGTTGAAGCCCTACGGCGTATTCGAAACAACTGATCTCTCAGAACCACGTCTTCCGCCTGTAGTCCCGGTAAGCGTCGCCGAATTTCGCTTCGAGGACCTGCTCTTCTCTGCGCACCCTGTACCACTGCACCGGGATCAGGGGCACCCAGATCAGCAGCCACCATGGGCGATGCACGAAAATGAAAATGCCGACACTGAGCAGCGCGCCGAAGACATAAATCGGATTGCGAATGCGGGCATAGACTCCGGTCGTCACGAGGGTGGTCGCCTGCGCCCGTACGCTGAAGGCGCGCCCCAGCTCGATGCGGGCGAGCACGAAGAGAAGAAACGCCGGCCCCGCAATCGCCAGGCCGGCAATCTGCCACGGCGTCCACACGATTCGCCCGGCGTAGCGAAACAGCAGAACGCCCAACGCAAGCACCGCGAACACCAGGGTACCGATGTTCAGTTTCACGGCTCCTCCCTCGAAGGACGCGCGAATTCGTCAGGGCGGCACACGTCCTACGGGAGGGTTCCGGCGACGAATGCGGACGAGTTGCCTTCGACAACCGACGTTCCCGACGTCAGCGACGCGGCGCTGAGCAGGACGACGCTGACCCACAGCGCGTCCGCGACGAGCAGGTGCACCATCTGCATCCAGACGGGCGCCAGCAGCAGCACGTTGACGATCCCCGCCGTGATCTGAACGACGGCGAGCGCAACGACGATGGTCGCCATGCGCTCGGCGACGACACCGGCGGCGCGCGCGAGCCGGTGAGCGAACATCAGCAGCGCCACCGCGGTCGCGGCGGCGAGCATCGGGTGGAAGATCCGCAGGCGGATGAGGACGTGAGACGTCGACGACAGATCTGCTGTGAGCGCCGCGGACAGGGAGCCCTGCGGGTACAGCGTGTCGCCGAGCGCAGCGATCGCGCCGCTGCTGCTCGAGAGGAGCAGCGCAACACAGAGCGCCATAAGCGCCGCCGCGCGGCGGCCTTGCCCTTCGAGCCGCACGGCCGCCCCTCCCGACAGCCACCACGCGGTCAGCGCAATGCACGCCAGCAGCACGAACGTATTGAGCAGATGGACGGCGACGAACAGCGCGCGCGCCATACTCGCGTTGTCCGCCACGAGTGCGAACAGCACCAGCCCCGCGCCGACCGCCGCTTCCGTCAGCATGAAGAACACCGACAGCGCGGCGCCAGTCCGAGCAGGGTGCGGTTTCGGAATGCGCCGCCACGTCCAGATCAGCAGCACGACGACGCTGATGAGCGCGACACCGCTCGTGAGCCGGTGGGAGAACTCGATCAGCGTCGCCGTCGTCGGCGCACGCGGCAGGACGACCCCGTTGCAGAGCGGCCAGTGACTGCCGCACCCGGCGCCCGATCCCGTGGCCCGCACGTATGCGCCCCAGAGGATGACGCCGATGTTGTAGACAAGAACCGCCCACGCATACTTTGCGAGGGCAGACAGGGGTGAACGATGTTTAACTCCCAATTCCCAACGCCCAACTCCCAATTCTAATTCCCAATCGAATGAGAATTTTTGAATTGGGAATTGGGAGTTCAGCTTTGCTTCCCGAGCGCCTCGCGCACCCGCCGCTTCAGCTCCGGGTTCACCTTGAACTTCGCCTCTTCCGCGATCCGGATGTGCTCTTCCGCTTCCGCGGCGCGGTTCGTCAACAGGCACACCAGGGCGAGATTGCTGTGGGCTTCGCCGAATTTCGGCTCTGCGGCGATCGCGTCGCGGAACATGTGCTCCGCGTCGGCCAGGCGATTCACGCGGAAGTAGGCGCTCCCCAGTTCGAGAGACACGAAGGCGGGGACGGCGCCTTCTTCAGCCACCATCGGACCGGGATCGCGAACGCCTTCGAGATCGCGAATCTGCTGGCGCAGGTTCGCGACGTAATTGTTGGACCCGATCGACTGATCGCCATTCAACTGCGCCTGCGAGAGCTGCTGCTTCAGCTTCTGGAGCTCCGCCTGGCGCGCGCCGGTTTCAATCAGCCGCCGTTCTGCGTCTTCGGTACCGCCGTGAAGGTACGAGAGCCGGCACCGCTCCAGCGCCGAGACCGCATCCGGATATCGCTGCAAGGCCATGTTTGCCTTGCCCAGACCATGCAGCGCGTCCGCGTACTCAGGATTGACTTGGAGGGCGGCCTGGAATTCGGTCAGGGCCAGGTCCGCGCGGCCGTCCTTCAGTGCCGTCCATCCATCGCGATCGTGCTGCGTCGCGCGCTGCACGTCCACGGTCACTGGAGGACGCGCGGGGGGCGCCTGCGCGCCCATGAGGATCAAGACGGTCAGTATCGCTCCGTGCATGACTCACCTCGTGTTCTTCATCGTGAGGCGATCGAGTAGCGCACCAGCACGCCTTCGACGAAATCCGCTGTGACGTGCTCGTCTTCGTGCGAGTAGATCGCTGTAACGACGTTCAACGTGCCTTCGAGGCGACTTGTGGTCTTGTCCGGCCGGCCGAGCACGTCCTCGACCTCCGTCATCGACATGCCCTTGCGGATCGCGCCGGCGGCAGGCGGCCGTGGTCCCGTCCGGACGGCGCTGCCACCCGCCGGGTTGGCGAACGGGAATTCAACGTATTCCGCCAGCGCACGCATCACACCGTCCGGTCCAAGACCCGGCGGCACTCCCTCGTTGTACCGCACGTTGAACCTCGAGCCCCCCTGCAGCCGTTGAAAGGCGACCCGCTGCTTCTTCTGCTCCTCGGCGGCGGTCGCAGCGGTCCTGTTGCGCTGGTTCTCGCGCTCGCGCTCGTCCCGAAGATCGTTCAGCTCGCGCTGGAGGCGCTTCCGACGCTCGGGATCCTTCTCCGATTTGAGGCGCTGCTCCACGTCCCGCTCACGGCTCGACTTCCCCACATACGGCGCCACGACGACCGTGCTGGTGTCGTCGCCCATCGTCCCGAATCCGCCGCCATCGAGCTGGAATTCAATCAGCTTGTCCTTGACGTGGAGCTTGGTCACGGTCACGGACTGCCCATTGTGAATGGCGATACCGTTGGCTTTCAGCCGGAGCGCGTACGCCGCCGTGTCCATCGGCCTGGCGGCGTCGGGGTACACGTCCACGCCCGCAGACGTTCCGGGCATGTCGAGCTTGACGATGACGGATTTACCTTCGAAAAAGCTGCGCAGGGCCGCTTCGTCCTGCGCGTGGGCCGGCGCAGCGGCGACGCAGATGCAGGCGGCGAACAGGTATGGTCGCATGGTCAACACCTCCCGAGTGCGGACCGCGAGACGATACATCAGGGAGCCTATTCTTCAACTCCCAATTCCCACGCCCAACTCCCAAGTCAGCTCACTGCGCGGCAGAGGGGCCCCGAGCAGAGGCTCAGGGCTTTATCTGAATAAGGGGCTCGTAGAGGCGTGTTCCCTTGCATTTTGGGCATTTGCCCGGCTTGGTGAGCTTCGATTCGTCGAACACGTAGCCGCAACTGCGGCAGCGCGCCGGCTCGACGGTGACGGTCTGGCCGTCCGCTCGCGCCGTCTTGAGCAGGTGCTTGACGTGGTCTTCCACGTCCTCGCGGGTGATCTTCAGCTCGTGGGCAATCGAGGAAATCGTCCGCGGCTGCTTGAGCATGTCCCCGATCTGGCGCCGTTGTGTCATAGCTGAGGCTATAAGCGTACCTCAAGATAATTCCCAATTCCCAACGCCCAACTCCCAATTGACAATTCCCGACGCCCAACTCCCAGCGCCCAACTCCCAATTCCAAACGCCCACGACCCAAGGGCCAAGGGTCAGATCCTGAGTCCGAGGTTTCAAGCGCCAGACCTGGCGCCGGGCCCAAACTTCGAGCACTTCCCTCTTCCCCACCGACGATCCGCAAAAATCGAGGATGGAGACGGCGAAATGGCGAATTGAGAATTGGGAGTTGAGTCGCAGCGGGCGCGGCGAAACGCGCCCGCTGCTCTATCGAACTAACGAGCGCCGAACTGGTACGTGATGTTGAAGCGGATGACGCGCGGCGCGAGGAAGGCCCGCGGCGCCAGGAACGACTGCACCAGCGACGTCGGCGCGCTGGGATCGCCGGCGACGTGAATCGGCGTCAACCCCGTGCCGCTCGTGCACGGAGTGGTCGTCTGGCTCACGCCGCAGACGTCGTAGATCGTGTTCGCGTTCGTCGCGTTGTAGACGTCCATGCTCACGTCGAGGCGGTTGCCGCCCAGTTTGAAGAACCGGCCGGCGCGCAGATCCAGCGTCGGCAGCCAGGGCAACTCGACGCTGCCGCGCGGTTCCGCGTTGACCGTCACGCCGTTGACGATGCAGTTCGAAGTGATCGAGGTGGAACACGACGGGACCGTCCATACGCGCGTGACCGGCAGGCCGGACTGCAGCCGGAAGTTTCCGCCGACCAGGATCTGATACGGGAACGTGTAGGACCCGGTCACCTTCAGGTTGTGCCGGCGGCCACCGGACTCCCCCGCCGCGTTGATCAAGCTGTTCGGCGTCGCGAGGCTCGTCAGATCGTTGTGTGTGTGCGAATAGGTGTAGCCCGCCAGCAGGTTGAGCCGGCCCCTGCGATTGACCTGGAAATCCAGGCCGTTGTAATGCGTCGCCAGGCGGTCGTCGTTGACGACTTTCTGGGAGGTGATCGCCCCGCTGTTCAAGTTGAACACCGTGAGCGGCGCGTCGTCGGAGGTGCCCAGGATGCCGTCGCGGCCGGGGTCGGTCAGCGCGACTGCCGTGTAAAGCGACGGCCATTGATCCATGCTCTGGTCGATCGTGCCCTGTACCCGGTGCTCGCGCGTATGCAGGAACGAGACGCTCAAGCTCGTGTTCGGGAAGATCTCGTGGTCGACGCCAGCCGTCAGCTCATTGCGATACGGCCGTTTCAACGTCGGATCGAACGTCGCAACCGCGAGGCCGCTCGTGCTCCGCAGCGTGCCGAACTCGCCGCCGACGTACTGCTGCCCGTTCCATGTCGCATTGCCCGGATCGAAGATCAGGTCGTTGTTGGCGTCGTTCCAGTTGTACTGCTGCGAGATCTGCGCGTTCGGGTTCGGCGGCGTGCCGGTGTTGATCTGATCGAGATACCGGCCCCACGAGAACTTCAGCGCGGTCTTGCCGTCGCCTTTGAGGTCGTACGTCGCCGCGACGCGCGGCGCGAAGTCGTGCCACAGCGGGTCATGCCGGACCTCGTCGAAGGACTTCTGCACCGTATAGTTCTGGGTTACGCCGTTGATGACGACGTTCTGGAAGACGAGGCCCTGGGGGAAATACTGGCTGTCCGGCGTCGTCTGCTTCGGCAGATAGCCCTCGATGCGCTCCCAGCGCAGGCCGCCGATCACGTTCAGGCGCCCGATGGAATACGAGTCCTGCCCGTAGAACGCCGTGCTCATCACGGCGCGGTCCCGGCGCAGCGGGTTGTTGAAGATCGTCACCCGGCTCGCGGCCGGCGTGGGCTGGCTGGTGTAGGTCAGCGTCAGATTGTCGGCGCGAATAGTGTCGACCGTTTCCGGCGTGTAGCCGTTGTCGAAGCCGGCCTTGAATTCGTGCCGGCCATTGAGGAACTGCGGCAGGTAGTACTGCCAGTTCGCGATCATCTGCACGCGGCGGCGGAACATGATGGCCGTCTGGGTGTTGTTGCGATACTGGATGTTCGTCGACGTGTCGGTCAGCGGCTGCAGGTCCGTCTTCTGATACAGCGGGAAGTGGGTGTTGTTGTAGCTGACCTTCGCATCGAGGAACATCCGATCCGACATGACGCGGTTATACGCGAGCTGCGACACGACGAACGTGTCGAGCTCCTTCCAGTCCGATTCCTGCGTCGACGTGATGCTCGCCGCCCGATTGGGCTTGTCATACCGCTGCTTGGACACGTAGCCCTCGAAGCGGTTGGCCGCGCCGGCCTGATACGTAATCTTCCCTTCACCCGCGAGGATGTCCGTGGTGTCCTGGTCGCTCGTGCCGCTCAGCGGTGTCGGAATGTAGTCCGGAGTGATGACGGGGAACCCTGGCACCTTCACGTGCGTGGCCTGATAGTTGAACGAGCCGAAGTAGAACATCCTGTTCGTCAGCAGCGGGCCGCCGGCCTGGACGTTGGTGTTCGTCAGCAGTTCCGTCGAGTTCGAGTCCGGGCGGAAGCCCGCGTTCAGCAGGTCCTGATCGACGTTATTGCCTTGCGTGTGCTTGCCCTGATACGTCTGCAGCGCCTGGCCGCGGAACGAGTTCGTGCCGCTCTTGGTGACCATGTTGATGAACACGCCGCCCGTTCCGACCGAGATGTCCTCCGCTCCGCTCGACACCTGGATGTTCTCGAACGCGCTCGGGATGTAGTAGTTCATCGAGAACCCCTGCGCGGCCGGATCGTTGACGTTGACGCCGTTCAGCAGTTGTGTGTTCTGCGCGTTCGGTGTGCCGCGCGCGCTCAACGATCGCTGCAGCCCGCCCTGGTTGCCGCCCACGTCGGGGCTTTCGACGACGACGCCTGGCGCCTTGTACTCGAGGATGTTCCAGATGTCCTTGCCGCCGGGCGTGGTTTCAAGGATCGCGGCATCGATGTTGGTCTTCGACCCGACGCTCCTGGTGTCGACGACCGGCGACTCACCCTTGACGGTCACGGCTTCGCTGAGCGTCCCGACCTTCATCGGCACCTGGACGCTCGCCGTCTGGCTCTGGCGGACGGCGATGTCCTCACGGATCGACGTCTGAAAGCCTTGAAGGGCAACCTTAATCGTGTAAGTACCTGGCGTGAGGCCGGGCACCTGAAAGACACCGGATGCGTCGGTCACGCCGTCGATGGCCTTCGGCAAGACCGGGCTGGTGATGGTGACGGTCGCGCCAGGCACGACTGCTCCTTGTTCATCGACCGTCTTTACCGCGATACTCCCCGTCTGCACCTGTGCCCATCCTGGCGACGCCCACAGGGCCACGATAGCCATCAACGCGACGGCCATCCGAACGCAACTGCGCATAGTCTTCCTCCCCGAAAAAATCTAGGACCTACGGCTTCTTGAACCTGCCGCTACGGAAAAGCGTGTTCGGTTGCTGAATACCGCTGGTATACCGCCATTTCCAGCATGGTGAACGCAACGCAGCCACTCCAGTGGCAACCGCCATGCCGAGCGAAGAGGATACCACCAGACCCTCGCCGCGCCGCGCGCCGGCGATCACTGATCATTCGACGGCAGATCGGAATCGGAGGCATCGGGCCCCCGATGCTCGATGCGCCTGTGCGCCTCCGTTGTCGCGCGTCCGAGATACTCCCCTAACCAGACGCTCTCGATGACCGGATAGAGCGCTGCAAACGGCAGTGCCAGGACGGCGCCGATCACGCCTCCAATCTCCGCGCCGACGGCGAGCGCGATGATGACGGCCAGGTTCGACAGTTTCAGGCGATCGCCATAAACACGCGGACCGATGTAGTAGTTCTCGACGACGTGTTCGGCGATGTAGACGGCGGTCACGATGAGCGCTACGGTCGCCGATTTCGTGAGCGCGAGAAGAATGGCCGGAATCGACGCACAGAAGAAACCTATCACCGGTACGAAGTCGAACACGCCCGCCAGCACGGCAAGGAGAAATGCCGCCGGGACGTGCAGCAGTTCCAGGGTGACGAGGACCACGATGCCGGCGAAGAGCGACGTCGCGGCATTACCGACGGCATAGCCGAAGATTGCTTTGCGGGCCTCGCGCGCGGTCAGGTGCACGCGCGACCGGTGCTTCGGAGGCGCGTAGGCCACGAGCCAGGCGTACGTCTCCGGGCCTTCGATAATGAGGTAGATAGTGAGAATCAACGCCAGCAGCGACGCCACGAGGGCGCTCCCGATCATGCTGCCGCCTGCCAGCGCGAACGTGCCGATCGACGACGCGTCGGGGGTGAACCCCTTTTTGCTCAGCGCGTCGCTCAGCCACGTCGGCAATCGGGCCATGACGTCCGCACCTACGTCGGACAGCCGCCCTCCGAGCGTGTGCGCCTGATTGACCAGTGATGAACCGGCCATCCAGAAGAACACCACGATGACGACCGCGAAGGCCGCGACGACGCCGAACGCAGCGACGCCGCGGTGCACGCGGCGCCGTTGGAGCCACAGGACGGCCGGATCGAGCGCGATGGCCAGCACGGCGGCCATGACAATGACGATCAGCAACGGCCATAATCTCAGCCAGAGCCAGACCAGCACGATCGCGGCAAGGATCTTGACGATAGCGGCTGGAGCGATGTCGATCGTTCGTCGCACGGCGCCTCGACAGTGTAACGCGCGAGGCTCGAGGCGGGAGGCGCGAGGCGGGGGGGCTGGATGCTGGGTGCGGTAAGTGATGATGCTTGAAGCTCGGGCGCGGATGACGCGGGCGCTGCGGCACCGCAACTATCGACTGTTCTTTGGCGGGCAGAGCGTCTCGCTGATCGGGACCTGGATTACGCGAATCGCCACGAGCTGGCTCGTGTACCGGTTGACCGGATCGGAACTGCTGCTCGGCGTCGTCGGCTTCTGCGGGCAGGTGCCGACGCTGATTCTCGCGCCGTTTGCTGGGGTGATCGTCGACCGCGTGAACCGCCAGCACATCCTCGTGATCACGCAGGCGCTCTCGATGCTGCAATCGGCGGCGCTGGCGGTGCTGACGCTCTCGGGATGGATTTCGGTCCGCGACATTCTGTTGCTGCAGGTGTGCCAGGGTCTCATCAACGCCTTCGATACGCCGGCGCGCCAGGCGTTCGTCGTCGAGATGGTGGAGGATCGCGCCGACCTCGCCAACGCCATCGCGCTCAACTCGTCGATGGTCAACGGCAGCCGCATCATCGGTCCGTCGATCGGCGGCGCCATCATTGCCGCCGTCGGCGAGGGCTGGTGCTTCGCGATTGACGCGTTCTCGTATCTGTTCGTGATCGCGTCGCTCATCGCGATGCGCATGACGCTGGCGGGCCGCCGCGAACGCGCCGAGGCACACGTGCTGCAGGACCTTCGCGACGGCTGGCAGTATGTCACCGGGTCGGCGCCGATCCGCACCGCGCTCATCGTCCTGGCGATCGTCAGCACGATGGCGATGCCCTACACCGTGCTGATGCCCGCCGTCGTGACCGAGGTGCTCCACGGTGGACCGAACGCGCTCGGCCTCCTCATGACCGCCAGCGGTGTCGGCGCACTCGCGGGCGCGCTGTACCTCGCCCAGCGAAAATCGGTCGTCGGCCTCGGCAAGGTCGTGATGTTTGCGACGCTCGCCTTCGGAACCGGCCTGATTGGCTTTTCACTCTCGCGCACGGAACTCGTTGCCGCAGCCGTGCTGACGGTGGTCGGCGCCGGGTTCATCCTGCAGATGGCCGCGACGAACACGGTCCTGCAGACACTCGTCGACGACCGCGTCCGCGGCCGCGTGATGGCGTTCTACACGATGGCGTTTTTCGGGAGCGCGCCGATCGGCAGCCTGCTCGCCGGCGTGGCCGCCGATCGCATCGGCGCAGAGACGACGATCGGCCTGTGCGGCGGAGTGTGCGTGCTCACCGGCCTCTGGTTCGCCGGGAGGCTGCCGTCGCTGCGCGCGATCGTGCGCCCGATATACATCGAACGAGGCATTCTCCCGGTGCCGGCCGTCGATACCGGTACAAAGAGCCTCTGACTGGCGGCCAGTGGGGGGTGGCCGGTGGCCAGTTTCCGGTTTCCAGTGGCCAGTTCCGAGTCTTTACTGGTCACTGGGTACTGGTTACTAGCGACTATTCGGCGCGCAGCGTTTTTGCCGGATCCAGCCTCAGCACCCGCATCGCCGGTATCACGCTCGCGAGCAGCGCGACTGCGAGGAGCGTGGCGACGACGGCGATGAAGGTCAGCGGATCCGTGGCCTTCACGCCCCAGATGAACGACTGCATCAGGCGGGTCGTCGCCAACGCGGCAAGGCTGCCGATCGTGACCCCGACGAGCGCGATCGTCAGGCCGGGCACGACCACGTTGCCCATCACCTGCGAACCGGTGGCACCGAGCGCGAGCCGTACGCCCAGTTCGCGCGTCCGTTCGCTGACGCTGCTCGCGATGAGCCCCTGCAGACCCACGGCGGACAGCACGAGCGCCAGCACTCCGAGGCCCGCGACGAGCAGCATCATGAACCGCTGCGACACCAGTTTTTCGCCGCGGAGATCGTCGATCGTGCTCACCTGCGCGATCGGGAGGTGCGGGTCGACGCCCTGAAGGACCTCGCGGATCCGCGGGACGACCGTCTCGAGCGGCAGCGACGTCCGGACCGCCCATGATGGCTGGAACCAGGTGTGGACCAGCGTGAGGAAACCGCTGGACGTCTGCGACACCGGCACATACAAACACGGCAACGGCGAAATCGGCTCGAAATTGCCCCATCCTGCCGAACCCTGCTGGATGTTCCCGACGACGCCCACGATCTCGCGCACGTCCTTCCCGGACGCGAGGTGCCGTCCAATCACCGCCGGGTCCTTCTTGAAATACCGCGCGACGAATGCTTCGTTGACGACGGCGACCAGCGGTGACGAGGCGGTGTCGGCGTCCGTGAACGCGCGCCCCTGCCGGACGGGCACCTGCAGGGTTTCGAAAAAGCCCGGCGTGACGTAGCTTTCGTTCGTGATCTTTCCCGCGCCCGTCGCATCGATCTCGGGCCCGTCGACGCGGCGCATCCCGTTGTTGAGCAGCCTTGTATAAGGCATGCCCAGCGCCACACCCGCGCCTTCGACGCCGGGAATGCTGCGTATCCGGCGAAGCGTTTCGTCGAAGAGGCCCTGCACCGCCACGGGATCTTTGTAGCGCGCGTCCTGCAGCGACACGCTGATCGACACCAGATTCCGATCGTTGAACCCAGGAGCGAGATCCCGGAGATGCACGAAGGTTCGCACGAGCAGACCGCTGCTGATCAGCAGGACGACGCCGAGCGCGACTTCCGCGACGACCAGCACGCGCCGAGGCCAGCGATTCGACGCGCCCGCGACACCGCGCGTGCCCCCTTCGCCGAGACCGGCGCGGACATCGAGCCGCGCCGCCTGAATGGCCGGCGCCAGACCGAACACGATGCTCGTGCCGAGCGCGAACAGGATGGTGACGGCGAGGGCCCGGCCGTCGAGCGACAGGGGTTGCCAGAGATCGAACGTCTGCGCGGCGAGGTCCCCAATCGCTTTCAGCACGAGCCAGCCGACGGCCAGCCCGAGAACCCCGCCGATCGACGCCAGCGCCACGCTTTCCACGAGCAGTTGCCGGATCACCGCCGCGCGGCCGCTGCCGAGCGCCATCCGCGTCGCGACTTCCCGGGTCCGCGTCGCCCCGCGGGCCAGCAGCAGCCCGGCGATATTGACGCAGGCGATGAGCAGCACGATGCCGACGGCTCCCCACAACATCATGAGCGGTTCACGAATCGACGCCGTCATTGCCTGCTGCATCGGCACGAGGCCCAGTTCCGCAATCGTGCCCGGATCGACGTGCGGGAATGCGTGCGAAGACGCATTGTGCACGTCGTCCTGTGCCTGGGCCCAGTTCACGCCGTCGTGCAGCCGCGCGACGACGGAGTAGTTGATGCCGCCGCCTTCACCGGTGGTCGACGGGCGCAGCGGCGTCCAGAGATCGACGCCTTGTCCGCCCGAGAAACTGCTTCTCTGGGTGATTGGGAAGTTCTCGGGGAGAACCCCGATGACCGTGTAAGACTCGCCGCGCAGCTGGATCGTACGGCCGACGATGGAGGGGTCCGCGTTGAACATCGACTTCCACAACGGGTAGTTCAGAATCACCACCGCCGGGCCGCCCGCGACGTCTTCGTCGCGCGTGAACTCCCTCCCAATCGTCGGCAGGATGCCCACGACGTGGAAGTAACCGGCGCTCACCCGCTGCTGCTGGACATACGCCGCGCGATCGCCGGCGACCAGGTTCACGCCGGCGGTGCCGCCCAGTACTGCCGCATCGATCGTGCTCGTATAATCGCGCACCGCCAGCCACATCCGGCCGTCGGCGCCGACGTCGCGGTTGTCGCCGGCCTTCGGATCTCTCGTGTGGTATTCGAGCAGCGCGAGCCGGTCGGGACCGGGATATGGAAGGGGCGTGAACAGCAGTGCGTTCACGACGCTGAACACCGCGGTGTTGGCTCCGATGCCGAGCGCCAGCGTGACCGCGGCGGCAATGGTGAATCCCGGGGTCTTGCGCAGCATCCGA
>Ga0310810_10004396_pt1 | contig 15575 bp, 14 predicted proteins | sample NCmetagenome_FD_207641 | JGI IMG/M metagenome (GOLD analysis project Ga0310810, IMG submission 207641) | Soil microbial communities from experimental microcosm in Duke University, North Carolina, United States - NC | ecosystem: Engineered > Artificial ecosystem > Soil microcosm > Unclassified ...
CCAGCGTCTGATCCGGCGGCCGCACGATGTGGAAGAAGACCGCGGTCGCCCACACGAAGATCCCCATCGCGACGAAGAACGGCACCAGCGACCAGCCGATTTCGAGCGGAATGGAGCCGGTGATCGGCGCGCCCACCTTGAGACCGGTGTCGTCCCGGTACTTGATCGCGAAATACAGCACCAGTACGACGACGAGAATCGCGAAGAACGCGGTGACGCCGAGGAGGAAGAAGTAGAGCGCGTCTACTTCCGGTGCCAGCGTCGACGCGGCGGGGGGGAACAGCGGGATTCCAGACAGCATAGATATCAGGGGCTCAGGGATGGCCGGCGGCGCGTTTCTCGCGCCGGCGGGAGATCACGATGAAGCCGACCATCGACGCGACGGTCAGCACACCGGCCGCCCGAACCATGTTCATGATCATGACGCCGTAGCGTCCACTCTCCGGGTCGTAGTGGTAGCAATAGAGCAACAGCTCGTCGATCGGATTCCCGATGTGGCCGTTCCCTGCTTCCACCAATGCCAGTCGCATCTCCTTCGGCGAGTACTCCACGCCGTAGAAGTAGCGCGACAGCTTGCCTTCCGGCGTCGTCACCAGAACGCCGCTGACGTGGGCGAACTGCTGCGACTGCGCATCCCACCGGTACGAGAACCCGGCGGCGTCGGTCACGCGCCTGATATTCGCCTCTTGTCCGGTCAGGAAGTGCCAGCCGCCGGAGGTCTGTTCCGACGCCCAGTACTTCAGATGCAGCCGCTTCTTCTCCGCCGCGGCGGCCGGCGTGTCACGCGGGTCGAAGCTGACCAACACCACGTCGAAGTCCTGTCCGGCGGTGAAGGTCATCGCCCGGATCGCGCTCGAGATGCCGTTCATCACCTGCGTGCACAGCATCGGGCACTGGTAGTAGACGAACGCCAGAATCACCGGCCGCTGCTGGTTGAAGTAGCGCCCCAATTCGACCTCGCGGTCGTACTCGTCGCGAAACTTCGTGTCCAGCGGCAGCATGGTGTTCAGTTGCTGCTTGAACGACACTTCCTTCAACTGGTCCGGCTTCAACGACGAGGGCCGGGACTGCTCGGGCATGGTGCCGTTGAAGAAGTTCGGACCACTCTGCGCGTCCGCGGATGCAGCGTGCAAAATGCACAATGCAGACACGACGAGCGCCACGAACCAGCTCGAATGCTTCTGCATTCTGAATTCTGAAATCTGCATTGCCTTGTCCCTTTACTGCCTTCGCCGCTCCATCACGCGACCCGAACTCGCATCCGACGGCATCAGACCGGGCGTCTCCTCGGGCGCGCCCGGCTCGGCGGGACGCGACTGGAACACCCCGCGCTCGAGCGCCAGCTTCATCGCCTGCTCGATCGGAATGTGCACGACGCCGGCGTCCTTGTTGATCCAGCCGTAGCTTTCGAGCTGTTCCTGTTCGCCCACGCGGAACTGGTAATACTCGGTCCGCGGAAACTGCTGCAGTCTCGGCTCCGGCGGCAGGCGCGACTGGGTCGTCGAGGCGAGCGGGTAACGCTCCTCGCCGGTCTTCTTCGCCTGCTCAATCTGCATCCGGTACATGAGACCAAGACCAACGTGAACGACGAGAGCCGTGATCGCCAGCCAGATACCGAACTTGATGATCTGCCAGACGTTCGCGTCGGTATGTTCGTAGGCCGCGCCCTCGGGCGTGGACATGTACTGCTCGTCGGCCGCGGTGATCGGCTCGAGCGGCTCCGACGATCCGAAACTGTGACCGTGAGCCATCAGTGGCCTCCGCTGCCCTGCTGCAGCGATTCGTAGAGGTAGGGATCGCCGATCGCCAGCAGCGGCCGGTTCGCGAGCTGGGTGAAGAACATCCACATCCACAGGCCGCCGATGGCGAGCGGGGCCGCCAGATCGAGCCAGTGGATGAAGAAGTGGCTCTGCGCCTCGCCGCCGAGCATCGCCAGGTTCGGGCCCGTCGACGAGAACTCCGGCGAGACGAGCATCACGATGTCCGCCCAGCGCACGAACAGAATCCACGCGGCCAGCCACAGTACGCGCTGCGGCCGGCGCTTCAGATCGCGATTGAGCAGGAACAGGAACGGCACCGCGAAATGGAACACGACGAGAAACAACGCGAGGAACTGCCAGCCATGATGAATGCGGGTCACCATGTACGGGACTTCTTCGACTTCGTTTGCCGCGTACGTCAGCAGATACTGCGAGAAGTTGAAATACGCGTAGAGCATGACGAAGGCGAGCGCCAGCTTGCCGAGGTCATGGAAATGGTGCGGTTTCAGAAACCCGAGAAACGGTTCGCGCCTCACCAGGAATGCGGAGATCAGAATGGTGAACGCCAGCGCCGACAGCCCTTGCCCGCCCATCGTCAGGAACCCGAAGATGGTCGAGTACCAGTGCGCGTTGAGCACCATGATCCAGTCGATGCCGGCGAACATCACGCCGATGCCGTAGGCGACCAGTCCGGCGCCACTCAGCCGCTGCAGTTTCAGGTTCACCGAGACGTCGCCCGAGTCCTGTCGCAGTGACAGGTTGTTGAGCACGTTCGCGAACCAGATCCAGACCGCGAAGTAGATGACGTACCGCGCGACGAAGAACCCGGTATTCAGGTAGAGCTCACGATGGTGAAGGATCTCGTCCTTCGCGGCGAAATCACCGTTCGCCCACGGATACAACGTGTGCGTCCCGAGCAGAATGGGTATGCCGAGAATGGCGAGCAGTGGCAGCACGCGGCTGGCGGCCTCGAACACGCGCCGGAACACGCCCCACTGTCCGCCGGTCAGGTGCTGGACCATCACCGCTGCCAGCGACCCCAGGGAGATGCCGAGAAACAGCCAGAATGAGATCAGCCACGCGCGGAAGAAGTGCTCGCGATCCAGGAAGAACCCGAGCGCGCACAGCGCCAGGCCAACCAGCCCGATGATCAACGCGCGCGATTTGCGGGCGTCGATCTCGGCGACCGGTGGCGTGAACGTCATGATTTCAGTCGCCACCTATTTCGCCTCCTGCTGCCCTGGCGCCGCTCCGGGCGGCGCGGCCGGTGGCGGCGGCTGGGGATTGCGATCCAGATCCGCTCGATGCTCTTCCGGCACATCGTCCATCGACGCACGCTGGCTGAACTGCAGTGCGCGGATGTAGGCGGCAATCGCCCAGCGATCCGCCACCGGCACCTGCGCCGAGTAGTCCTGCATGGCCCCGAAGCCGTGCGTCATCACGTCGAAGAAGTAACCGACCGGAGCGTTGCGCAACCGGTCTTCCATGTACGAGGGCGGATGGCGGAACCCGCGCTGCACGATCATGCCGTTGCCCTCACCCGTGCGGCCATGGCAGGGAGAGCAGAACACGTTGAAGCGTTCCTGGCCTCGCGCAAGGACCGCCGCCGTCACCGGCATCGGGAAGGTGTCTGCAGGCTTGCCGTCGACGATCCCTTCATAGAGGTGCCGGTCCTCTTTCAGTTGCCCGCGCGCGACAGTGTTGGCGACGAGGGTGCGCGCCGAGTGCCCGTCCGTGAAGAACGTGCTCGCCTCGAGCGGCTCGTAACGCGGCGCGTCGTGCATGTCCTGACGGCAGGCTCCAGCCACCGCCGCGACGACGACGAGCGCGGCGATACGCGCCAGATAACTCCCAACTCCCAACTGCCCTGACGATCCAACTCCCATACGCTCCGCATCGGGAGTTGGGAGCTGGTCCAGCGATAGCCGTTGGGAATTGACTCGCGTCAACAGGCTACGGAGCAACTTCGGACACTCCTACTGGATGAAGCCCTTCGAGGAATTTCCAGGTCTCGTCGCGGTTGAATCGCGGGTCCGTGGCCTCGATACACAGGAAGAACCGATCGGTCGACGCGCGCGAGAACGCCGGGACGTTGAAGACCGGGTGATACGGCTGTGGCAGCTTGTTCAGCGCCCACATGCCGAGGAAGCAGGCCAGCGCCGATCCGAGCACCGTCGTTTCGAACGTGACGGGAATGAACTGCGGCCAACTGTGGAGCGGGCGACCGCCGATATTGAGGGGATACGCGATCGCCGCGCAGTAGTACTCCAGGCTGTAACCGCCGATGCCGCCCAGCAATCCGCCGAGGAAGACGAGCTTCGGCAGACGGGTGCGGGGCAGACCGAGGGCTTCGCTCAACTCCTCGATCGGAATCGGCGAATACGCGTCGGTGTTCCGGTAGCCGGCGAGGCGCGTCTTCTCCGCCGCCGCGACGAGCGCGTCGGGCGTTTCGAATTCGGCCATCAGGCCGTGGAGCGCCGGTGCGGTCGATTCCTCGTGCGACATGACGTTACCCGTGATGCTCCGCTTTCAGCTTCGCCTGCGGCACCATCGTCCGCACTTCGAAGATCGCAATGGCCGGCAGGAAGCGGACGAACAGGAAGAACAGCGCCAGGAACAGCCCGATGGTGCCAAGGAACATGCCGAAGTCCCAGCGCGTCGGCGCATACATATCCCAGGACGACGGCAGGAAGTCGCGATGCAGGCTCATCACGATGATGACGAACCGCTCGAGCCACATGCCGACGTTCACCAGCAGCGACAGGATGAACAACAGCGGCAGGTTGTCGCGGACGCTGCGGAACCAGAACAACTGGATCATCACGACGTTGATGCTGATCAGCGACCAGTAGAAGACCGCATAGGGACCGACCATGCGGTTGTAGTACATGAAGCCTTCGTACAGGTTGCCGCTGAACCAGGAGAAGAAGGCCTCATTCGCATATCCATAGGCGACGAGCATCCCGGTAACCAGCATGACCTTGGTCATGTTGTGGATGTGCCGCATCGTGATGAAGCCTTCGAGGTCGTAGAACCGGCGCAGCGGAATTGCCAGCGTCAGGACCATCCCGAATCCGGAGTAGACTGCGCCGGCAACGAAGTACGGCGGGAAGATCGTCGTGTGCCAGCCGGGAATCACCGAGACGGCGAAGTCGAAGCTCACCACCGAGTGCACCGAGAGCACCAGCGGCGTCGAGATACCGGCCAGCAGCAGGTAGGCCACCTCGTAGCGATGCCAGTGACGCGCGGAACCGCGCCAGCCGAGCGACAGCATTCCGAACAGCACCTGCCCGACGCGCGTCTTCGAGCGATCGCGCAGCGTCGCCATGTCGGGCACGAGTCCGGTGAACCAGAAGAGCGCCGAAACCGTGCCGTAGGTCGAGACCGCGAAGACGTCCCACATCAATGGGCTGCGGAACTGCGGCCACACGCCCATCGTGCTCGGATACGGGAACAGCCAGTAGATGGCCAGCCACGGACGGCCGGTGTGCAGCAGCGGGAACATCGCGGCGCAGGCGACCGCGAACAGCGTCATCGCTTCCGCGAACCGGTTGATCGACGTGCGCCAGCCCTGGCGGAAGAGCAGAAGAATCGCCGAGATCAACGTGCCGGCGTGGCCGATACCGATCCACCAGACGAAGTTGATGATGTCGAACGCCCAGCCGATGGGAACGTTGTTGCCCCAGATGCCGATACCGACCAGCAGCAGCTTGATGATGGTGACGTTCAATACCATCAGCAGGCAGAAGGCGACGGCGAAGCCGAAGAACCAGCCGATTGGCGTCCGCTTCGACAGCACCATGTGGCTGATCGAGTCGGTTACCGATTCGAAGTCATGGCCCGGCGCGAGGACCGCCGGTGTCCGCGCCATCAATTCGGCAAGCGCGGCATCGTTGGTCGCCGCCACGGCGGCGCCGTGCTCAGTGCTCTGGGACATTACGCTTCACCTTCGGTGCGAGCGGCCCCGGCCGGCTCGAGCGCGGAGTTCGGATTCCGCACGACCGCGAGATATGTGGTGCGCGGCTTCGTGTTCAACTCCGCCAGCAGCCCGTACGTCAACGGGTTCTTCTTCTCCTGCGCGACGCGGCTGTTCGGATCGTTGATGTTGCCGAACACGATCGCATCGGTCGGACAGGCCGCCTGACACGCGGTGAGGATCTCGCCGTCGCGGATCTCACGATCCTCCAGCTTGGCGTTGATCCGCGCCAGGCTGATGCGCTGCGTGCAGTAGGTGCACTTCTCCATCACGCCGCGGCTGCGGACCGTGACGTCCGGGTTCCGCTGCAGTTTCGTGCTCTCGGTGTTCCAGTCGGAGTAGAGCAGGAAGTTGAAGCGACGCACCTTGTACGGGCAGTTGTTCGAGCAGTAGCGCGTGCCGACGCAGCGGTTGTAGACCATGTCGTTCAGGCCTTCGCTGCTGTGCGAGGTCGCCGCCACCGGGCAGACGAGTTCGCAGGGCGCGTTCTCGCACTGCTGGCAGAGCATCGGCTGGTGATACGTATCCGGATTCTCGATGTCGCCGGTGTAGTAGCGATCGATGCGCAGCCAGTGCATCTCGCGCCCGTTGAGCACCTGCGACTTGCCGACGACGGCGATGTTGTTCTCGGCGACGCAGGCGACCACGCAGGCGTTGCAGCCGGTGCAGACGTTCTGGTCGATCGACATTCCCCACGCATACCCTTCGTACTTGTATTCCCGGTACATCGTGGCGCCGTTGAGCTCGGTCTCTTCGCGCTTCTTCGCGAACTCCGGATCCTTCGTATATTCGGCAGTGGTCGCGACACGCACGAGATTGCGGCCGGCCAGCGTCCAGTGATCCTGCGTGCACGCCAGGTCGTAGCTGCCGCCGGCCTTGCTGATGTCGACGCCCGTGAGCACGTAGGGCGCGTCAGCCAGCCGCAGGACGTTGATGTTGAAGCCGATGTCGTTGGCGACGCGCCCCGCGCGCGTCCGGCCGTAGCCGAGATGCAGCGTGACCGTGTCCTCGGCATGACCAGGATTGATCCAGGCGGGAATCGTCACGCTGCGACCGCCCTTGCGGACCTCGATCATGTCGCCGCTGACGACCTTCAACTTGTCCGCGGTCGAGACCGACATCAGCGCGGCGTTGTCCCACGTCAGCTTGGTCAGCGCCTTCGGCAGCTCCTGCAGCCACGCATTGTTCGAGAAGCGGCCGTCCCACACGTTCGGATCCGGGCGGAAGACCACTTCGATGCCTTGCGTCGTCGCGCTCGCTTCACCCGCGGCGACATCGCCCTTCACCGACACCGTCTTCGGCGTGAACGCAGTATTCGGGATCAAACCGTCGTGCAGCCACTTGCGCCAGGCACTGTCGAACGGGCTTGGTGCGGGTGCGGGAGTGAAGGTCGCGGGACCCGCTGGGGGTGCCGGAGCCCCCGAGCCTGCCGCGGCAGCTTGTCCACCGCCGGCAGCGGCGCCTGCGGCGGGCGCCGCTGACTTGCCCGCAGCCGCTTTCGGTGCAGCGGGGGCAGCCGCGGGGGTCGCGTCAGGGTTCGGCACAGGAATGCCCGTGACCGCACTCTGTCCCGTCCAGTAATCGCGCACCAGGTCGTATCCCGATCGTTCGCCGGAGGGACCAATCGCCGCGATCACCTCGTGCATCGACTTGCCGTTGTAGAGCGGCGCGATCAATGGCTGCACGATCGTCACCGTGCCGTCGTCTGCCCGGACGTCGCTCCACGCTTCGAGGTAATGCGCTTCGGGAATGTGCCAGTGACAGAGCGCGGCGGTCTCGTCTTCGTAGAGACCGAGGTGGGCGCGAACGGCCACCTTCTCCAGCGCATCGGTGAACTTCAGGTCGGACGGCGCCGTGTACACCGGGTTCCCGCCGAAGATCAGCAGGAATTCAACCGTCCCGGCGTTCATCTCGCCCACGAGTTCACGCAGGGCGGCGAGCTGATTGCTCGGCTGCGCTTCCGGCGTCGCGGTGTAGACGACGGTGTTGCCGACGTTGCCGAGCGCGTTGTTCATCGCGTGCGCGAGCGCGTGAACGGCAGCGGGTTGGCCATCACCGGCAACAACGAGGCTGCGGCCGCGAGCGGCCTGCAGGTCGCTCGCCAGCGGCTGCAGCCACTTCTGCGCTGCTGCCGGCAGCGTTCCCGGCGCGGCGCCGATGCCGATCTGGACGGCGAGGGCCCGGGCAAACGCCTCGACCTGAGTCGGCTTCAGCAACAGCCGGTGATCGGCCTTGCTGCCGGTGTTGGTCGGCGAGCTCTCGATGGCGTAGAGGCGATTCTGTTTCGACGCATCGCCTTCGATGCGGCGGCGCGACGCGAACGCGCGCGCGTTGCGGATGCCGGCCGCACCCGTGCACAGCAGGTCCGCATCGAAGGTGACGAGGACGTCGGCCTTGTCGAGGGAGTACTGCGGGGCGACGTACTCGCCGAACGCGAGGCGGCTGCCTTCGCGGGCGTTGTCGTGACCAAAGGGTTCGAACTGGACCCACTTGGCCTGCGGATACTCGTTGAGGAACTCGCGAATCTGCGTAGCGAGCGTCGGCGACGCGATCGTTTCCGTCAGCAGGCGAACACCGGCGCCCTGCTTCGGCTTCTGTGCGGCCAGCAGTTCCTGGGCTTGGGTGACGAACGCGGTGAACGCGCGGATCTCGCCGAGGTGCGTCAGCGTCTGCGATCGATCCGGATCGTAGAGGCCGAGGATCGATGCCTGGGCGAAGAGGTCCGTGGCGCCCCGGCTCGATGGGTGATCGGGGTTGCCCTCGATCTTGGTCGGACGTCCCTCGTGGCTCTCGACCAGCAGCGCCATTCCCGCGCCGTTCATCGGCATGGCGGTGGCATAGAACAAGGGCTTGCCCGGCACCAGTTCTTCCGGCTGCCGGACGTACGGCACCAGTTCTTCGCTCGGCTGCCGCGTGCACGCGGTGACGCCGGCCAGCGCCAGCGACGCGCTCATCAACTTCAGGAAACCGCGGCGGCCGACCGGATCGAGCCATTCCGAGGCGTTCTGTGGAAACTCGCGGTGGAGGAATTCCTGGAATTCGGGGGTTCCGGTCAGTGCCTCGAGGCTCCGCCAGTACTCGCGGCCGCGGGTGCCTTCCAGGCGGGCGCGAAGCGCCTCGATGTCGGGACGTTCGTTCATGAGCAAATCACCGATGACACGTCGAACAGCTAGTGAGCGAATTGATGCCGTATTCCTTCACCAGTTGCGGCCCAAGCACCGACTGTGGAACCGGAGGTTTGTAACCCATCGTGGTGATTTCGCTGCGCGGCCGGACGTAGTTCTCGGGGTTTCGGTGGCAGTTCAGGCACCACTCCATCTGCAGCGAGTTCACCTGGAGCATCAACGGCATCTGATCGACGCGGCCGTGACAGGTCTCACAGCCCATTCCCTTTTTCACGTGGATGCTGTGATTGAAATAGACGAAGTCGGGCAGGTCATGCACACGCACCCAGTGCAGCGGCTTGTCGTCGCGGAAGCTGGCGCGCACCGGCTCGAGGATCGGCTCGCTGGTGAAGAGCTGCGAGTGGCAGTTCATGCAGGTCTTCGTCGGCGGAATACCTGCGAACGGCGAGGTTTCGACGGACGTGTGACAGTACCGGCAGTCGATACCATCATCCGTGACGTGGTGCAGGTGGCTGAACTGGATCGGCTGCTCGACGAACTCATTGGCACGCGTCACGTATGACGAGCGTCCAAGGAGCATCATGAGCAGGATCAAGCCACCCACCAGCGACAACACGCCGAAAAGACTGAGCTTGGAAAGAGTGTTCGCGCTGCGATGGAAAATCTGCGGCATCGGTGACTAAAGGTCGGCGCGTCCGAGGCGGACTCTCGCGTGAATGCGCCCTGTGGGACTGGAACGGGCTGGAGCCCGTGCGGCCAGTCCCTAGGTGTACCACAGTTGTGAAAAAAGGATCAAGCAGCCGGCGGCGTACCTGACCCCGCATGCAACCGCGGGATCTTACGCACAAACGTCGCAGCGAATCTACTCAACTCCACCTGGTCCGTCGGAAGCGGGAGCGGGGAGTAGAATCGACGATTACTCCATGAGCGAGCGGAAGTACCGGCAGCGCGGGTATCAGGACGACGATCGCGACCGCGAGCCGAAGCCGAAAACCAGGCCGGCGCCGGAACCCGGCGCGCCTGCCGGCGCGCGGCGCATTTCACAGGACGGCCCACGCAACATCAACATGCCGGGCTACCGCGAAGTGGTGCGCTGCGCCCAGTGCGGTCACGTGGTCGCCGGCGACATCACGCTCGATGGGCGCTGCCAGCGATGTGGCACCGACCTTCATTGCTGCTCGCAGTGCACCTCGTTCGATCCCGGAAGCCGCTTCGAGTGCATGGAGCCACGGCTGACGGCGCGCGTCTCCCCGAAGAACGCGCGGAACACGTGCGCATTCTTCGGCGGCCGCGCGACCGTCGAGCGCGAAACCACGACGCCGAAAGTCGATAGTGCGCGAAAGGCTTTCGACGACCTCTTCAACTTCTGATGGCACTGCTCTCTGAATCGGATCGTCAGGCCGTCCGCGCGCGCCTCGCCGGGATCACCGAACAGGTCACGCTGCTGTTCTTCAGCCAGACGTTCGGCGCACCCGAGACCGTACTCATCGCGAAACAGGTGCTCGACGAAGTGGTGTCGCTCGGCGATCGCGTCACGCTCGATGAGGCCAATCTGATCCTCGACAAGGATCGCGCGGCGCAGTACGGCATCACCGACATTCCGGCGGTCGTCCTGCTGCGCAACGGCGAGGACACGCGGATGCGCTTCCTCGGCGCGCCTGCCGGGTATGAGTTCATGTCGCTGATCGAGGCGGTGGTCCTCGCCGGGACGAAAGACTCCGGCCTCGCGCCGGCGAGCCGCACGGCGATCGCCGAACTGACCGAGCCGGTCGACATCAAGGTGTTCGTCACGCCCTCATGCCCCCACTGCCCGCGGGCGGTCACCCTGGCGCACCGGATGGCGGTGGAAAGCCCAAACGTTCAGGCCACCTGCGTCGAAGCAACCGAGTTCATGGACCTGGCGCAGCAGTACCGCGTGACCGGCGTGCCGAAGACGATCGTGGAAGGGACGCCGGTGGAGATTCTGGGCGCGGTGCCCGAGGACGCATTCGTCGGCACGATCGTCAAGGCGTTCCAACCGAAGGCTCCTGACGTCGCGACCGATCAGAGCTCGCGGAATTGAAGTCTTAATCGGGCCACGGGACGTCGACTTGCCTGCGTCTCCAGGCTCTGGCAAGCTCGAAGGCCGAAGACCGGAGAGATGGCCGAGTGGTTTAAGGCGGCGGTCTTGAAAACCGTTGACCTCGAAAGGGGTCCGGGGGTTCGAATCCCTCTCTCTCCGCCACCCGCCCGTAATTGGGCTATGCCTTCGCTGAAATCACGTCCTGTCCGCCCATGAACGGCCGCAAGACCGTCGGCACCAGTACCGAACCGTCTTCCTGCTGGCAGTTCTCGAGGATCGCAATCAGCGTCCGCCCGACCGCCAGGCCTGACCCGTTCAGCGTGTGAACGAAGTCGGCCTTCCCGGTCCCTTGCGGCCGGTACTTGATGTTGGCCCGCCGCGCCTGGAACGCTTCGGTGTTGCTGCAGGATGAAATCTCGCGATACGTGTTCTGACCAGGCAGCCAGACCTCGATGTCGTAGGTCTTGGCCGACGCGAAGCCCATGTCACCCGTGCACAACAGCATCGTGCGATACGGCAGCTCGAGGCGATTCAACACTTCCTCGGCGCTCGCCGTGAGCCGCTCGAGTTCGTTGAACGATTCGTCCGGCGTCGTGAACGTCATCAGCTCCACCTTGTCGAACTGATGCTGGCGAATCAGGCCGCGCACATCCGCGCCGTAGGATCCTGCCTCGCTTCGGAAGCACGGCGTGTACGCCGTGTAGCGAATCGGCAGGTGCCGGCCGTCCAGGATCTCGCCGCGATACATGTTCGTCAGCGGTACTTCCGCGGTCGGGATCAGATACAGATCCCAGTCTCCCGCAATCTTGAACAGGTCGGCCTCGAACTTTGGCAGGTTGCCGGTGCCGGTGAGCGACGCGGTGTTGGCGAGGAACGGCGGTTCCACTTCCGTGTAGCCGTGCTCCGCCGTGTGCAGCGTCAGCATGAAGTTGATCAGCGCGCGCGCGAGCTTGGCGCCGGCGCCGACCAGCACGGAGAAACGCGCCGCAGCGATCTTCGTGCCGCGCTCGAAGTCGATGATGCCCAGGGCCGGACCGATGTCCCAATGCGACTGCGGCGGGAACGTGAACTGGCGCGGCGTCCCGACGCGACGCACTTCGACGTTGTCGCCCGCGCTCTTCCCCACTGGAACGGTCTCGTGCGGAATATTCGGGATAACCAGCAGCCCGCGGTTGCGGCGCAGTTCGATCGATTCGAGCTCGACGCTCAACTGCTTGACCTGCTGCGCGCGCTGACGGTTCGCCTCCTGAAGCTTCGTAGCATCGCCGCCCTGCCGCTTGACGCGTGCGACTTCGTCGGCAGCCGCGTTCTGCTCGCGCTTGAGTCCCTCGATCTCCGGCAGCATCCGCCGGCGACGCGATTCGAGCGTGGCGAGTTCTTCCAGTTCGGCCGTGAAATCAAGGCCGCGATTTTGCAGCGCCGTGCGAACAGTCTGCAGGTTGTCGCGAAGCAGGGCGGGATCGAGCATTTCCGCCCGATTTTACTTTGATACGATTCCCACTGCCCGCATGGTCACCAAGCTCCATCATCGTCCTCGCATCGCCGTCATCGCCGCCGCCGGCAGCGCTTCGCGCATGTGGCCGGCCAGCAAGACGATCCCGAAGGAACTCTTTCCGCTCGGCAAGGTGCCAGCGATCGCACACGTCGCCTGGGAAATGATCGATGCGGGCATCGAAGAGATCCGCATTGTCATCCGCAAGGGCGAGCCGCCGGCCATCGCCGAGCTGCTCGATCCGCACCGCGCCTCGCCGCCGGGTTCGACGCTGGAAGACCCCGTCGTCCAGCGGTTCGAACAGATGCTGGCGTCGGCACGTTTCTCGTTCATCGAACAAGAGGGACCTTACGGCAACGGCACTCCCCTGCTGAACGGCACCAGCGGCGTCGACGAACCGGTCGTCTTTGCCTTCGCGGACGACGTCGTGTTTGGTGAGAACGCGGTCGCGGGCATGGTGCAGTTGTACGAGCGTACCGGCCGTCCGATTCTCGCCGTTCAGGAAGTACCGGCCGACGAAGTGCGGAAGTTCGGCATCCTCGATACGACGACGCGCAACGGCATCGACGTGATCAATCGGTTCATCGAGAAACCTGGACCGGGAGAAACGAACTCGCGTCTCGCGTCGTTGGGACGGTATCTCATCACGCCGGAGCTGGTGGAGGTGCTGCGTGCGACGCCAACGGGCAAGGGCGGCGAGCTGTGGCTCGCGGACGCGTTTATCGCCTTGCTGAAACGTGGCCTCGAGCTGAATGCATTCCGCCTGACCTCAGGGGAATGGCACACCGTCGGCACGCCGGAAGGTTACGCGCGGGCGGTGCAGGCCGCGATGCAGTTCGAAAGCCTGCCGCGGTCCGCGTCGGTGGGTGCCTGATCGCCGAGTCTATTCCTTGGACTTGGTCGTCGACGGCGCGGGAGTTGAACTCCCGGAATCGCTCTTCGTCGACTCGCTCTTGGCCGGTGCGCCGTCTTTCGCCGACTCGCTCTTTCCTTCGCCAGCGGACGTGGACGACGCCGCACTCGATCGCCCGCCGGCATAATCAGTGATGTACCAGCCTGATCCCTTGAACTGAATCGCCGGCGTGGACAGGAGGCGGCGCACCGGTCCCTTGCCACAGCGGGCGCACGTCTCCGGTAGCGGATCCGAAAACTTCTGGATCACCTCGAAGCGCTGGTGGCAGGCATCGCACTCGTATTCGTAAAGAGGCATGGTTCTTATTCGAGGACGTCGTCCGTGAAGTCGTTGAGCAGCAGACGCCGATGTGCCCAGAACGGCGCGCTGCCCTGCGACAATACCGCGTCGTGAAACGCGCGTAGCGAGAACTTCCCGCCCTGCTGGTCCTTATAGTCCTGCCGAAGCTTCAGCATCATCAACTTGCCGATCGAATAGACGACGTAACCGGGATCGAAGGTGCCACGCTCCGCCTCGCGCCGTGCATTTGCCTCCTCGAGGAATGCTTCGTCGCGGAAGAAACGCATGCCCTGTTCGACCGACAGATCTTCGCAGTGGAGCCTGATTCCGACGACCACCCGCGCGAGACGCACGAGCGATTCGGCCAGTTGTCCGAGGCGCATGGTTGCGTCGCCTCGGCGGAAGCCCGCCTCGATCATCATCTGTTCGCAGTAATGCGCCCACCCTTCGACGAACGACATCGGCGCGAACATGATTGACTTGCGGACCTTCGATTCGACCTGGCGCAGGTGCTGGTAGTGCAGGAAGTGTCCGGGATAGACCTCGTGAATGGTGACGTTCCAGAGCGTCGGGATGTTGAAGTCCCGCATGTGCTCCTTCTGGCGCTCCGGCGTCCAGGCGCGATCGACGTCGGTCAGGTAGTAGTACGCGCGGCTTGGTTTGCTCTCAAACGGCCCCGGCGTCCACATGCTCGCGAACGCCCAGCGATAGAACTCCGGCGACGGTGCCACGATGACCGGTTCGCCCTCCGGCATCCCGACGATCGTGCCCTTGCGGAGAAAATCCTGGAGCTCCTTGACCTGTTCCTGCGCGGCCGCAGTGAGCCTGCCTGGTTCCGGATGCTGTTCCTTGGCCTTCCGCCACGCCGCTTCGGGATCGCCACCGTTCAACTTGCCGGCGACGCTGCGAAATTCCTCCTGCACGGCGGTGAGTTCGCGCAGCGCGATCGTGAGCAGGCGGTCGGATTTGACGTTGATGCCTTCGTCCAGTTTGAGCTTGCGCTCGAACTTGTCGACGCCGAGACGGAACGATGCCTTCGCGCGCGGAGCAAGCTCCTCTTCGAGGTACTGGATGTAGGGACCGATCGCCGTTGCGGCTTCCGTGGAGGCGTCCGCCAGGTCGCCGAGGATGTGCAGGTCGTCGAGACTGGCGAACGCCCGCGGCAGGTCGCGTTCGATGAAGGTCAGCGTTCCGCGCCACGTCTCGAGCGCCACCTTGATGAAAATGCCGGGCGCCTCCTTGACGTTGTCACGCGCGGCCTGAACCAGCCTGGGCACCTGCCGCAGTTTCGACACGACGCGGCGGGCCCGCTCGGCTTCCGGGGCGTAGGCGAACAACGCCTGGCTGGCCAGGCTGGTCGCGATCGCGTCCGCGTACAGTTGCGGGTTGCGCTCCCACGTCCGAACAACCTCGAGCTCGAACATCCGCCCTTCGATATTCGAGGCGACGATGGGGTGTTCGACGGCTTCGGCACCGGGAAGAGTCGCCGGCTCGATCTGATGCAGACGCCGGCCAAATCCGGACAGGGCCCGGACATGAGCGTCGATGGCTGTGCGGCTCAGATCTTCGAGAAGATCTTCGTGAAGATGGACGCCGTCCAGGCTCGCCTGGCTAGGCTGTACCTCGTACAAATATGCGAGGTAATCGTCGACAAAGTGCGGAAATGGCTCCGATGGGTACATGCCCGGCCGTCGTTGGCGCTCTGTGTGGTCGCTCGGCGAGCGCGCATCCGTCAAATGGTACAATAATCGGTCCCTGCTCGCGATGTCCGGCACCCTTTACGTGGTCGCCACGCCCATCGGCAACCTCGAAGACATCACGTTGCGAGCGTTGCGCGTGCTGAAAGACGTCGACCTCATCGCCGCTGAAGACACTCGGCGAACGGCGAAACTCCTTGCTTTTCACGCAATCCAGACGCCGAGCGTCAGTTTCCACGAGCACAACACGAAGGCGCGCATGCCGCAACTG
>Ga0310810_10004397_pt1 | contig 15575 bp, 14 predicted proteins | sample NCmetagenome_FD_207641 | JGI IMG/M metagenome (GOLD analysis project Ga0310810, IMG submission 207641) | Soil microbial communities from experimental microcosm in Duke University, North Carolina, United States - NC | ecosystem: Engineered > Artificial ecosystem > Soil microcosm > Unclassified ...
TGACCGCCATCGAGCAGTGGCACCGGAAACAGGTTCAATAGTCCAATCGAGATCGACAGCACGGCAGCCAGATGGATCAGCGCCGCAACGCCGATGGTGGCCACCTGGCCGGAAATCTGGGCGATCCGCAGCGGTCCACCGACCTGGTCGGCGGCTTCCCGACCGGTGAAGACGCCGCCGATATAGGCGAAGGTTCGGTCCACCACGAACCAGGTTTCCTTGATGCCGAGCCAGAATGCGGTCCCGGGATCGACACGTTCGGTTAAGACATCGCCCGGCGCGGTGGCGCGGGTAATGCCCATCACGCCGACCTTGTGGGCGTTTCCGAACGGGTCCTTCACTTCGCGCAATTCCGGCGTGCCCTGCATTTGCTGTGAGGTATCGCCGCGCTTGACCGTGAAGGTCAGCTTGTCGCCGGCATGAATGCTGACGATGCGCTGCATGTCGGAGAAACTGCCAATGGTCTTGCCGTCGATCGCCGTTACCACGTCGCCGACCTGAAAGCCCGCGGCCGCGGCGGCGCTATTGGCTTCGATCTTGTCGACGCGCGCCGTCGTGCTCGGCTTGCCGAAGAAGGTGAACAGGCAGGTGAAGATCACGATCGCGAGGATGAAATTCGCAACCGGGCCGGCGACGACGATCGCCGCGCGTGGACCGACCTTCTTGTGATGGAACGAGCCCGCCTGTTCTTCCGGGCTCATGCTGGCGAGCGCTTCGGTCGATGGCGTCGAGGCTTCGGTATCGTCGCCGAAGAACTTCACATAGCCGCCCAGCGGCACAGCCGAAATCTTCCAGCGGGTGCCATGGCGGTCGTTGAAACCGACCAGTTCCGGCCCGAAACCGAGCGAGAAAGTTAACACCCGCACGCCCGCCCAGCGGGCGACCAGGAAATGGCCGAGTTCGTGGAAGAAAACGACGATCGTCAGGACGAACAGGAAGGGAATGATGTAACCGATGAGTCCATGGCTCAACGTATTGAAACTATGCAGAAAAAACTCGGTCATTCGATTCCCCTCGACGCGAGCCGATGGCTCCGTCCCCAACCCTCTAGGATGCCTTTAAGGCAATTTGAGGCAATAGGGAGGCAGCTTTATTTCGCGCATTATGGTCAACGGAAATCGCATCGTCCGCCGAGTTCAGGGCTGCCAGGTTCCCGGAGCGAATCCAGTCGTTCATGGTGGCCTCGACGAGACGCGCGATCGCCCCGAATTTGATCTTGCCGGCCATGAAGGCGGCGACCGCCACCTCGTTGGCCGCATTGAATACCGTGGTCAGCCCGCGCCCGGTCCGCAGCGCGTCGTAGGCCAGTCGCAAGCCCGGGAACCGGTCGAAATCCGGCGCCTCGAAGGTCAGCTGGCCGATTTTGGCGAGATCGAGCCGCGCCGACGGGCCGACGATACGATCGGGCCATCCCAGGCAATGCGCGATCGGAATCCGCATGTCGGGCGCGCCGAGCTGGGCCACCACCGAACGGTCGGAGAATTCGACCATGCCGTGGATGATCGACTGCGGATGCACGAGAACATCGATCTCATCGGGCGAGAGCGCAAACAGATAGGAGGCTTCGATCACTTCGAGGCCCTTGTTCATCATCGACGCCGAATCGATCGTGATCTTCTGGCCCATGCTCCAGTTCGGATGCTTCAGCGCCTGCGCCAGCGTCGCCTGCTCGATATCGGCGCTGGCCCAGGTGCGAAACGGCCCGCCCGAAGCGGTGATGATGACGCGCACCAGTTCCTCGCGATTGCCTGAACTGAGCGCCTGGAACAGCGCGTTATGCTCGGAATCCGCAGGCAGGATGCAGGCGCCCGCCTTCGCGGCGCGCTGCATGAAGAAATCGCCGGCGCAGACCAGGCATTCCTTGTTGGCCAATGCAACCGCAGCCCCGCGATCGACGGCGGCAAGTGCGGGCTTCAGCCCGGCCGCGCCACTGACGGCCGCCATCACCCAATCGGCGGGACGCGCAGCCGCTTCGATAACAGCACTTTCGCCGGCGCCGCATTCGGTGCGGGTGCCGGCAAGTGCGGCCTTCAATTCGTTCAGGCGGGCGGGATCGGCGATTGCAGCAAAGCGGGCGCCGAATTCTTTTGCCAGCCTGGCGAGCGCTTCGACGTTGGAATTCGCCGTCAGCGCCTCGACGGAATAGCGGTCACGGGCACCGCGCAGCAAATCCATGGTGCTGTCGCCGATCGAACCGGTGGCGCCAAGCACCGAAACCGTGCGCACGGCTGATGCCGTGGCCTTGTTGTTACGCAATGGAACCGCGCTCATCGTTTCACCAAATCATAAGACCGCGGCCAACGCCATCGGCGCCGCCCCGCAGGAACCCAAAAAGAGCCGCAAAGGCGACCGCTGCGACAAACCCGTCCAGCCGATCCAGGAGCCCGCCATGGCCGGGAATGATCTGGCTGGAATCCTTGACGCCGAAACGCCGCTTTACCGCGGATTCGAACAGATCGCCGAGCTGAGAAACCACCGAAAGGACGCCTGATATCGTCAACAACGGCCCGGCTTTCCCAAGATCGAGCACCGCAAAGGCGCATGCCACCGCCAGACTGGCGACGAGGCCGCCGACGGCGCCCGCCCAGGTCTTCTTGGGGCTGACGCGCGGCCAGAGTTTTGGGCCCCCAATGCCGCGGCCCGCGAAGTAGCCGCCGCTGTCGGTCACCCACACGATCAGCAGCACGAAGACCAGCGCCACGAAGCCTTTGACGGCATCGTGCCGCAACAAGACCGAGGCTATCTCGGCGACGCCGGCATAGAGAATTCCAGCGGCTGCCCAGTTTCGCCGTACCGGCGTCATCAGGGCAACCGCCACCAGGCCGATCGCAAACACGGCGAGTGCGGCATCGATCCGCCCGATGGCGAGAGAAAATCCGGCGACCGCCAACGCGGCAACGCCGGTTGCAACCACGCGCTTCTCGGCCGTGGCGCCCACCACCATCAGCCATTCGACATAGAGGCCGATCGCAGCCAGCGTCACCAGCGCGGTCCACAGCCAGCCGCCGGCATAGGCGATGGCAATGGCGAGCGGGATCAGCACGGCGGCGGCGATGATCCGCGTCGACAGATTGCGCGGGTCCTGTTCGGCAGCCGCCGCCGGCGCGGCCTTGCCCTCGGTCACGATCCGGTTTTCGCGGCCAGACCGCCGAAACGGCGCTCCCGTCTGGCATATTCGGCGATTGCGCTTTCAAGCGCAGCCTTGTCGAAATCCGGCCAGTGGATCGGCACGAAGACGAGTTCGCTGTAGGCCGCCTGCCACATCAGGAAGTTCGATAGCCGCTGCTCGCCGCTGGTGCGGATGATCAGGTCGGGATCGGGAATGTCGGGCGCGTCGAGATATCGGCCAAGCGCGTCGGCGTCGATCGAGTCGGGATCGCGCTTTCCTTCGGCCACTTCGCGCGCCAGCCGTTGGGCTGCGCCGGCGATCTCCTGGCGCGATCCGTAGTTGAACGCGACGACGAGATTGAGCTTGGTGTTGTCGCGCGTCAGTTCTTCGGCTTCGTTGAGCAGCGCGCAGATATCCGATTCCAGCCCCTCCCGCTCGCCGATCACGCGCACCCTGACCCCGTCACGATGCAGCGTCGCCAGATCGTTGCGGATGAAACGGCGGAGCAAGCCAAAGAGGTCGCCGATTTCGGTCGCCGGACGCGACCAGTTCTCGGAGCTGAAAGAGAAGATCGTCAGATAGAGCACGCCGAGTTCATGTGCGGCACGAACGACCCGGCGCAGCGCCTCGACGCCGCGGCGATGGCCTTCCGCCCGCGGCAGGCCCCGCGCCGCGGCCCAGCGGCCGTTGCCGTCCATGATGATCGCCACGTGCAAGGGACCGGCACGATCCGGTCCTTCGGTTGCGGGGGCGGCGGCATTCGACATTATTGAAGTTCCAGCACCAGTCCCAAAGTCTTGGTATCACGGTCTCAAGTTTCGATCCTAAGGCCTTAAACGGTAAGGATTTCCTTTTCCTTCGCCGCCAGCAGCTGGTCGATCTCGGAAATCATCCCGTCGGTCGCCTTCTGCACGTCATGGGCCAGGCGCTCCTCGTCATCCTCGGAGATTTCGTGGTTCTTCTCGAGCTTCTTGACGGTATCGAGCCCGTCGCGGCGGACATGCCGGACCGCGACTTTGGCGGCTTCGGCGTATTTATGCGCGACTTTCACGAGCTCCTTGCGGCGCTCCTCGTTGAGCTCCGGAATCCGCAGGCGCAGCACCTGCCCTTCGGTCGCGGGCGAGAGGCCGAGGTTCGAGTCGACGATCGCCTTCTCCACGGCCTTGACCATCGACTTGTCCCAAACCTGCACGGAAAGCAGCCGCGGCTCGGGCACGCTGATGGTCGCGAGCTGGTTGAGCGGCATGTGCGTGCCATAGGCATCCACCTGCACCGGTTCGAGCATGGACGCCGCCGCGCGGCCGGTGCGCAGGCCGCCCAGTTCGTGCTTGAGCGATTGGGTGGCGCCCTGCATGCGGCGCTTCAATTCGTTGATGTCAAAACCAGGCGTGGCCATTACGCTCCTCCCCTCATCAGTAAACCAGCCGCCGGCGTCATCAGGCCCGCGGTTTGATGCAAGCCGCCGGCGCGTCAGCCGGCGACCACCGTGCCGTGGCCGGTACCGCGCAGGATCGCGCCGATCGAACCCGGCTCGGCGATCGAGAATACGATGATAGGCAGCGAAGTCTCGCGGGCAAGCGCGAATGCGGTCGCATCCATCACCTTGTAGCCACCTTCGATCGCCTGCGAGTGCGACAGGCGGTCAAAACGCTTGGCGGACGGGTCTTTTTTGGGATCGGCGGAGTAAACGCCGTCGACATTGGTGGCTTTCAACACCGCCTCCGCCCCGATCTCGGCTGCCCGCAACACCGCCGTGGTGTCGGTGGTGAAGAACGGATTGCCGGTTCCGCCGCCGAGCAGGACGATCCGTCCCTCGGCGAGGTATTTGTGCGTTGCACTGCGGGTGAACAGTTCGGAGATCTCGGGCATCACGAACGCCGAGAGCGTCCGCGCCGGCGTTCCCTTGCGTTCGATGGCCGCCTCGAGCGCCAGGCAGTTCATCACGGTGGCGAGCATGCCCATGGTGTCGCCGGTCGGACGCGACACGCCGCGCGAAGAGACTTCCACGCCGCGCACGATGTTGCCGCCGCCCACCACCACCGCCACCTCGACCCCGAGCTGGCGGGCGGCGATCAACTCGTCGGCGATGCGGTCCACAGTAGGCTGGTCGATGCCGAAGGACTGGCTGCCGGCGAGATATTCGCCCGAGAGCTTGATCACGACGCGACGATAGACCGGCTCAGCCATGATGCGATCGCTTTCCTGATCCCGCGCTGGCAACCATCCCGCGCGGGCGGCTCCCGGCGCAATGGGCGCCGGAAGACTGTCCACCGCAGTTACTTCTTGCCGCTGGCCGCAGCCACTTCGGCTGCAAAATCGGATTCCTGCTTTTCGATTCCCTCGCCGAGAGCATAGCGCACAAATCCGGCAATTTTCACCGGTGCGCCGATCTTGCCCTCGGCTTCCTTCACTGCCTGGGCGACCGACTTGCCCTTTTCGTCATGGATGAACGCCTGCTCGAGCAGGCAGACTTCCTTGTAATAGGTCTTCAGGCCGGACTCGACGATCTTCTCGATCACGTTCTCCGGTTTGCCCTGCTGGCGGTATTTGTCGGCTAGCACGTCCTTCTCCCGCTTCACGGTGGCGGGGTCGAGGCCGGCCGGATCGAGCGCCTGCGGATTGGTCGCGGCAACGTGCATCGCGAGCTGGCGGCCGAGAGCCGCCAGTTCATCGGCCTTGCCGCTCGATTCGAGCGCCACCAGCACGCCCATCTTGCCGGCGCCGTCGATGACCGAGCCATGGATGTAGCTCGACACCACGCCCTGGCCGACTTCGAGAGAAGCCGCCCGGCGCAGCGTCATGTTCTCGCCGATGGTCGCAATCGCATCCGAGATGGCCGTCTCGACCGTCACTGCGCCGACCTTGGCCGCCTTGATCTTTTCGACATCGGCGCCGACGTTGAGCGCGACCTGCGCCACCATCTTGACGAGGCCCTGAAACTGCTCGTTGCGGGCAACGAAATCGGTCTCCGAATTGACTTCGACGACGACGCCTTTGGCGCCCGACGTGACCGCGCCGATCAGGCCTTCCGCCGCGACGCGGCCGGCTTTTTTGGCGGCCTTCGACAGGCCCTTCTTGCGCAGCCAGTCCTGGGCTGCCTGCATGTCGCCCGAGGTTTCGGTCAGCGCTGCCTTGCAGTCCATCATGCCCGCGCCGGTCGACTCGCGCAGTTCCTTGACCATCGCCGCAGTAATCGTTGCCATCGTTGAATATCCTTCTTGCCTGTCGAGCTGTGGGCGCGACACGCGCTTTGCGCCGTGCCGTCATCAGCTACAGGGGATGCCGTATCCGGGAGATCGAACCGGTGGCCGGAAGGAACCGGCCACGCGGCGTTACAATTATTCCGCTTCCGCGGTCAGCGCCTTGGCCTGGGCAACCCAGCCATCGGCGCGGCTCGGAAGCCCGACCTCTTCACCGATCTTGTGCGCGGTGTCGTGATCGAGTTCGGCAAGCTGCCAGTAGTGGAAGATGCCGAGGTCGTTGAACTTCTTCTCGATCGCACCCGACACGCCGGTGAGCTTCTTGAGGTTGTCGGCGGTGCCGCGCGGGCCTGCCAGACCCTGGAAGCCGGCCGGCTGCGGAGCTGCCGGAATTTCCTCACGGATGACCGGCTGCGCGGAAGCGCCGATATCGATCCCGGAATCGCCCTGGGCGCGCGAGATGCCGTCGATGGCGGCGCGCGCGACCAGGTCGCAATACAGCGAAATGGCGCGGCCGGCGTCGTCATTGCCCGGCACCACATAGGTGATGCCCTTGGGATCGGAATTGGTATCGACGATCGCGGCAACGGGAATGTTGAGCCGCTGCGCTTCCTGGATCGCGATGTCTTCCTTGTTGGTGTCGATCACGAAGATCATGTCGGGAAGCCCGCCCATGTCCTTGATGCCGCCCAGCGAACGGTCGAGCTTGTCGCGCTCGCGCTGCAGCGTGAGCCGCTCCTTCTTGGTGTAGGCGCTGGCGTCGCCGGAGTTCAGCACTTCATCGAGGTGCCGCAGCCGCTTGATCGAACCGGAAATGGTCTTCCAGTTGGTCAGCGTGCCGCCGAGCCAGCGCGAATTGACGAAGTACTGCGCCGAGCGCTTGGCCGCCTCGGCGACGCCGTCCTGCGCCTGCCGCTTGGTGCCGACGAACAGGATCCGGCCGCCCTTGGCGACGGTGTCGCTGACCGCCTTCAATGCGGTGTGCAGCAACGGCACGGTCTGGGCGAGGTCGATGATGTGAATGTTGTTGCGGGCACCGAAAATGAAATCCGCCATTTTCGGATTCCAGCGGTGCGATTGGTGGCCAAAGTGCACGCCAGCTTCAAGCAGCTGACGCATAGAGAAATCGGGTAGCGCCATAGTGATAGTTCTCCGGTTGGTTCCTCCGGAAACGTGTGAGCAGACGAGCCTTATGGCCCGGCTGCCACCGGACGGCCTGTGAGAGCCATGTTTCCGTGTGAGATGGCGCGGTATATAGCCGGATTCCAGCCGGAAGCAAGGAAATACGGCCGGTTTTTGCGGCCCCTGGACCCGATAAACGGCCCCGAACCCGGCTCCGATTCAAAATAACGAAAACAACCCCATGCAAAGTAGAAATGGGGCCCGGCCCGGGGCCCATGTGGCCGTTGTGACCCCGAAATAGTGGCTTCCCGCATAATCATTTGTGGAATATGCTTCCGGCGCATGAATCTGCAGGACATCGAAGCCTTTGTCGCGGTCGCCGAGGCCGGGTCGGTCAACCGCGCGGCCGCGCGGCTCAACCTGACCCAGCCGGCGACCACCCGCCGCATCCAGAACTTTGAGGCCGCAATCGGCGGCGCGCCCCTGTTCAACCGGGCCGTGAAGCCGGCGGCACTGACCTCGCTCGGCAATCACGTGCTGGAGCGCTGCCGGCGGGTGCTGACGGCGGTCGCCGAACTCGAAGCCTGTACCGCGAAGGCCGCCGATCCCGCCGGCCATTTGAAAGCGGGCGTCGCCCATGGCCTGGGCGAGATTGTCGTGACCTCGCCGCTCGATGCGCTCCGCCGTACGTTCCCCCGCATCCGGCTCCAGATCAGTTCGAACTGGAGCACCGATCTCATCGAGGAAGTTCGCAGCGGCGGGCTCGATTGCGCCGTCGGCCTGTTGACCGAGGCGCATACGATCCCGCCAAGTCTTACAGGAATTGCGCTCGGCGCCGAACAGATCGTCATCGTGGCCACGGCAAAACTGCCGGCTAAGCCGGGCCGCCAACCCTGGCGGTTGCGCGACCTCGCCGACAAGGACTGGTTTCTCAATCCGCCGGGATGCGGCTGCCGAACCGCCCTGGTGCGCGCGTTCGACCGGCTGCAGCTTCCGCTTCACATCGCGGCCGAAGTTTTTGGCGAAGACCTCCAGCTGTCGCTGCTGATCCAAAGCGGCGGTCTGGGTTTGATGCCCCGGCACCTGTTCGAACACAGCCCGCACCGCGATGCCCTGCAGATCCTCGACGTCCCCGATTTCGTCCTGCCCGCGACCGTGACGTTGATCCGCAGCGCCACACCCGGTCGCTTCGACCAGGTGATCGAGCTGCTGGCGCACGAACTCAAAGCCAAGCTAGCCTGAGCAATCACTGCATAATCATAATAAGAACTATGCATTTGATTTATAAATAGCGGTGCCGCAAACATCCGTCCTGCCAGACCGGTTCGCATCCCATCGAGGCGAAGGTCCGGAAAAGAGGCAGGAGAACATCGTGACACCAGAACAAGTCGAACTCGTGCAGCAAAGTTTTGCCAAGGTCGCGCCGATTTCCGAGCAGGCAGCCGTGTTGTTTTACAACCGCCTGTTCGAGGTGGCGCCGTCGGTGAAGGCGATGTTTCCGGCCGACATGACCGAGCAGCGCAAGAAACTGATGGCGACGCTCGCGATCGTCGTCAACGGGCTCGGCCATCTCGAATCCGTACTCCCCGCCGCGAGCGCGCTCGCCAAACGTCATGTCAGCTATGGCGCCAGGTCGGATCATTATCCCGTCGTAGGCGGCGCCCTGCTGTGGACCCTGGAAAAAGGACTCGGCGAAGCCTGGACGCCGGAGACCGCAGCGGCCTGGACCGCGGCCTACGCCACCCTGTCCGGTTACATGATCTCGGAAGCCTACGGCAGCCCCCAGGCCGCCGACTGAGGATACGTCATGATCGTCACGATATTTCGATCGCGGCACAATCCGGGGGTCCACGACGAGTATGGACCGATGGCGCAACGGATGAGCGAGCTCGCAAAAAAGGTCCCCGGCTACATATCGCACAAGGGATTTGTCGCCGACGACGGCGAGCGCGTGACCATCGTCGAATTCGAATCCGAAGCGGCATTGCGCGCCTGGCAAGTCGACCGCGAGCACGGCAAGGCCAAGCGGCGCGGCATCGAGAGTTTCTTCAGCGAGTACAGTTTCCAGATCTGCAGCGTGATCCGCGGCCGGAGCTGGACCGCCAGGAAAAAACAAAAGTCGAAAGAAAAGGCACCATGACCTAACCGGCCCGCGGCTGACATCGATGCTGACACAAACTGGCAGCATTCCGTGGTAGCCTGGTCCCGCTTCTCTCGACGGCGGGTCCGATGTCACGCGCGCAACGTCTGCTCGATCTGATCCAGCTGCTGCGCGGCTATCGCCGCCCCGTCAGCGGCGCGGTGCTGGCCGAGGCGCTCGCGATTTCGCTCCGCACGCTCTACCGGGACATCGACACGCTGAACGCGCAAGGCGCGCAGATCGACGGCGAGGCTGGCCTCGGCTACGTGCTCCGCCCCGGCTTCATGCTGCCGCCTCTGATGTTTTCCGAAGAGGAGATCGAGGCGATCGTGCTGGGATCGCGATGGGTGGCGGACCGCGCCGATGCGGCCTTGAGCGCGGCGGCCCGCAACGCGCTGGCGAAAATCGCCGCCGTGCTGCCGCAGGATTTGAAAACCAGCCTCGATACGTCGAGCCTCCTGATCGGGCCGGGCAACACCATTGCCGCCGGCGACACCGAATTGCCGGTCATTCGCCAGGCGATCCGCAGCGAGCGCAAACTGCGCATCCGCTATCTCGACGGCAAGGGCCGCGATTCGAGACGCACCATCTGGCCGTTCGCGCTCGGCTTCTTCGACCGGGTGCGCGTCGTCGTGGCGTGGTGCGAAATGCGGGAGGATTTTCGTCACTTCCGCACCGACCGCATCGGCAAGGTGCAGGTCACGGACAAGCGCTATCCGCGCCGCCGCCAGGCGCTGCTGAAAGATTGGCGCGAGAGGGAAGGAATTCCGGAAAAATAGCCCGGTTTCACTACTGACAGTTTTTGGCAGTGGCGTCGCCTAGATTGAACCCATGCCGGGCACCCCCGGCTCACGTTCAACCAAGGGACCTTACAAAAATGCCAAACTTCAGTTTCGTCCTGCTCTATGTCGAGAACCCGCCGGCCAGCGCCAGCTTCTACGCCGATCTGCTGGGTCGCTCCATCGTCGACAGTTCCCCCACTTTTGCGATGCTGCCATTGTCCGACGGCGTGATGCTGGGATTGTGGTCGCGCAGGACGGTCGAGCCGGCAGCCGCCGGGCAGGCCGGCGCCGGCGAAGTCGCGTTCACGGTCGACGATGTCGCTGCCGTCAAAGCGACGTTCGCCGATTGGAAGAAGCGCGGACTGACGATCCTGCAGGAGCCCGTGCAAATGGATTTCGGCCACACCTTCGTCGCCGCCGATCCCGACGGCCATCGGCTGCGCGTGTTTGTACCGGGTGCGCCATGAGCCGCAACTGGATTGCGGTTGCGTCCGCCGAGCTTCCGCTGCAACCGTTCGGTGGTGCCTCAGTTTGAAATTTCGGCTAATGCAGCGATAAGCTTCGCAAGGGAGACCAAGAGATGGCTAAGGGCTATTGGGTGGTATTTGCGGATGTGACTGAACCTGAAGGCTACAAAGGGTACATGGCGGCGAATGCCAAGGCACTCGCCAAGTACGGCGGGCGATTCCTTGCGCGTGGCGGCAAGGTCGAGCCGAAAGAAGGCAAGCCCAGGTCGCGCGTGGTGGTCGTGGAGTTTCCGAGCTACAGCGCGGCGTTGGAGTGCTATGGATCGCCTGAATACGTCTCCGCGATGAAGCAACGCGAAGGCCGGTCGGTTTGGGATATGGCGATCACAGAGGGCTATGAAGGCCCGCAACCAATTTGAAACTGAGACACCAGCAACCGTTCACACCGTCTGCACGTCGACCACGCCGGACACTGCCTTGATGCGCCGGCAATCTGCGGCGAGACCTTGAAGCGGCCGGGCAGCTTCATCTTCACCTCGGTCTCGAGGTCGATTCCGCCCGGCAGTCCGAGCCGAATTGACGGCTTGTAAATCTGGCTATAATCTAGCCAAAATGTCGTTCGAGATTATCCTGGCCCCTGAGGCTGTCGAAGATCTCAGAAGACTGAAAGCGAACGTCAGGACCGGTGTCCGGTCGGCGATCGAAACGCATTTGCGGCATGAACCGCAAAAATTAAGCCGAAGCCGCATCAAGCGATTGCGCGGACTGCGCAAGCCGCAATTTCGGCTTCGGGTTGGCGATGTGCGAATATTCTACGATGTAACCGAAACGACCGTCGAGATCCTGGCGATCGTGGCTAAATTGGAGGCCGACTCATGGCTCGCACAGTTCGCAAAGCCGGCGTGAAGGAGGTTCCTCTGTCCGAGGTCAAAGACGATTTGTCTCGCTATCTCCGCGAAGCCGAGACGCAGGAGATCGTAATCACGCGTCACGGCAAGCCAGCAGGGATCCTGATCGGGTTCGAATCGGAGGAAGACTGGTTTGAATATCGGCTTGAGAACGATCCGCGATTTCTGCAGCGGATCGAGCAGGCCCGCAACAGCCTGCAAGCAGGACGCGGCGTCCGTCTCGAAGACATCGAACCGGAATAGCGCCCCGCTCGAACGCCATTTCGCCACGCGATGGTCTGCACCTGAAAGCCTGCGCGTTGAACGGTGGATGAGACGAAGGAAGCAGCCAAATCGGGCGCCCTCACCGTTCGGCTAAACCGTCTGCACGTCGACCACGCCGGACACCGCCTTGATCGCACCCGCGATCTGCGGCGAGACCTTGAAGCGGCCGGGCAGCTTCATTTCCACTTCGGTCTCGAGGTCGAGCATGATGACCAGCGAGACGTCGCCGTCGGCGCCGCCCGGGCTTGCCGGCATTGGCTTTGCCTGCGGACTCCGCGACGCGCCGGCGGGCGCGGCCTGTTCTGGCATGTTCAGCCGCCGCGCAATGGAATCCAGCGGCTTGGTATCGCGCACGAAGATACGGAGGCCCTTCTGCGTCTTGGCCGCGGCGTCATCCAGCGGCTCGGCGTGCAGCACCCGCGCCCGCACGTCCTCGCCCTGCAATTCGGCGCCGAGCTGCAGCAGCACCGCCGCCCCCGGCTCCAGCACGTCGCGGTATTGGGCGAGGCCTTCGGAGAACAGCACGGCCTCGAAATGACCGGTCGGGTCGGACAGGCCCATGATGCCCATCTTGTTGCCGGTCTTGGTCCGCCGCTCCATGCGCGACACCACGGTCGCCGCAACCTTGCCGGCGGTGGCGCCGGTTTTGACCGCGCGCGAAAACTCCGCCCAGGACTGCACCCTGAGCCGCTTCAGCACGGTGGCGTAATCGTCGAGCGGATGGCCGGACAGGAAGAATCCGATGGCGTCGTATTCGCGCCGCAGCCGTTCGGCCGGCAGCCACGGCTCGATCTGCGGCAGCATGATGGTCGGCGCATCCGAGGCGCCGCCGAACATGTCGTTCTGTCCGAGCGTCGAGGCTTCATGGCTGCGCTGGCAGGCGGCGAGGATCGCTTCGGCGCCGGCGAAGACGCGCGCGCGGTTTGAATCGAGCGTGTCGAAGGCGCCGGCCGCCGCCAGGCTTTCGATCACGCGCTTGTTGATCGCGCGCGGATTGGCCCGTGCGGCGAAATCAGCCAGCGACGTGAACGCGCCTTCCTTCCGCGTCGCCACGATCAGTTCGACCGCCTGCGGGCCGACCCCTTTCAGCGCGGCCAGCGCGTAATAGATGGTATTTTCGCCCACCTCGAAGGTCGGACCCGAGCGATTGATGTTGGGCGCCTCGACCTTGATGCCGAGCCGCTGCGCCTCGGCGCGAAACTCGCTGAGCTTGTCGGTGTTGTTGAGATCGAGCGTCATCGACGCTGCCAGGAACTCGACCGGATAATGCGCCTTCATGTAGGCGGTGTGATAGGACACCAGCGCATAGGCTGCCGCGTGGCTCTTGTTGAAGCCGTAGTCGGCGAATTTCGCCAGCAGTTCGAAGATCGTGTCCGCCTGCCCCTTCGGCACGCCGTTCTTGACTGCGCCTTCGATGAAGCGGGCGCGCTGCTGCTCCATCTCGGCGCGGATCTTCTTGCCCATCGCGCGCCGCAACAGATCGGCTTCGCCGAGCGAGTAGCCGGCCATGACCTGCGCGATCTGCATCACCTGTTCCTGGTAGATGATGACGCCAAACGTCTCCTTCAGGATCGGCTCGAGCAGCGGGTGCAGATATTCCGGCTCCTCGTCGCCATGCTTGCGGGCGCAGTAGGTCGGGATGTTCGCCATCGGACCGGGACGATAGAGCGCCACCAGCGCGATGATGTCCTCGAAACGGTCCGGCCGCATGTCGACCAGCGCGCGGCGCATGCCCTGGCTTTCCACCTGGAACACACCGACCACGTCGCCCCTGGCCAGCATCTGGTAGCTTGGGGCATCGTCGAGCGGCAGCGTCGCCAGATCGACGTGGACGTTGCGCTGCTTCAGCAATTTCACCGCGACGTCGAGCACGGTCAGCGTCTTCAGGCCGAGGAAGTCGAATTTGACGAGGCCTGCCGGTTCGACCCATTTCATGTTGAACTGGGTCACCGGCATGTCGGATTTGGGATCGCGGTAGAGCGGCACCAGTTCGCTCAGGGGACGATCGCCGATCACGATGCCGGCCGCGTGGGTGGAGGCGTGGCGGGTCAGGCCTTCGAGGCGCTGGGCGATGTCGAAGGCGCGCGCCACCACCGCGTCCTCATCGCGAAAGGCCTGCAGTTTCGGTTCGCTGGCGATTGCCGCCGCCAGCGTGACGGGGGCTGCGGGATTCTGCGGCACCAGTTTGGTCAGCTTGTCGACCTGCCCGTAGGGCATCTGCAGCACGCGGCCGACGTCGCGCAGCACGCCGCGTGCCTGCAGCGTCCCGAAGGTGATGATCTGCGCCACCTGGTCGCGCCCGTAGCGCTGCTGCACGTAGTCGATCACCTCACCGCGGCGGTCCTGGCAAAAATCGATGTCGAAGTCCGGCATCGAGACGCGCTCGGGATTGAGAAAGCGCTCGAACAGCAGGCCGAACCTGATGGGATCGAGGTCGGTGATGGTCAGCGCATAGGCGACCAGCGATCCCGCGCCCGAACCGCGCCCCGGCCCGACCGGAATGCCTTCCGACTTGGCGTGCTGGATGAAGTCGGCGACGATCAGGAAGTAGCCCGCATAGTTCATGCGGGTGATGACATCGAGTTCGAACGCCAGCCGCGCCGAATAATCCTCTTCCGTGGTGCCTTGCGAGAGCCCGTGCACCCGGAGGCGGTTGCGCAAGCCTTCTTCGGCCTGACGGCGCAATTCCGCGGCCTCTTCGGTCGCGGCATCCGTGGCATTGGTGCCGGCGCCGACGGTAAAGCGCGGCAGGATCGGTTTGCGCGTCATCGGGCGGAACGCGCAGCGCTCGGCGATTTCGACGGTGGACGCCAGCGCCTCCGGAATATCGGCGAACAGGACCGCCATCTCGGCGCGGGTCTTGAAGCGGTGGTCGGGTGTCAGCTGATCGCGATCGGTCTCGGCAATCAGGCGCCCGCCGGCGATGCACAGCAGCGCATCATGCGCCTCGTAATCGTCATTGCTGGCGAAATATGGCTCGTTGGTCGCCACCAGCGGCAAGCCCCTGGCATAAGCGAGGTCGATCAGGCCGCTCTCGACGCGGCGTTCGCGGTCGACGCCGTGGCGCTGCAATTCGACATAGAGGCGGTCACCGAACAGGTGTGCCAGCCGGTCGCAGCGCGCCGCCGCCAGCGCGGTATGATCGCCGTGCAGCGCCAGCGAGATCGGACCGTCGGGGCCGCCGGTCAGCGCGATCACATCCTCGGCCTCCCCCTCCAGCCATTCGAGCTTGATATGCGGGGATTGGTGGACAGGCGTTTCCAGGAACGCCCGCGAGTTCAACCGCATCAGGCTGCGATAGCCGCGCTCGCGCGCCGCCAGCAGCACGATTCGCGCCGGCGCCGTGGCCAGCGCATTGCGGGCGTTGGGATCCTGGTCACCGAAATCGACCGCGAGCTCGAGGCCTACGATCGGCTGGATGCCATAACCCGCCATCTTGTCGGAGAATTCCAGCGCTCCGAACATGTTGTCGGTGTCGGTCAGCGCCAGCGCCGGCTGGCGGTCGGCTTTTGCAAGCTCGCCGAGCTTGGCGATCTTGATCGAGCCCTTCAGCAGCGAATAGGCCGAATGAACGTGGAGATGA
>Ga0310810_10004398_pt1 | contig 15574 bp, 17 predicted proteins | sample NCmetagenome_FD_207641 | JGI IMG/M metagenome (GOLD analysis project Ga0310810, IMG submission 207641) | Soil microbial communities from experimental microcosm in Duke University, North Carolina, United States - NC | ecosystem: Engineered > Artificial ecosystem > Soil microcosm > Unclassified ...
CGATCGAGTCGGGATGGTTGACCCGGATCTGGTTCAAGACCTGGCTGAAGAGCTGCAGATCCTCCGCCGTGGTGGGATGGCGCAGCGGACGGGTCGACGATGGCGACTGGGCCGCGACGGCGAGTGGGACAACCGCCGCCAGCAGAAACAGCTTCACCGGTTCACCGGTTCGGACCGGCGGCGGTGCTCAGACCAGCCAGTCGCCGTTGCACATCGGCGATGCGGGGATCCTGGGTACGTGTATGCCCGAGGTAGGCACGGTAATCCCCGACCGCGTCGGCGGCCTTCCCGGCGAATTCGTCGACCCGACCCAGTACGTAGTACGAGTTGGCGTAGTACGGATCGAGCTCGACGGCGCGGTGGAGATGCTGCTCGGCTTCGGGGATGTGGCCGGCCTGTGCGAGGACCGTCCCGTAGGTCGCCTGCAATCCGGGGTCGTCGTCCGTGATCTGCGCCGCGAGGTCCATCTCGCTCAAGGCGGTGGCGGTGTCACCCGCGCTCATTGCGATGCTTCCCAGCCGCATGTGCGCGGGGAAATAGCTCAAGTCTTCCTGGAGCGCCCGCCCGTAGGCCTCGCGGGCCGGCCCGATCTGGTTCTGCCGCTCGTAAGTGAGCCCGATGAAGTGCTCGAGCACGGCCTTCGATTCGTACAGCCAGACGAAGTCCTTCGCGTCCTTCTCCCGCAGCTTGGCGATCGCCAGTCCCATTTCGGCCCGCGCGCTGTCCCCGTTGCCCATGAGGTAGAAGATGCGCGCGCGGGCTTCGTGGATCTCCGCCTGGTGGTCCCGGTCCTGCGACAGCGCTTCACGATACAGGTTGAGGGCATCGGGAAAGCGGCGCTCGCTCACGGCCAGCATCGCCTTCTGCGAGGGGGCCGCGTCGGTACGCCAGTAGCGCTCCACGAAGTATTGGAAGCGCAGCGTCTCCGCGCGGTCGTCCGTTCCGCCGTCGGACTTCTGGGCATCGTCGTACAGTGCCCGCAGCCAGCGCAGCTGCAGGTCCTTGTCGAGATCGCGTTCCATGAACGGATCGAGCATCCGGGCTCGCAGCTCGAGCGAGTCGATGCGCCGTGCATCCTTGGAGCGCGTGTAGCTGCGCTTCCCATCCATGTAGCCGATCACGAACTGGTCGTCGGCTCCCATGAGGAACGCGATGCGTCCGGCGTACAGCGGCTGCGCCCACGTCGGATCGATTCGGGCGGCCCAATAGAAGGCGTCCGCTGCCTTCCGGGGATCCTGCTGCAGCATCGAGAGGCCGTACTGGTAGTACGCGGCGGCCTGGTTGGTGTCCGCGCCATTGAGCGGAGGGCGCTTGGGGATGTTCTGCCCAGCGAGGGACACCGCGAGCAGCCCGGAGGCCAACACGGGCAAGAGGATGGTGCGAGTCACGTGACGGCGTTCCCGCGATTTGGTTGGGAGCCCCAAGTTATGAGCCGCCAGTGCCGGGACAAGAGCGACCCGATGGAATCCCGAAATTGGTTCTAGTCGGTACGTCTCCAGGCACCGAGCAGGCGAGGCGTTTCGGTCGGCTGGGGAGATCCCCCGCTGGGCTCCTGGGTCAGGCCGCAGTTGTCGACGAACCCGAGCGCGGCGATCTCCTGGTCGACGGGGAGGAGCACTCGCGCGCGACCGTGCGCGTCGGTGTTGAACGTGCCCATCGACATCGGTGAGCGCCCTTTGGCGATGGCCCAGAGCTGGTAGGTCCGCCCCGGCGGCGCCGCGGGCAGATCGAACGCCAGGACGACGAAGCGGTTCCGCGCTCGGTTCCAGACCACCCGGGCCGACGGCTGTCGATCGGTGCCGGCGAGCGAGACGACATTCACGTCGGGCCCGGTCAGGAGCGCGAGCGCCGAGTCGTCCGCCGTCACCATCGAATCGAGCACCGTGATCCGGTCCTCCAGCCCGTGGACGCGACCGGTGAGCCGCCACGCCAAGGCGGCGCCCGCGATGGCGAGCAGCAGCGCGGCCGCGGCCGCGAGCCACGCGAGGCGGACGGGGCGTGCGACACCCACGGGGAACGGCCGCACACGCTGAGCCTCGGCCAGCACGCGGTCGCGCAGGCTCCGTGGCGGCTCTACCGACGGCGCGGCGTGCGCCAACGCGCCGGCGACCTCGGCAAACGCCCGGACATCCGCCCGGCAGGCAGCACACTCGGCCAGGTGCGCCTCGAACGCGCGGCGCTCCTCGGCAGAGAGGATGCCGAGAGCGTACGGCGCCGCCTGCTCTTGCCACTCGTGGGACGTCATGCCGCCCCCTCCACCAGCGGGCCCAGGAGGCCGCGCAGTTTTTCCATTCCCGCGCGAATGCGGGTCTTGATCGTCCCCAAGGGCTCCGACAGGCGCTCGGCGATCTCGCTCTGCGACAGACCCTCGAAGTACGCCAGCTCGATCGCGACGCGCTGTGGGGAGCTCAGCACCGCGAGGGCTTGCGATACCAGGCGGCGTGCGTCGCCGAGCTCGACGGCGCGTGAGGGGTCGGAGCCGGTAGTCGCAATCGGCGCGGCGACGCCGTCATCGGAGAGGAGCGCGGCTCGGTCGTGCGCCCTGGCGCGGCGGCCGCGCGCCCGCACGGTATCCAACGCGCGGGTGCGGGCGATGGTGGCGAGCCAAGCCCCGACGCTGCCGCGAGCGGCGTCGAAAGACGCCGCCGAGCGCCACGCCTGGCCGAACGCGTCGACGACGACCTCTTCCGCGTCGGCGGGCTCGCGCACGATCGCCAACGCCAGCGCGTACACCGTCCTCCCGTACCGATCGTACAGGTCGCCCAGGGCAGCATCCTCCCCCGCGGCCATGCGACTCACCAATTGCGAGTCGGGGACCGGGCTATTCGGCAGAGTCGCCATCACGCTCCGAGGCGCGTACGTCGCAGGCACGTCACGCCCCGAAGATGCCCGCGAGGCAATGAGTCAGCAACGGACCGAGAGTAAGCCGTCTTTGTGGATTACGCCGGAGGCGAAGTGGCGGATCTAAGAGGGACGCCGCAGCAGGCGATTCCAGCGGATGCGGAACGGGTCGAGCGCGACGCTCATGTAGATGATCAGTGGCCGGCCCTCGACGTGGGACCGGGGCAGGAACCCCCAATAACGGCTGTCCCAGGAGAGGTCGCGGTTGTCACCCATCACCCAGAAGCTGTCGCGCGGCACGACGAGCGGCCCCCAGCTGTGCGGCGTCGGTTGGTAGTGCTGCGGATCGGATCCGACATAGTGCGGCAGCTGACGCGCGCGCATCTGCGTCAGGATCGCGGGGGCGTTCTCGCCCGCCCCCTCGGCGAGGTGCAGGGCGTACGGTTCCTCGAGCCGCCGTCCGTTGCGGACCAACGTGTCGTTGATCATCTGCAAGGTGTCCCCGGGGACGCCCAGCATGCGCTTGACGACGTCGAGGTTGGGAGTCGAATCCTCGACCGACCTGAAGATCACGATGCCGTCGCGGTGCGGCTCGGCGTACCCCGGGAGCCGCAAGAAGCGCCAGCCGACGAACGGCACCTGGAATTGGCCCCCATAGCCCGTCTTGTCGACAAACAGAAAATCCCCTACCAGCAGCGTGTTCTCCATGCTGGGCGAGGGAATCCGAAACGCTTCCACGACGTACGATCGCAGCACCAGCCAGATCGCGACCGCCACGACTCCGGCCTTGAGCCACCCGCGCGCCTCCGTCGCCGCCCGGTCCGAAAAGCTCACGGGCGATCGACCCAGTCCGCGATGAAGATGTTGGTTTCGTGGGGAGCGGTGCCGTGCCGATTGGAAGCGAACACGAGCGTCCGGCCGTCCGGGGAGAGCATCGGGAAGGCGTCGAACTCCGGGCTCGTCGTCACCTGCTCGAGTCCGGTGCCGTCGAGATTCACCAAGTAGAGATCGAAGTTACGGGATTCTGGTTGCTTGAAATTCGTCGCGAAGATGATCCGCTTTCCGTCCGGCATGACGTAAGGCGCGAAACTCGCCCCCGCGAGATGTGTCACCTGACGCTGATTCGTGCCGTCCGCGTTCATCACCCAGATGTCCATCCTCACCGGTCGTACGACGTTCTTGGCGATCAACCCGCGATAGTCGGCGCTGTCGGCCGCGGTTGCGGGATGATAGGCCCGGTACACGATAAGCTTGCCGTCGGGGGAAAACCACGGACCGCCGTCGTACCCCAGTGTGTGCGTCAGCTGCTTCAAGCCCGTGCCGTCGGTGCCCATCGTGTAGATGTTGAGGTCGCCGTCGCGCAGCGACGTGAAGACGATCGTCTTCCCGTCGGGGGACAGCGTCCCCTCGGCGTCGTAGCCGGGATTGTCGGTCAGTCGCTTGGGGTTCGCCCCGCTCGAGTCCGCCACGTAGATGTCGTAATCGTACAGCGCCCAGACGTACCCCTGGGAGTAATCGGGGCGCGGTGGACAGGCGGCGCCGAGATGGGCGGTCGAGGCGTAGAAGATTTTCGTGTCGCGGGCGAAGAAATAGCCGCACGTGGTCCGCCCTTGGCCGTTCGAGACCCGGTGCAGACCGGAACCGTCGATGTTCATGGTGAACTGCTGATCGCATCCCGAGTCGCCGGGCGCGGTGCGTTGCAGGATCAACTGCCGCCCCGAAGCCGAGAAGTACGCCTCGGCGTTCTGACCGCCGAAAGTGAGCTGCCGGATGTTCTTCAGGTGGACTTCGCCGGACTCGGGCGCGACGGTCACCGCCTGCTGCAGTACCGCGGCGATCATGAGGAAATGGAGCATAGGACTCGCAAGCTAGAGGGGGTAGTGCGGTGGGGCAACAATACGCCATCGGCAATCGGCTTTCGGCCGATAGCCGATAGCTGATCGCGCCTCCCCAGACTTACATTAGCTCAGTATGTCCGACCCCCAATCCTCCCGGCGCCCGCACCCACCGCTGCTCGACGGCCTGGGCAAGTTGTGCGTCGAGGGTAAGCAGGCCGCCGAGTATCTGTGGCAGGTTCCGGACGACGCCGCGGTCCGGCAACGGATCCTCGAGATCCTCGATCAGGTGGAAACGGAGAGCCGCGGGCAGGGCCGGCGGGAAATGCCGCAGGTCGCCGAAGAGCTGAAGATCGCCGCCCGCGCCAGTCCGAGCCCCCAACAGGTCGACCTGTTGGTCAACGGCTTCGACCGGTTGCAGCACCTCTGGGAGGCAGCCAAATCGGGCCTCCTGTGAGCGGAACGGCAGCCGTTCCCGCTACGGACCTGCTGTGCATCAATACTGTCCGCGCGCTGGCGATGGACGCCGTGCAGCAGGCGGATTCCGGCCACCCCGGCACCCCGATGGCGCTCGCGCCGTTGGCGTGGGTGTTGTGGCAGCGGCACCTGCGCGTCGACCCCGCCGACCCCGCATGGCCCGATCGCGATCGCTTCGTGCTGTCGTGCGGTCATGCCTGCATGCTGGTGTACGCCGCGCTCTACCTCTCGGGCTTCGACCTTTCGCTCGACGATCTGAAGCAGTTCCGCCAGTGGGGGAGTCGCACGCCGGGACACGTCGAGTACGGCGTGACGCCGGGCGTCGACGCGACGACCGGCCCCCTGGGGCAGGGCGTAGGCAACGCCGTGGGAATGGCGATCGCGGAGGCCAAGCTCGCCGCGCTGTTCAACCGCCCCGGACACACGATCGTCGACCATCGCACGTACTTCATCTGCTCTGATGGCGATATGATGGAGGGGATCAGCCACGAGGCGTGCTCGCTCGCGGGTCACCTGCGGCTCGGCAAGTTGATCGGGTTTTACGACGACAACCACATCACGATCGACGGCTCGACGGACCTGGCGTTCTCGGACGACACCGCGCGTCGCTTCGAGGCGTACGGCTGGCACGTGCAGCGCGTCGTCGACGGGAACGACACGACGGCGCTGGACGCCGCGACCCAAGCGGCCCAGGCCGTCATCGACCGGCCCTCCATGATCCTCGTCCGCACTCACATCGCCTTCGGCAGCCCGCACAAGCAGGACACCGCTGAAGCGCATGGGGCACCACTCGGCGTCGAAGAAGTGAAGCTCACGAAACAGCAGCTCGGCTGGCCCTCACTCGAGCCGTTTTACGTGCCCGAAGAATCGCTGGCCCGCTGGCGCAGCGCGAAGGATCGCGGCGCACGGCTCCACGCCGATTGGCAGCGTCGGTGGGACGCGTACCGTGCGGCGTACCCCGACCTCGCCCAAGAGCTCGAGCGCCGTCTGGCGGGACGGCTGCCGGACGGCTGGGACGGAGAACTTCCCACCTTTGGAGCCGCCGATGCACAGGCGACGCGTGCCGCGTCGGCGAAAGTGCTGAATGCCATTGCCGCGAAGGTTCCGGAGCTGATCGGGGGATCCGCCGATCTGACCGGCTCGAACCTGACCTACATCAAAGGATCGGGCGACGCCGGCGCCGGGCACTGGAGCGAGCGCAATTTCCATTTCGGTGTGCGCGAGCATGCCATGGGTGCGGTGCTCAACGGTCTTGCCTATCACGGGGGCTTCGTTCCCTACGGGGGAACGTTCCTGATCTTTTCCGATTACATGCGCCCCGCGATACGGCTCGCAGCGCTCGCCCAGCTCAGGACGATATACGTGTTCACGCACGATTCGATTGGCCTGGGCGAGGACGGCCCGACTCATCAACCGATCGAGCAGCTCGCCTCGCTGCGCGCGGTGCACAACCTCGCTGTGATCCGGCCGGCCGATCCGGGGGAGACGGCAGAGGCGTGGCGTGCGGCGATTCGCCACCAAGGTGGGCCGGTCGCGCTGGCGCTGACGCGCCAGAAACTCGCCGTGATCGATCGAGCGAAGTACGGCGCTGCCGCAGGGCTGCACCGCGGCGGCTACGTGCTCGCCGATGCTCGCGGAAAGCCGGCGCGCGTGATCCTGCTCGCGACCGGCTCCGAGGTCGAGATCGCCCTGGCCGCGTACGAACGGCTCACCGACGAGGGCTTCCCCGCCCGCGTGGTCAGCATGCCCTGCTTCGAGTTCTTCGCAGCGCAGCCGGCGCAGTACCGGGACGAGGTCCTGCCGCCCGGAGTGCCGCTGCGCATCGCGATCGAAGCCGCCGCTCCGGATTCCTGGTATCGCTGGGTAAGCGATCGCGGGATCATCCTCGGGATCGAGCGCTTCGGCGCCTCGGCTCCCTATCAACGGATCTACAAAGAGCTGGGACTCACCGCCGATCGGGTCGTGGCGGAGGCGCGCCGCTTGCTGCAGGAGAGCTGAACCGACCCAGATCGGCCATCCTTCCGTCCTGCCAACGGAAGGCATGCAGCACTCCGTCCCCGGCGTTGCTCTCGCCCAGGACCGCGCCACCATCGATCACAGACGCGACGCTGAAATCACCCCCCGGGAGTGTGCCGAGGTCCTCGATCGTGCCGTGACGCCACCGTACGGCGCGAAACTCTCCGCGCGCTGTCTCGCTCTGCCCCACGATGGTACCGGCGTCATCGACTGCCACGGCGGCGCTGCGCGAGCCGCCCGGCAGCGTCCCGAGGTCGACCACTACTCCACTGGCCGAGCGCAACGTCGCCCGGGGGAATCCAGAGCGAGCTTCGAGGAACCCCACGCTCTCTCCCAGCGCATTCACCGCGTTGACGACCATTTGCACGCCACGGCTCGTCTCTGGCGAGTCGGTGCAGGCGAATGCCGTGATGGCGAGGATCATCGGAACTGACGAACACCGCATGGCATCGGGCTCCGCGAGGGGATCCGCCACGGTACAACGCCAGCATCAACGCGGGCTCAACACTCGCTATGGAAACCGGATCCTGGTGATACGACCTGACGGCCCAACTGCCCAGCCGATTCGCCGCGACGCGAAGCCGATGCTCCAGTACGCCAGCGTGTCCAACGTCGTCCACGTCGCGCCGTCGTCCCTCGAATAGGCCAGTCCGCGGGGGCCCACGGCGACGACGCTGCCGGGCCGATCGGGGACGACGGCGGCGCCATAGACCGCCCCCGAGAAACCCGGGCGCCCCGCCAGCCGCCAGCTCCGGCCACCGTCGGTGGTGACCGCGACGTTGTCGCTGAACTCCGTCGGGCTCCCGAGCTTGCCACCGGCCACGATGCCATTGAGCGTGTCGCGGAACGCGACGCTGGCGATGCCGGCGAAGTTCCCCGCGGCGATCGGTGTCACCACCGGTTGCCACGTCCTGCCGCCGTCCTCGCTGCGCAGCACGCGCGCCGTATCGGCCGCCCCCGTCCCGATCCAGACGAAGCGACCAGCCAGGGCTACGACGCACGTCCCGCTCGCCGCGAACCCTCCCTCCCCTTTCTGGGCAGACGGGAGTGAGTCGGCGGGCGGAATGTCCCAATGCGCTCCACCGTCCGTCGTGCGGAGCACCAGGAGGTGGCCGCCCACGCCGTCACTGAGTGCCACGCCGCGCTCCGCGGTCCAGAAATCGAAGCAATCGTAGAACGCGCTCGAGTCGCGATTGGTGAACTGCAGCGCCCAGCTGGTGCCGCCGTCGGTCGTCTTGTAGATGCGGGAGCGGGTCCCCGGCCCCGCCGTGAGGAGATAGGCGGTGTCGGCGTCCACCGCATAGACGTCCCGGAACTCGAGCGAATCGGCGGCGGCACCTGGAACGGTGAGACGCTCCCAGGTGTCACCGCCGTCCCGCGTGCGCAGCACCGCGGCCTGATGTCCACTGACCCACCCGACCCGCTCGCTCGGCGCGCTCACGGCCTGCAGCAGCGCTGTGGTGCCGCTCTGGACCCGCTCGAGGGTGGGACGGTCTTGTGGGGACATCTGCGTGGGGGCGTGAGGTCCACAGCCGGACAGCACGATCGCGAGCAGCGGCCAGGCGTCTCTCAGGAGAGGATCACTTTGTCGAGCACGGCGATCGTCAAGAGCGCCGGCAGGTAGACGATCGACGCGACGAACACCCACGGCGCCCGACGGTTGGGGTCGCCTACCATCAGGAGACTGGTACCGGCATAGGCAACGCCGAGCAGCAAGGCGCCGGCGAAGTACGCCACGTGCGTGACGCCGAGGAGCGAGGGGAGGAGGCTCACGGGGACGAGCGCCACGGCGTACAGCAGCGCCATCCTGGCCGTGCGCCGGCCATCGACGTCCTCCACCGACAGCATCTGCAGCTGGGCGGTCCGATAGTCCTCGCGGTACATCCAGGCGAGCGCGAGGAAATGCGGCAGCTGCCAGAGAAACAAGGTCCAGAAAAGCGCCCAGGCGGCGAGATCGAGTGATCCCCCCGCGCCGGTCCACCCGCCGAGCACCGGAAGCGCGCCGGGGATCGCCCCAACCAGCGTATTCAGCGTGCTGCGTCGTTTGAGCGAGGTATAGGCCCAGACGTAGCTCGTCAGTGTCAGGGCGGCGAGACCGGCGGTCAGTAGGTTCACCCACAGGGCGAGGACCGCGAGCCCCAGCGTCGCGGCGCCCACGGCGAAGGCGGTCGCGGCGCGCGGCGACACCCGGCCGGCCGGCAACGGGCGGGAGCGGGTGCGTCGCATGCGCGCGTCGATGTCCTTCTCGCGGATCATGTTCATCGCATTCGTCCCGGCGGCGACGAGGGCGGTACCGGCGAGGGTGGCGAGGAAGAGCCCGAGGTGAAATGGACCGCGCGATCCGAGGTAGAAGCCCGCGGCCGCGGTCAGCACCACAAGCTGCGTGATGCGGGGTTTGGAGAGCTCGACGAGACCTTGCACTGGGGGAGAAATGTCGCCTAGCTTCTACGCCTCGCGCCATGCTGCAAGAGCTGAAGGACCGGCTGCAGGCGGAAGTCGAACGCCTGAATCACGAGATCAACTTCGTCCTGCCGAAGGAGATCGAGAAAGCGCGCGCCCATGGTGATTTGCGTGAGAACTCCGAGTACAAGGCCGCCCTCGAGCGCCAGCAATTCGCCACCGCCCGCGTGCATCACCTGCGGCTGCGACTCTCCAAGCTCTCCGACGTGTCCGAAAAGGACATCCCGAAGGATCGCGTCGGCTTCGGCTCCCGCGTGACCGTGCAGGACGCGGAAACGAAGAAGCGCGAGATCTACGCCCTGACGCTCGGGGAATTCATCGAAGGGGACGATTCGGGGGGCGAGATGGCGGTGTCGATGGCGTCACCGCTCGGAAAAGCGCTGCTGGGCGGCAAAGTCGGCGAGACCCTCACCATTACCCTGCCGATGGGGAAGCGCAAACTGAAGATCGTCGAGCTGGTCACGGTGCACCAGCTTGCGTCAGAGCACTAGCGCTACAGAGCGGCGCGGAACAACAGCGGGCTCGTCGGCGCTGGAGATCCGCGGCGCGGCTCGACGCTCATGGCGACCCCGGTCACCGCGCCTGCCCCCGCCGGGACTTCGAGCGTCATCACCATCGGAACATCGCGGTCCATCGGCATCATCGCCGCCGGAAGCGCCCCCGCCGCCGTCAGGAACCACAGCTGGTACGCCTCCCCGGTGCGGTTGGGGGTGAGGTGGTGACACGTCACGAGCCAGCGCCGCGTGAGGCTGTCGGCGTAGATCGTCATGGCGCCGGGTCGACCGGCGGTGGTCAGGGGGATCATGAGGACCCGGCCCCCCGGCTGGCGCAGCAGGTTCAGGGTGTCACGCGCCGCCGCGAGATCGACCGCCAGCCGGCCGGAGCGTTGCCACAGCACACCGCCTCCCGTGAGCGCTCCCACCAGCGCCGCTGCCGCGAGCATCGACCAGTGCATCCGTCGCGCCGATTGGGCGCGCCGCACCACGCGATCCTTGAGCTCCGGCCGCGGCGTACGCGGTGCGGCAGCCATCCCGAGCCAGTCGCTCATTCGGTCCAGTCCCGCAGGGTGCGCAGCGTCTCCTCCAGTTTGCGATGGGCGAGGCGCAACCGTGTCTTGACTGTCCCCAGTGGATCCCCGGTCCGCCTTGCGATCTCCATGTGCGACAGCCCCTCGAAGTACGCGAGCAACACCACACGGCGCTGCTCCGACGGCAGGCCGGCGACCGCCTGGTGCACGGCGCGGTGGACCGGCCACCCCGGGACCGACGCCTCGTCTTCGGCCTCCAGCCGATCGGGCATTACCCCGAGCGTGTCGCCCCCCGCCAGCCATTCGCGCTCCACCCGGTGCGCCTTGCGCCACCAACGGCGACGGCGCCGCAGCAGGTCCACCGACCGGTTCCGGGCGATCGACAGCACCCACGGCACGAGCGGACCGCGGGTCGGGTCGTGGAGATGGATGCGCGACCAGACCTGCTCGAATACCGCCCCCAGGACGTCTTCCGCCTCGTCCTCATCCCGCAGAATGCGCACCGCCACACCGAGCACCCACGGAGCGAGGAGATCATACAGCTCTCCGAGCGCGCTCTCGTCGCGAGCGAGCAACCGCTCGAGCAGCGATCGCTCTTCCTCTTGACTGAGACGACGCGCGTGGCTCATTTAGATTTCAACCGACTCCCTTCACCCATCATTCCCTCGGAGCACTAGCATGCTGCACTCGTTCCGTACCGCTGTCTATGCTACCCTGCTCGCCTGCGGCGCGGCCGCCGGCGTCGCCGCTCAGGCCGATCCCGACCGTCCCGTTTCAGGCGGTGGAACACTGCCCCCGGGGTGGCACGCGCGCACCGACGGCAATCGGCCCCTGGCCAACGTGAAATTCGATTCGATGAGCGTGGGCCATCACGTCACCCTCGGGCCGGCCGCCATTTTCTGGCGCGACGCCGACAACGCCAGCGGGAGCTACACCGTCGAAGCCAAGTTCTGGCAGTTCCCCTCCGACACGCACCGCGACCACCGCGAGGGTTACGGCCTGCTCATCGGCGGCAGCGCCCTGCAGGCGGCCGGCGAGCGCTACACCTATTTTCTGATCCGGGACGACGGGATGTTTCTCGTCAAGCGCCGCATGGGCGATTCGACCTGGGCTGTGACGACCGGCTGGACGGCGAACGAGGCCGTCCTGAAGCGGGCTGCCACCGCCGACACGACGAAGCCGCTCGAGAACGCCCTGATGATCCGCGTGACCCCCACAGACGTCACGTTCCTGGTGAATGGCAAACCGGTGTACACGGCGAAGGCGACTGACGTCGACGCGAGCGGGATCGTGGGATTCAGGGTCAATCACAATCTGAGTGTGCACCTGGGCCAGCTGCAGATCACAAAGTCCTGAAGACGGGAACATGCACGACTAGACGTACAGACGCACAGGGGAGAACAGATTAGAGGAAACAGGTAGACCTATTCACCAACGTCTGTTCACCCCTGTGCGTCTGTTGCGTCTAGCCGTGATTTGCCTGTTGCCTCCACAACCGGGACCAAAGAAACTGCCAGCACCAGCAGCAGAATCGCCCCCACCAGTATCACATTCAGCGACTCCAGCACGTCCCTCATGTGGTTTCCCACGATCGCCGGTGCACTCAGCGTGATGCATGCACCGCTCCCCCAGAACAGCGCCCGACGCCAAGCGGCTCCCCGTGCGTCAGGACGCCGTTGACGCAACGCCCACCAGGCGAACGTATAAGGGACGATCAGCACCACGTAGTGCGCCTTCCAGGCCAGTGGATCGACGACCACCATGGCGCCCAGCAGGATGGCCAGCTCGGCGGCGACGCGCGGGTCCGTCCAGTCGCGCGTGTGGCGGCGGAAGCGCCATGCGAGCACCAGCGCCGCCGCGATCGCGCAAGCCACGAACGTTCCCTGTACCGCACGCGCCGGCCAATCGGCGACGGCATAGTGCAGCGGATCGCGCAGGCTCCCCGCGGTCGTGAAGAGCCGCTTCAGTGCCGCGGGAAACGACTGGTTCATGAAATGGGGAGTCGGATCACCGGTTTCCCTGGCGGCGACGGTGCGCCAGGTGTGCCAGGCACCGATGGCCCGAGCGGGACCGAACACTGCGACCGGCAGGATCAGGTTCAGCACCAGGAGAAACCCGACGGTCCAGCCGAGCTCCCGCCAGGCCCGTTTGTAGAGGAGATACGGCAGCAAGAGGACCGGAACCGCTTTCGTGCTCGCCGCGACGGCGAGCGACAGTCCGCCTTGCGCGGTCCGCCCGCGTCCGAACGATCGGAACGCGAGCAGCACCAAGAACAGCATCTGGGCGTTGATCTGCGTGTGCTGCACGTGCTCCTGGAAGAGGCGGGCGGTGAGGAGGAACGGCACCATCACGAGCCCCGAGCCGAAAGCGAGTAGCCGCGCATCGCGCGGCCAGAAGGTTACCGGACCATCTCCCGACGTGAACAGCTCCGCCGACAATCGGCAGCACCCCCAGATCGCGAGGACGTCGCCCACCTGCCAGACGAGGAGTGCGAGTGTCGTCGAAACCTTGGCGAATAGAGCCAGGACCGCAGCGATGAAGAAGAAGAACGGTGGCCAAGTGTTGAACGGCAGGCTGTACGGATCGCCGCCCGCGAGCACCAGATCGCCGACCTTCATGTAACCCTCGAAAATCACCGCGTGCTGGCGCCCGAGCGATCGGACGATCTCGGCCGTCGCCGCCAGAAGGACGAGAGTGTACAGGGCGATCTGCGCGCTGCGGGTCGCGCGCTCGCTCCGGAAGCGCGGCCACGGCTCGCGCGGCAGCACGAACCGGGCGGTCATGACGAAGCGGGACGCACCATGAAGCGCAGACGGCGGTGCGCCTCTCGCAGCACCCGCTCCACGAGCTCCGGGCGATCCCCCCGGGCGAAGATGAAGCCGGGGTACCGGGAACCATCGGGCCAGGGCACGAGCGTCTCCCCGCGATGGGCGGTGATAACGACATCATCCACGCCAGGGACTCGTTTCGCGTCCTCGACACCGGTGTAGTCCTCGAGGACACCGGCGCCGGGAACCGGGATCATCATGACCCCCGCAGCGCTTTGCTCCCGCTCGAGCGACGGCAGCGGTAGGTCGAGGGCGTGGCGCAGCACGATCTCTTCGAGCGATACACTGCCATCCCCGAAGCGCAGGACCGCGGAGCACCGACCGCCGATCGGCCGTGCGGCCAGCTCGATGAGCCATGGCCCTTGTTCGTTGAACCGCAGCTCGGCGTGAATCGGGCCCTCACGCAGGCCCAATGCGGTGGCGGCCGACGCAGCACAGTCGATCAGTGCAGCTTGTTCACTCGCCGGATGCCGGGACGGCGTGACATAGATCGTCTCCTCGAAGAACGGACCGTCGAGCGGATCGGGCTTGTCGAAGAAGGCCAGCACGTTGAGCTCGCCATGCGTCATGAGCCCTTCCAGGGCAACCTCGTAGCCGGGGACGAACTGCTCGACCAGATACTGGAGACCCGTGTCGGCACATTCATCCGTCCCGGATTCGGATTCGAGAATCGCTCCGAGGCGCTGGATTGCCGCGACGAGCTCTCCGGAATCGTTAGCGCGAATAACCCCACGGCTCGCGCTGAGGCGCAGCGGCTTCACCACGCAGGGGTACGGTGTCGTTTCGACGAAGTTGTCCGGATGCTCGCCCAGGGCGTGCAAGGCAAATCGAGGCACTGGAACGCCGGCGGTGGCCAAGACCGTCCGTTGGAGGTGCTTGTCCCGGGCGGCGAAGACGCCTTCGAGCGGGTTCGTATCGCGGCCGAGGGCCTGGTTGATCGACGTCGCCAACGCGACGGTATCATCGTCGACGCCGATCGCGGCGTCGAGTGGATAGCGGTGGCCGAACTCGCGTACCTGACGGACCGCCCGTTGCAGGTCATCAAAGGCCAGGGTGAGCAGCGCGTCGGGCAAGGCGCTTTCAAATGTGCTGGGGCGTTCGGATGCTACGGTGAGGTCCACTCCCAGTCTGCGAGCCGCCTCCACGAACGCGGTGGTCCGGTACGTGGTGGTCGGCAACAGCAACAGGAGGCGCGTCGGGTTACTTCTTGGCGGAGGCGAAGTACGGATTGTTACCGGAGGCGTGATCGGTGATGTCCACGATCCCCTTCACCTCCGGGAGGTACTGATTCAGCATGCCTTCGATTCCCTGGCGCAGCGTCACGCTCGCCATGCCGCATCCCTGACACCCGCCACTCATGCGCAGCAGCACGATCGACTCCTGCACGTCGATCAGCTCGACTCGGCCGCCGTGACGTGCCACCATCGGGTTCACCTGCTGCTCGAAGAGATCGTTGACGCGCTCGTACAGCTCGTCGTCGGACACCCGCGCGGCCCCCGTCGCCGGGGCGCGGTCGGCGACCGCCGGGGCCGGGCCCTCGAGCGCCTGGCGAATGGCGGCCCCCACGGCCTTCCCCGCCACCTGCCACGCTTCGGGCGATTCCTTCACGACGGTGACGAGGTTCCCCGACACGATGACTTCCCGAACCCCCGGCAGCGCGAACAGCGCTTCCGCGAGCGGCGATCCCGCCGCTTCGGCTGGGGCCCCGAAGCGGCGCACGCCCTGATAGACGGGACGGTCGACGAGGAACTTGCAGCGCTGCGCGTCGACGGGCTCTGCGCTGATCCGGATATCGCTGGCCATGCCCATAACCTAATTCCGCGCGCCAGCCCCGCGAAGTTGCCGGGCGGCGGCGACCAGATTCTTCAGCGCCGGCACGGTTTCGGCCCAGCCGCGCGTCTTGAGCCCGCAGTCGGGATTCACCCAGATCTGCCGCTCGTCGAGCACGCCCCGCATGGCCGACAGCGCCGCCACGATTTCGCCCACCGTCGGCACGCGAGGGGAATGGATGTCATAGACCCCCGGGCCGATCTCGTTGGGATAGCGATAGCGCTCGAACGCCCGCAGCAGCTCGGACCCGGAGCGCGCGC
>Ga0310810_10004399_pt1 | contig 15574 bp, 13 predicted proteins | sample NCmetagenome_FD_207641 | JGI IMG/M metagenome (GOLD analysis project Ga0310810, IMG submission 207641) | Soil microbial communities from experimental microcosm in Duke University, North Carolina, United States - NC | ecosystem: Engineered > Artificial ecosystem > Soil microcosm > Unclassified ...
AACTGATCACGCCGATCGCGATGGAGAAGGAGCTGCGCTTCGCCATTCGCGAGGGCGGCCGCACCGTCGGCGCCGGCGTCGTCACCGAGATCCTCGCCTAAGGAGCACACGATGCGCGACCAGGTCACGCTCGCCTGCAACGATTGCAAGCGCCGCAACTACATCACGACGAAGAACAAGCGCCTGCATCCGGATCGAGTGGAGTACCGGAAGTTCTGCGCCACGTGCCGCAAGCACACGGCGCACAAAGAGACGCGATAGACGGTCCCGCCGACGCGGCAGGTCGTTCGTCGCCGAGTGGGCGCAGGCCTGTAGCTCAGCCTGGCTAGAGCACCGGTCTCCAAAACCGGGTGTCGGGGGTTCAAATCCCTCCAGGCCTGCCACTCCCTTCATCGGGGGCGGGCTGCGCCGGGGTCGACGTAGGGTGCGAGAGGAGCGCGATGTCCTGGATGAATCAGATGCGCGAGTTCGGCAAGGACGTGCGGGTCGAGGCGACGAAGATCAGTTGGCCGACGCGCAATGAGCTGCGGGATTCGACGATCGTGGTGATCATCACCGTGTTGCTCGTGACCGCTTTCGTCGGGCTGGTGGACCAGGGCTTGAACCTGGCCGTCGGCGTCCTTTTCCGGTAGGGCGGCGCACATGACCGACGAACCGACCACCATGGAAACGGAAAAGCGCATGGGCATGAAGTGGTACGTGATTCACACGTACTCGGGCCACGAGAACAAGGTGAAGACGAACCTCGAGAAGGCGATCCACTCGGCCGGACTGGAAGAGCACTTCGGCCAGATCCTGGTGGCCACCGAGGAATTCGTCGAGATGAAGGACGGCAAGCGCAAGACGTCCAAGCGCAAGACGTTCCCGTCCTACGTCATGATCGAGATGGATCTGAACAACGATACGCGCCACCTCGTGCAGAACGTGCCCGGGGTCACGCGTTTCATCGGCTCGGGTCAGAGTGCGATCGCCCTCAAGGAGAACGAGGTGCGGCGCATCCTCGGGCAGATGGAGGCCACCAAGTCGAAGCCGACGCCGACCGTGTCGTTCCGGGTCGGCGATCACGTGCGCGTGGTGGACGGACCGTTCAGCGCCTTCACCGGCGTGGTGGACGAAGTGAACAACGAGCGAGGCAAGGTCAAGGTCATGGTCAGCATTTTCGGCCGCGCCACGCCCGTCGAACTGGACTTCCTGCAGGTGCAGCCGGTCTAGCTCCGGCGCCGCCTCGAAATTCTGACGATGCATCCTCCGCTGGAAGGCGGGGGCTCGGAGGGACGATGGCCAAGCCCATTCAGGCCGTGGTGAAGCTGCAGTGCAATGCCGGAAACGCGACGCCCGCTCCGCCGGTGGGGCCCGCGCTCGGCCAGCACGGCATCAACATCATGGAGTTCTGTAAGCAGTTCAACGCCCGGACCCAGGGCCAGACCGGCCTGGTGATTCCGGTCGTGATCACGGTCTACAACGATCGCTCGTTCACCTTCATCACGAAGACGCCGCCGGCCGCGATCCTGCTCAAGCGGTCCGCCGGGTTGGCGAAGGGATCGGGCGTGCCGAACCGTACGAAGGTCGGCACCGTGACGCGCGCGCAAGTGCGCGAGATCGCTGAGTTGAAGGCACCGGATCTCAACTCCGCCTCGGTGGAAGCGGCGGAACGCATGGTGATGGGGACCGCCCGCAGCATGGGCATCGATATCGCCGGATAGGGAAGGGAAGGAACCGGATGGTTCGCCTGAGCAAGGAAGATGCGGAGAAGCTCCTGAAGGGGAAGAGTCCTCGCGAGATCGTCGAGATCGTGCGCGAGAAGGTGGCGAAGGCCGCCGACGCCAAGATCAACGATTTCTTCGACACGCTCGACTGGGTGGCAAAAGAAGGCTACGCCACCGAGGCCGAGCTCGAAGCCGTCGAAGAGGAAGGCAACTAAGCATCCCCTGAGTTCAGGGCGCGCGTCGGTGTGTCGCGCGCGCCCCCGTCGATCCTCTTTGGCGAGGAGCGGCGGCGTGAAGCGTTGCGGCGCCCGCCCGGGCACGCTCGCCTCGCATCGATGCATCGGAACTCGAACCCACGTGGGAGTGGCGTCGTCCGCCACGCTGGCACCACGGGAGGAATCATGAAGCATGGGAAGCGCTATCGCGCGGCATCCGAGCTCACGCGCCACGCCGGGTCGGTGAAAGATCTCGCCGAAGCCGTGCGTCTCGTGAAGCAGACGGCTCGCGCCAAGTTCGACGAGACCATCGTCGTGTCCTCGCACCTCGGCGTGGATCCGCGGCACTCCGATCAGCTGGTCCGCGGCACGGTCGTGCTGCCGCACGGCACGGGAAAGAGCCTGCGCGTGCTGGTGCTGTGCAAGGGCGAGAAGGAAAAGGAAGCCACGGCCGCGGGCGCCGACTACGTCGGTTCCGACGAGTACGTGAAGAAGCTGCTCGACGGCTGGCTGGACGTGGACGCGATCGTCGCCACGCCGGACATGATGGGCGAAGTCGGCAAGCTCGGCCGCGTCCTCGGCCCGCGCGGACTCATGCCGAACCCCAAGAGCGGCACGGTCACGTTCGACGTGTCGAAGGCCGTCCGTGAACTGAAGGCGGGCAAGATCGAATTCCGCGTCGACAAGGGCGCGAACGTGCACGCGCCGGTCGGCAAGGCCTCGTTCAGCGAGGACAAGCTGCTCGAGAACGCGCGCACGTTCCTGCGCGAGCTGTTGCGCGCGAAGCCGTCGGGGGCGAAGGGGCACTTCATCGAGACCCTGACGCTGAGCGCCACCATGGGCCCCGGCATCACACTCGACGCGTCGGCGGTCACCGCCGAGTTCGCGCACTAGGAGGATCGATGCCGACGCCCCAGAAAGAACAGATCCTCAAGGACGCGACCGAACGCATCGAGGGCGTGCGCGGCCTGTACCTCGCCGACCTGAGCGGCATGACGGTCGAAAGCGTCTCGCTGCTGCGCAAGCGCTGCCGCGAGCAGAAGGTTCACGTGCGCGTCATCAAGAACACGCTGCTCAAGCGCGCGTTCAACAGCCAGGGCATCACGGCGCTCGATCCGTACCTGGTCGGACCCACCGGTCTTCTCTACAGCAAGACCGGCGAGATGACGCCGGCCAAGCTGCTGGCCGATTTCGTGAAGGAGTTCGAGAAGCCGCGCATCAAGGCCGCGGTCGTGGATGGCCGGCTGTTCGACGACAAGGCCATCAGCGTCCTCGCCACGCTGCCGAGCCGCGAGGTGCTGCTCTCGCAGCTGCTGAGCGTGTTCATCGCGCCCATGTCGCAGTTCCTGGCGGCGATCGACGCGACGCTGCGCCTGCCGGCCACGATGGCCCAGGTGCTGGAGACCGAGAAGAGCAAGGCCTGATCCCGAAACCCTCCGGGGCTCGAGAGTCCCGGTTCCGTTTTCATTCGCAACGCCACACGCGTCACCCGCAAGGAGAATCGAAGCCATGTCTACCGCGATCGACCAGGTGCTCGACCTGATTGGCAACATGACCGTTCTGGAGCTCTCGGAGCTCAAGAAGAAGTACGAAGACAAGTTCGGCGTCACCGCCGCGGCTCCGATGATGGCGATGCCGATGGGCGGCATGGGCGGCGCGGCCGCCGTGGCCGAGGAGAAGACCGAGTTCGACGTCGTCCTCACGGGCGCCGGCGACAAGAAGATCCAGGTCATCAAGGTCGTGCGCGAACTGACCGGACTCGGCCTCAAGGAAGCGAAGGACCTCGTCGACGGTGCGCCCAAGACCGTGAAGGACAAGGTCACGAAGGCCGAGGCCGCGGACATGAAGGCCAAGCTCGAAGAGCAGGGCGCGTCGGTCGAGATCAAGTAGTCGCCGAGCGAACCTCTCTGAAACCGAGCCCTCCCCGAGCGACCCGACGGCCTGCGGGTGCCCCATTGCGGGTGCCCCGCTCCGTCGGGACTTCGGCGTCGGCGCAGGATGACTTCCGCATCGGAAAGGCGGGAAGGCCTTGAAGACAGCACGCCGTAAGGACCGGAAGAGCTTCTCGAAGATCGACCGCGAGTGGAACCTGCAGATTCCGAATCTCCTCGAGGTCCAGCTGAAGAGCTTCCGGGATTTTCTCCAGATGGAGACCGACCCTGCGCGCCGCCGCAACGAGGGGCTGCAGGAGGTGTTCACCGGTGTTTTCCCGATCAGTGACCCGCGCGAGTTGTTCTCGCTCGAGTACGTCTCGTACGACATCGGCGAGCCGAAGTACACGATGACCGAGTGCGTCGAGCGCGACCTGACCTATTCCGCTCCGCTCAAGGCGCGCCTGCGTCTCATCACGCGTGAAGAGGTGGACGGCGTCAAGCGCGACAAGGACGTGATCGAGCAGGAAGTGTATCTCGGCGAGCTGCCGCTGATCACGGACAGCGGCACGTTCATCATCAACGGCGCGGAGCGCGTGATCGTGTCGCAGCTCCACCGTTCGCCGGGCGTGTTCTTCGACGAACTGACGCATCCGAACGGCAAGCTGCTGTTCTCCGCGCGCATCATTCCGTACCGCGGCTCGTGGGTCGAGTTCAGCCTCGACGTCAACGACGTCATGCACGTGCACATCGACCGCAAGCGCAAGCTCCCGGTCACCGTGCTGCTGCGCGCGCTCGGGTTCGTGGGCGACCGCGAGATCCTCGAGCTGTTCTACGAGAAGCAGACGGTCGAAGTGAAGGGCAAGAAGTCCGAGAACGCGCTGGGCCGTATCTGCGCGCAGGACATCGTCGACGAGTCGACGGGCGAAATCCTGCTCGAGGCGAACGACGAAATCACGGCCGAGAAGGTCGAGATCATCAAGAAGGCCGGTCTCGACACGCTCGAGTTGTTCATGATTCCGAAGCAGGACGAAGCCGACGTCGTGCGCAACACGCTGCGCAAGGATCCGACGCACTCGCAGGAAGAGGCGCTGCACCGCATCTACAACCTGCTGCGCCCGGGCGAGCCGCCGCGCGCCGACTCCGCGCGCGAGATCCTCAACAAGCTGTTCTTCAACCCGAAGCGCTACGACCTCGCGCGGGTCGGGCGCTACAAGCTCAACCAGAAGCTGCCGCACGAATGGTTGCTGCCCGGGCGCGAGGTGCGCAAGCGGCTGGGGCTCGGCATCCCCGACCTCAACCACGCGACGCTGTGCCGCGAAGACTTCATCGTCATCATCAAGTACCTGCTGCTGCTGCGGACAGCGGGAGACGTCATCACGGATCGCGGGCCGGAAGCGGCGATCACGGACGACATCGACCATCTCGGCAACCGCCGCGTGCGTTCGGTGGGCGAGCTGCTCGCGAACCAATTCAACATCGGACTGGCGCGCATGGCCCGCATCATCCGCGAGCGTATGTCGCTGCAGGACCAGGAGCAGATCACGCCGACGGACCTCGTGAACTCGCGCACCATCTCGGCGGTGATCCAGAGCTTCTTCGGCAGCTCGCAGCTCTCGCAGTTCATGGATCAGACGAACCCGCTGGCCGAGCTCACGAACAAGCGCCGTCTGTCCGCGCTCGGACCGGGCGGCCTGACGCGCGACCGCGCAGGCTTCGAAGTGCGTGACGTGCACTACACGCACTACGGCCGCGTGTGCCCGATCGAGACGCCGGAAGGTCCGAACATCGGCCTCATCTCGTCGCTGTCGACGTACGCGAAGGTCAACGAGTTCGGGTTCCTCGAGACCCCGTACTTCCGCGTGCAGGACGGCGTCGTCGACCGCAAGAAGCCGGAGTTCCTGGCCGCGGACGTCGAGGATCGCTCGTTCATCGCCCCGGCCAACACGCCGTTCGACAAGAAGTCGGGCGCGCTCAGCGATCACACGCTCACCGTGCGCTGTCGCGGCGAGTATCCGATCGTGGACGGCACGCGCGTCGACTACATGGACGTGTCGCCGATTCAGCTCGTGTCGCCGGCGGCCGCGCTGATTCCGTTCCTCGAGCACGACGACGCGAACCGCGCGTTGATGGGCTCGAACATGCAGCGTCAGGCCGTGCCGCTGCTCGTGACCGAGGCGCCGCTCGTCGGCACCGGTCTCGAGGACAAGGTGGCCGAGGACTCCGGCGCGCTGGTGCTGGCGCGGCGTTCCGGCGTCGTCGAGTTCGTATCGGGCGAGATGCTCGCGATCCGCTACGAGCTGGATCCCGACGAGACGCCGGTCGACTACAGCGACCAGCCGAACCTCGACATCTACCGGCTCACGAAGTTCCGGCGCTCGAACCAGGACACGTGCCTGAATCAGCGTCCGGTCGTGACCGAAGGCACGAAGGTCAAGAAGGGCCAGGTCATCGCCGACGGCCCGGCCACGCGCGACGGTGAACTGGCGCTCGGCCGGAACGTGCTGTGCGCGTTCATGCCGTGGGGCGGTTACAACTTCGAGGACGCCATCCTGGTGGGCGAGAAGCTCATCAAGGAGGACGTGTTCACCTCGATCCACATCGAGGAGTTCGAGCTGCAGGTGCGCGACACGAAGCGCGGCGTCGAGGAGATCACGCGCGAGATTCCCAACGTGTCCGAGGACGCGGTCAAGAACCTCGACGAAGAAGGCGTGATCCGCATCGGCGCGCGCGTCCGCCAGGGCGACATCCTGGTCGGCAAGGTGACGCCGAAGGGCGAGCAGGAGCTGAGCCCCGAGGAGCGCCTGCTGAAGGCGATCTTCGGCGACAAGGCCGGCGACGTGCGCGACGCCTCGCTGAAGGCGCCGCCCGGCATGGACGGCATCGTCATCGACATCAAGGTGTTCTCGCGCCGCGAGAAGGACGAGGGCACGAAGCAGCAGGAGAAGAAGAAGATCGAGAAGCTGCGTCGCGAGAGCAAGAAGGAGCGCGAGCGCGTGGCCGAGGTGCGGCTGGCCAGCGTCAACGAGATCCTCGACGAGCAGCTGGTCAACGTCCTGCGCAGCGCGTCGACGAGCGAAGCGCTGGCCCGCAAGGGACGCAAGTACTCGAAGGACTTCCTGGAGAGCATCGATCTCGACGACGTGGCGTGGGGCACTCCGGTGACGGAGGACGCGCGCGTCAACGAGCGTTTCTGGGCGGCGATGGAGGGCGCGCAGTCCGCGTTCACGCGCTGCGAGAAGGAGCTCGAGAAGGAGATCGAGAAGGTCACGCGCGGCGACGAACTGCCGCCCGGCGTGGTCAAGCTCGTGAAGGTGTACATCGCGAAGAAGCGCAAGCTCTCGGTCGGCGACAAGATGGCCGGCCGTCACGGCAACAAGGGCGTGGTCGCGAAGATCCTGCCCGAGGAGGACCTGCCGTACCTGCCGGACGGAACCCCGATCGAGATCGTGCTGAATCCGCTGGGCGTGCCGTCGCGCATGAACATCGGCCAGGTGATGGAGACGCACCTCGGCTGGGCGGCGCACGCGCTCGGTTACAACTGCGCGACGCCGGTGTTCGCCGGCGCCACGGTCGGAGAGATCAAGTCGGAGCTGCGCGCGGCCGGACTGCCGGAAGACGGCAAGATGGTGCTGTGCGACGGCCGCACGGGCGATTCGTTCGATCAGCGCGTGTGCGTGGGCTACATCTACATGCTCAAGCTCTCGCACCTCGTGGATGACAAGATCCACGCGCGCTCGACGGGTCCGTACTCGCTGGTCACGCAGCAGCCCCTCGGCGGCAAGGCGCAATTCGGCGGCCAGCGCTTCGGCGAAATGGAAGTCTGGGCGCTCGAAGCGTACGGCGCGGCCTACACGTTGCAGGAGTTGCTCACGGTCAAGAGCGACGACGTCGCCGGGCGATCGCGAATCTACGAAGCGATCGTCAAGGGCGAGAACCCGCCGGAACCCGGCGTGCCCGAGTCGTTCAACGTGCTCGTGAAGGAGCTCCAGAGTCTCTGCCTGGAAGTGCAGTTCGAGGAAGTGTGAGCGGTCCGGAAACCACCGGCCGGTCCGCCAAGGAGATCCCAATGATTCAGGAAACCGAACTGCAGTCGCCACTCAATCTGACCGCGGGCAAGATGAGCCTGAGTCGTCTCGACGACCGCGATACGAGACGGCGCGCGGCGTTCAATTCGATCCGCATCCGGCTCGCGTCCCCGGACGTGATTCGCGGCTGGTCGCACGGCGAGGTCACGAAGCCCGAGACCATCAACTACCGCTCGTTCAAGCCCGAGAAGGACGGCTTGTTCTGCGAGAAGATCTTCGGCCCGGTCAAGGACTGGGAGTGCAACTGCGGCAAGTACAAGCGCATTCGCTACCGCGGCGTGATCTGCGATCGCTGCGGCGTCGAAGTGACGCAGGCCAAGGTGCGCCGCGAGCGGCTCGGCCACATCGAGCTCGCCGTGCCGGTCTCGCACATCTGGTTCTTCAAGGGCGTGCCGTCGCGCATCGGTCACCTGCTCGACATGAGCATCCGCGACCTCGAGCGCATCCTCTACTACGAGTCGTACGTGGTGATCGAGCCGGGCAACACCGGCTTCAAGAAGCGCGAGATCATCACCGAGGACCAGTACAACGAAGTCATGGACGAGCAGCCGGACTCCGGCCTCAAGGCCAAGATGGGCGCCGAAGCGATCCGTGACCTCCTGTCCGAGCTGGATCTCGAGGAGCTGTCCACGGACCTGCGCGCGCAGGCCAAGATGGAGACCTCGATCCAGCGCAAGAAGGAGCAGCTGAAGCGCCTGCGCATCGTCGAGGCGTTCCGCCACAGCGGCAATCGCCCCGAGTGGATGATCCTCGAGACGATTCCGGTGCTGCCGCCGGATCTCCGGCCGCTGGTGCCGCTCGAAGGCGGTCGTTTCGCGACGTCGGACCTGAACGACCTGTACCGGCGCGTGATCAACCGCAACAACCGCCTCAAGAAGCTGATGGACATCAAGGCGCCGGAAGTCATCCTGCGCAACGAGAAGCGCATGCTGCAGGAGGCGGTCGACGCGTTGTTCGACAACGGCCGCCGCAGCCGCGCCGTGCGCGGTCAGGGCAACCGGCCGCTCAAGTCGCTCTCCGACATGCTCAAGGGCAAGCAGGGCCGGTTCCGCCAGAACCTGCTCGGCAAGCGCGTCGACTACTCGGGCCGTTCCGTGATCGTCGTCGGGCCGGAGCTCAAGCTCAATCAGTGCGGCCTGCCGAAGAACATGGCCCTCGAGCTGTTCAAGCCGTTCATCATCCGCAAGCTCGAGGACCGCGGCTACGTGCAGACGGTCAAGAGCGCGAAGCGGCTCGTCGAGCGCGAGAAGCCGGAAGTGTGGGACATCCTCGGCGAGATCATCGAGAACCATCCGGTGCTGCTGAACCGCGCGCCGACGCTGCACCGTCTCGGCATCCAGGGTTTCGAGCCGGTGCTCGTCGAGGGCAAGGCCATCCGCATCCACCCGCTGGTGTGCCAGGCCTTCAACGCCGACTTCGACGGCGACCAGATGGCCGTGCACGTGCCGCTCTCGTTCGAAGCGCAGATCGAGACCAGCCTGCTCATGCTGTCCACGAACAACATCCTGTCGCCGGCGAACGGCCGTCCTCTGGCCACGCCGAACCAGGACATCGTGCTCGGCTGCCACTACCTCACGAAGACGCGCGGCGAGATCCGCAATCCGCGCGCGAAGGACGTGGCCGCGGACGATCCGCGCCGGCTGCGGGTGTTCTACAACCCGGGCGAGGTGCGCGCGGCGTACGACAACGCCGAGATCGCGCTTCACGGGCTGATCGCGATCAAGGCGTCGAGCCTCACGCTGGCCAAGCCGGTCACCGGCAGCTACCTGGTGACGAGCGCGGGCCGGGTGCTGTTCAACGAGGTCGTGCCCGCGGAACTCGGCTTCATCAACGAGACGATGGACAAGAAGCGTCTCGAGAACCTGGTCGGCGACAGCTACGGCCAACTCGGTCCCGAGATCACGTCGGACCTGCTGGACGAGCTCAAGAACCTCGGCTTCAAGTACGCCACGCAGGCGGGCTTCACCGTCGGCATCGACGACGTGCGCATCCCGCCGGAGAAGGACGAGATCATCCGCGAGGCGCAGAAGGAAGTCGAAGGCATCAACGCGAACTACCGCAAGGGCGTCATCACCGAGGGCGAGCGCTACAACAAGGTGATCGACACGTGGACGCACGCCACGACGGACGTCGAGCAGGTCACGTTCGACGGCCTGTCGGCCGATCGCGAGGGCTTCAATCCCATCTTCATGATGGCCGACTCGGGATCGCGCGGTAACCGCGAACAGATCCGCCAGCTGGCGGGTATGCGCGGTCTGATGGCCAAGCCGCAGAAGAAGATCACGGGCGGCCTCGGCGAAATCATCGAGTCGCCGGTCATCCACAACTTCAAGGAAGGGCTGTCCGTGCTCGAGTACTTCATCTCGACGCACGGCGCGCGCAAGGGGCTCGCCGACACCGCGCTCAAGACCGCGGACGCCGGCTACCTGACGCGCCGTCTCGTCGACGTGGCCCAGGACGTCATCATCAACGAGCAGGACTGCGGCACCATCCGCGGTCTGTCGGTCGGCGCGCTCAAGGACGGCGAAGACATCATCGAGCCGCTCGCGGACCGCGCGCTCGGCCGGGTCGCGGCCGAGGACGTCGTGCACCCGATCTCGAGCGAAATCATCGTCGAGGGCGGGCAGCTCATCGACGAGGAGATCGCGGCGCGCATCGAAGAGGCGGCGAAGGCCGGCCTCGACAAGATGCGCATCCGCTCGGTGCTGACGTGTGACGCACGCCGCGGCGTGTGCGCGAAGTGCTACGGGCGCAACCTGGCGACCGGTCGTCCGGTGGATCTGGGCGAAGCCACGGGCGTCATCGCCGCGCAGTCGATCGGCGAGCCCGGCACGCAGCTGACGCTGCGCACGTTCCACATCGGCGGTACGGCCAGCCGCATCGTCGAGCAGTCGCGCATCACGGCCAAGGAAGCCGGCGTCGTGAAGTTCGTCTCGCTCGAGGCCGTCGACTACAAGAAGGGCGTCATGGTGTGCGTCGGCCACAACGGCGAGATGGAGCTCGCGGACTCGGCCGGTCGCGTGCGCCAGCGCTACACGGTGCCGTACGGCGCCCACCTGTTCGTGACCGACGGCAGCAGCGTCGAGTCCGAGGCGGCGCTGTTCGAGTGGGACCAGTACAACACGGTCGTCGTGACCGAGAAGCCGGGCGCCGTGCGCTTCGTCGACGTGAAGGAAAAGGTCACGGTGCGCGACGAAGTCGACGACACGACCGGACTCAAGCTGCTGGTCATCATGGAGGACCGCAACAAGGAGCTGCAGCCGGCCATCGACATCCTGAGCCCGAGTGGCGCGAAGCTCGCCCACTATCCGCTGCCCACCGGCGCGCGCCTCGAAGTGCGTGACGGCCAGGCGGTCGGCGCGGGCGAAGTGCTCGTCAAGACCCGCCGCGAGGCGTCGAAGACCCGCGACATCACGGGCGGCCTGCCGCGCGTCGCCGAGCTGTTCGAGGCGCGCCGGCCGAAGGACGCCGCGGTGGTGGCCGAGATCGACGGCGCCGTGGAGTTCGGCGGCGTGTCACGCGGCATGCGCAAGATCATCATCCGCGGAGACGATGGCGAGGTGCAGGAAGCGCAGATCCCGCAGGGCAAGCACCTGTACGTGCAGGAGGGCAGCCAGGTGCGCTCGGGCGACCGGCTCACCGAGGGGCCCATCAACCCGCACGACATCCTCAAGATCAAGGGCATCGAGGAAGTGCAGGAGTACCTGGTCAACGAGATCCAGGAGGTCTACCGACTGCAGGGCGTGCGCATCGACGACAAGCACATCGAAGTCATCGTGCGCCAGATGCTGCAGAAGGTGCGCATCGAGGACCCGGGCAACACCCAGTTCCTCGAGGGCGAGCACGTGGACCGTCTGGCGGTGCTCGAGGAGAACGAGAAGATGCTGAAGGAAGGCCAGCAGCCGGCCACGTTCCAGCCGCTGCTGCTCGGCATCACCAAGGCGTCCCTGTCGACCGACAGCTTCATCTCGGCGGCCTCGTTCCAGGAGACCACCCGCGTCCTCACCGAGGCCGCGATCCAGGGGAAGGTGGACTTCCTCCGGGGTCTCAAGGAGAACGTGATTATCGGCCACCTGATCCCGGCCGGAACCGGCATGCCGGTGTACCGTCGTCTGCGATTGGAGTCGGAGAAGCAGACCGCCCTGGTCGTGGAAGAGGACGAGGGGGCAAAAACCGCTTGACACAACAACCGCATAACCTTAGATTGCCCGGTCTGCGCGGCAACGGCGCATGTTTTTCCTTCGCGGATGCCGTGGCCTGCCTGACCGCGCAAGCCCAAAGTCGACTAGAGGTTGGAGGTTTTCTGTGCCGACCCTGAGCCAGCTCGTCCGCCATGGGCGGCGGCGGGTGAAGAGCAAGACGGGTGCGCCGGCGTTGAAGGCGTGTCCGCAAAAGCGTGGCGTGTGCACTCGCGTGTACACCACCACGCCCAAGAAGCCGAATTCGGCGCTGCGCAAAGTGGCGCGCGTTCGGCTCACGAATGGCGTCGAGGTGACCTGCTACATCCCGGGCGAGGGTCACAACCTGCAGGAGCACTCGATCGTGCTCATCCGCGGGGGTCGCGTAAAGGATCTGCCGGGTGTGCGCTACCACATCGTGCGCGGGACGCTGGACGCGAGTGGTGTGAGCGGGCGCAAGCAGAGTCGCTCGAAGTACGGCACGAAGTCGAAGTAGGGCACGACGGCGGGCGAGGACCCGGCACGGGTCTTCGCCCGCGTAACGTCTGGGCCGCGCTCCCTATGAAGGGGCGCGCCGGACGCCGATGGAGAGAGGAAGCTTAGGATGCCTCGCAAGGGCTTTATTCCGCGCCGTGATGCGGTCGCGGATCCCAAGTACGACAGTGTGCTGGTCACCCGCTTCGTGAACGCGATCATGTCGGCGGGTAAGCGGTCTCTCGCGGAGCGCGCCTTCTACGACGCGATGACTTCCATCGAGACGAAGACCGGGCAGGATGCCATGACGGTCCTCAAGCAGGCGATGAACAACGTCAAGCCTGCGCTCGAAGTGAAGTCGCGCCGTGTCGGTGGCGCGAACTACCAGGTTCCGGTCGAAGTCCGGCCGGAGCGGCGCAACGCCCTGGCCACGCGCTGGATCATCATCCACGCGCGGCAGAGGACGGATCACACCTTCAGCGAGAAGTTCGCCGCCGAGATCCTGGCGGCGTCGCGCAACGAAGGTGGCGCGGTCAAGAAGCGCGAGGACACGCACAAGATGGCGGAGGCCAACAAGGCCTTCGCCCACTATCGCTGGTAGTCCACCCGCGGCGAAGGTCGGACGCCGTTCCGACCTGGGTTGCCGGCGCCCACCAGGGCGCGGCCGACCTCGCGACGCGCGGAGTGGGTCAGAGTCTCATCACCGCACTTTCTAAGACGGAAAGGCAGGTGGTGCTATCGCAGGACCTTGAAGACTTGAGGAAGTGAACGCCGATGCCTCGGCAAACTACGCTCAATCAGTATCGAAATATTGGCATCATGGCCCACATCGACGCCGGCAAGACCACCTTGACCGAGCGCGTGCTGTTCTATACGGGCCGCATCCACCGCGTGGGCGAGGTGCATGAAGGCGCCGCCACGATGGACTGGATGGAGCAGGAACGGGAGCGCGGCATCACCATCACCTCCGCCGCGACCACCTGCCAGTGGCGGGACCACCGCATCAACATCATCGACACCCCGGGACACGTCGATTTCACCGTCGAAGTGGAGCGCAGTCTGCGCGTGCTCGACGGCGCGGTCGCGGTGTTCTGTGCCGTGGGCGGCGTCGAGCCGCAGTCGGAAACCGTGTGGCGCCAGGCCGACAAGTACAACGTGCCGCGCATCGCGTTCGTCAACAAGATGGACCGCGTCGGCGCCGACTTCGACAATGTCGTGCAGATGATGCGCGACCGGCTCGGCGCGAAGCCGGTGCCGATCCACATGCCGATGTTCGTGGGCGAGCAGTACCAGGGGCTCATCGACCTCGTCGAGATGAAGGCCATCACGTACCACGAGGAGAGCCAGGGCACGACGTTCGACGTGCACGAGATTCCGCGCGACCTCGCCGATGCGGCGCAGAAGGCGCGCCATCAGCTGCTCGAGTCGGTCGCCGAATTCGACGAGCAGCTGCTCGACGACTACCTCCACGAGAAGCCGTACACGACGGAAGACCTGCGGCGCGCGTTGCGCACCGGCACGCTGGCGGGCGTCATCAATCCCGTGCTGTGCGGATCCGCGTTCAAGAACAAGGGCGTCCAGCGCCTGCTCGACGCCGTCGTCGAGTTCCTCCCGTCGCCGGTGGACAAGCCGCCCGTGCAGGGTCAGGAGCTCAAGACGTTCGAACACGTGTCGCGCCGGCCGAGCGACGACGAGCCGTTCTCCGGGCTCGCGTTCAAGATCGCGACCGACCCGCACGTCGGCAAGCTCACGTTCTTCCGCGTCTATTCGGGCATCGTGCGCACGGGCGACGCCGTGCTCAACGCGGCGACCAGCCGCCGCGAGCGCGTCGGCCGGCTGCTGCAGATGCACGCGAACAAGCGTGAAGAGATCAAAGAGGTCTACGCCGGCGACATCGCCGCGGTCATCGGCCTCAAGGGCGTGACCACGGGCAACACGTTGTGCGACGTCGACTATCCGCTGGCTCTCGAAGCCATGCACTTCCCCGAGCCGGTCGTGGACGTGGCCATCGAACCCAAGTCGAAGATCGACGAAGAGAAGATGGCGGAAGCGCTGCAGCGCCTGTCCGAAGAGGACCCGACGTTCCGCGTGCGCACCGACGACGAAACCGCGCAGACCGTGATCTCGGGCATGGGCGAGCTGCACCTCGAGATCATCGTCGACCGCATGCTGCGCGAGTTCAAGGTGCAGGCCAACGTCGGCAAGCCCCAGGTCGCGTACCGCGAAACCATCAGCGTGTCGGCCGAGCAGCGGCATCGCTTCGTGCGCCAGACCGGCGGCAAGGGCATGTTCGCGGACGTCTCGCTGCGCGTGGATCCGCAGGAGCCGGGCAAGGGCTTCGAATTCGAGAGCGAGATCGTCGGCGGCTCGATCCCGAAGGAATTCATTCCGTCGTGCGAGAAGGGCATCGAGGAGGCGCTGCGCACGGGCGTGGTCGCCGGGTACCCGATGGTCGACATCAAGGTCACGCTCACCGACGGTTCGTATCACGAGGTGGACTCGTCCGAAATGGCGTTCAAGATCGCGTCGTCGATGGCGTTCAAGGAGGCCTGTCACAAGGCCAAGCCGCGACTCCTCGAGCCGATCTTCGACGTCGAGGTGGTGGTGCCCGAGGAGTACATGGGCGACATCATCGGCGACCTGTCCTCGCGTCGCGGTCGCATCGCCGGCATGTTCACGCGCGGGTCCGCCCGCGTGATCGCCGCGTCGGTGCCGCTCGCGGAGATGTTCGGTTACGCCACGCGCATGCGTTCCATTTCGCAGGGGCGCGCCGTGTACTCCATGCAGTTTTCGCGCTACGACACGCTGCCTCAGACGGTGGCGGAAGAGATCGTGGCGAAGGCAAAGGGATAGATCGGATCTGGAAGGCTCGCGGGCGCCAGGCGCCGGCGGGCCCGATCCGTGAAGAGTCGACCAGACGACGGAGGTTCCGTTCATGGCCAAGCAGAAGTATGAGCGCACGAAGCCGCACGTGAACGTGGGGACGATCGGACACGTGGATCACGGGAAGACGACGCTGACGGCGGCGATCACGATGGTGTT
>Ga0310810_10004400_pt1 | contig 15574 bp, 15 predicted proteins | sample NCmetagenome_FD_207641 | JGI IMG/M metagenome (GOLD analysis project Ga0310810, IMG submission 207641) | Soil microbial communities from experimental microcosm in Duke University, North Carolina, United States - NC | ecosystem: Engineered > Artificial ecosystem > Soil microcosm > Unclassified ...
CTCAGGGTGAGTACCGCGACGGAGGTCGCTGCGAAAGGTGCCAGCCTCGAGTGTGAGCACGTTGACGTTCGTGTCGAAGATCTCAGCGGCAACAGCGTACGCGAAGGCGGTGCCCGATTTGGAACTCTCGTCCACGCGCTGCTGGCCAACGTGCCGTTCGAAAATGCTGACGGCGAGCTCGTTGAGCACCTCGCCTCCGCGCATGCCCGCGTGCTCGGAGCGACGTCCGAGGAGATTGATTCGGCCGTCGCGGTTGTGGGCCGTATCCTGCAGCATCCGATCTTCGTAGACGCGGCGCGAGCAGCGAGGAACGAACGCTGCTATCGCGAGACGCCCGTCACGCTGCGCATGGAGACAGGTGGTCTCGTCGAAGGGTTCGTGGATCTCGCATTCGAAATGAACGGCGAGATGGTCGTCGTCGACTTCAAGACTGACCGTGAACTGGAAGGCGCCCTCGAGACCTATCGGCGCCAGGTGCAAATCTACGCGCAGGCAATCGGCACTGCGACTGGGCTACCTGCTCGTGGAGTGTTGATGAAAATCTAAGTCGCGCGTAGAGGCGGACCTGAAGGTCCGCCTCTACTGATAAATCGGTTTCCACCGATCGGTGGCAGGCGAGTACTGATATTGCGACTCACAGCATTCGCATTCGTAGTACTCGGTGACCAGTGAGGGGCCGAGACGCGGCGGGCTGACGTGACGGCGCAGCAGAATCAGCGCCTCCGCGCGGCATTGCGGACACCGCCGCACCTCGCCAACGGTCCGCCCTTTTTCAAACGTATGGCGAATTGAGAAATCCATCAGACCAGCCGCCTTACCCGCTTCCAGCCGACGAAGACGAGCGATGCTGCGGCGAGCCACCAGCGGCGCCGCACGTACCACGGTTTCTGTGAGTCGTGTTCACGACGGCCGCCGCGCGGGGTCGCTCGCCGATCCGATCCCGATCCATTAACCCGCTGTTCGGCGCGCATGAAGGCGAGCTTACCACCGCATGTGCAATCGAAAGCTCAACGGGGCATTAATGATGGAACGAAAGTTGTAACCACGAATTCACAGCCATGAGGGAAGCAGCGCGCAAGAAAGTTCTTCTGGTCGAGGACGATGCCGACTTGGCGGAGCTGTATCGAGGCGTCCTGCGTTGGTCCGGCTTCGACGCGGCGCACGTGATCGATGGCGTTTCAGCGTTGCGCATTCTTGAAGAGGAAATTCCCGACCTCATCGTGGTCGACATGAACCTCCCGGTGCTCAACGGCGATCAACTGCTGAGGGAGATGGCCGCGCACCCCGAGCTACGGCAGATTCCTGCCATTGTTGTGACAGGCGAAGACATACGTCCCAATGTGGCAGTCGAACAAGCCAAACAGATTCTTCGGAAGCCGTGTCCGCCGGATCGGCTTGTTTCCGCAGTCGAACGTTACGTCCGCGCCGCTTGATACCACTTCGAATCAGAGATTTCCGACTTCGCCGTCACTTCGGCCTGAACGTTGCTGAGGCGTAACGCGTGACTGGTCGCCTCGGGCGTTACAGAGATATCGCCTGGTTTATGGCGAAGTACGGCCGCGCTGAGTTTGTCACCCGGGCGTTGAATGGTGTAGACACGCCCTCGGCCGATCCTGGTGACGCCGAAACGTTCGCGCGGGACCTCGAGTCGCTGGGACCGACATTCGTCAAGCTGGGCCAGATTCTCTCGACCAGAGCCGACCTGCTGCCGCCCGCATATCTTGACGCGCTGGCACGCCTGCAGGATCAGGTCGAGCCATTTCCGTACGAAGACGTCGAGCGCATTGTTCGAGAGGAACTCGGCGTTCGCGTGTCCCATGCCTTTGTCGAGTTCGACAAGCTGCCGATCGCCGCCGCATCGCTCGGGCAGGTGCATCGGGCCGTTCTGCGAGGCGGCCGCGAAGTAGCTGTCAAAGTACAGCGACCCGGCATCTACGAACAGGTCCAACAGGACCTGTCCGCCTTTCACGAAATTGCCGCGGTCATCGATCGCATCGGCGCTGCACCGAATATGGACGCCGCCCGCGTCGTCGATGAATTCAAACGCACGCTGATGTCGGAACTCGACTATCGCGAGGAGGCGCGCAACCTCGTGACGATCGCGCACCAGCTTCGCGACTTCGAGCATATCGTCGTGCCGCTGCCAGTCGACGATTTCACAACCGCGAGAGTCCTGACGATGGATTATGTCGCGGGGACCAAGATCACCGCGGTCAGCCGCGTGGAATGGACCGAAGTGGACGGGATCGCGCTCGCTGAGGATCTGTTCCGCGCCTATCTGCAGCAGATTCTGATCGACGGCGTGTTCCACGCCGATCCGCATCCGGGAAACGTGCTGCTGACGCCAGACAGACACATCGCGCTCATCGATCTCGGCATGATCGGCCGCATGTCGAGCACGACGCAGGAGCAGCTCTTCAAGCTGATTCTGGCGATCGGCGAGGGGCGCGGGGACGAGGCTGCGGAGATCCTGATTTCGCTCGGCGAACGGCGTGAAGACTTCAATGAGTCGGAGATGCGGCGCGCGATCGCCGACCTGATCGGCCGATTCCATCGCGTGACGATGCGCGAGATGAAGGTCGGGCGCGTGATGCTCGAGATGTCGCGCAGCAGCAGCGAACACGGATTGAAGATGCCGCCCGAGCTGGCGCTGCTCGGCAAAACCCTGCTGCACCTCGACGAGGTGGGACGCGTGCTCGATCCGGAGTTCGATGTCAACGCGTCGCTGCGACGCAACGCGTCGTCTGTGATGCGGCGCCGCATGCTGAAGAGCGCGACGCCGGCCAACGTGTTCTCCGCGGCGATGGACGTGCGGGAGTTTGCCGAACGGCTGCCGGGTCGGGTCAATCGCATCCTCGACGCGCTGGCGGCCAACGATCTGCGCTTCAAGGTCGAGGTGATCGATCAGGGATCAATCATCGACGGCCTGCAGAAAGTCGCCAACCGGATCGCGCTCGGCCTCGTGCTGGCCGCATTGATCGTCGGAGCCGCGATGATGATGCGCATCCCGACGAGCCTCACGATCTTCGGTTATCCGTGGATCGCGATGCTGCTGTTCCTGGCCGCGGCCGCCGGCGGTTTCTGGATGGCGTGGACGATTCTCGCCGGCGACGTGCGCAAGACCCGAGCTCGGTAACTGCGGTGAGCGCGGCGCGAACACTCGAACGCGGCGCGGACCTTCACGTCCGCGATTTACCCCTGATGCGCGGCCGCGCGCTCCGTGCCGGGAACGTTCATCAGCTCCGGGTGCGCCGACACATGGGCGTTGACGATGTTTGTCGCAGCCGTAAAGGCGCCCGGATCGCCGGAACGATACGTCGCGTTCGCCTCGATGAGGGCCTTTTGCGTCGCAGGCGTCGCGTCCGGGCTGTCGTAGATGGCAGACACGGGACATGCAGGCACGCAGGCACCGCAGTCAATGCACTCGTCCGGGTGGATGAAGAGCATTGGCGACTGCTCGAACTCGGGTTCATCCTTGCGCGGATGGATGCAATCGACCGGGCAGACGTCGACGCAGGCGGTGTCTTTGGTGCCGATGCAGGGGTCGGTGATGATGAAGGCCATTTCGCCTGAGCTTACACAAAACATCGGGGCAATCCAAGTTGACTTCCAATGAAGCCGCCGACAACGTCCAGGGCGGCCTGACCGACACGGAGAAGCGCGCCAACGTGCTCCGGCTCGCGTTTGGCGGCGATCAAGAACGATTCGACGAGTTCTGCCGAATGATTCGTGAGGAGATTCCCGAGGGAACGGCCGTCGTGCTGCGGGGGAGCGCGGTCACCGGAACGCGGTGGAAGGATGGTGCGCGATTCGACGCGGACGGGCCAGGCACGAGCGATCTTGATCTCACGCTCGTCGGCGAGGAAGCGGTGGCGCTGTTCAAACCGACGGGCTTCTTTGTCCCTGGCGTGCACTCACGGCCGGTGTCCGACGAAGACCCGGACATTGCGCCATCGTTGATCCCACTTCGTGAAGCGCTGATGGTCATGACGGGAAGGCCCGTCAACATTCAGGCCTCGCGCGACGTGGTGATTCAGTTTCGGGGAGGGCTGCTCGATCAGCCATTCCTGACGCTGATTGAGAAGGCGGGTGAGGTGTAACGTGCGCATCCTCTCCTACAACATCCGTCGCGGCGGGGCCGGCCGCGAGGTGCCACTGGCATCCGTCATCCGGACCGTGAATCCTGACGTGGCTGTTCTGGAGGAGGCGACGCGGCCGGACGTCGTCGAGCGCCTTGCGAGCGACACCGGCATGCAACATTGGTCATCGAAGGCGGGCAAGTCGCTCGCATTCATGAGCCGCCACTCCATCGTCTCGCATGCCGCCCATCGCCCGCCGATTTCACGTCACGCGTTTCTCGAAATCGTCCCCGCCGCTACGAGCTGGCGTGTCTTCGGCGTCCACCTCAGCGCCGTGCATGCGGCGTGGACGGAACGGCGGCGCCTGTTCGAGCTGCGTGCATTGCTGCGCGCGGTTGCCACGCATCAAGCGGGTCCCCACATCCTCATCGGAGACTTCAACACCGTGGCGCCCGGCGAAATCTTGGACGTTCGGCGGCTGCCGAGACGGCTGCGCGCGCTCGTGTGGCTGAGCGGCGGACACATCCGCTGGCGTACGATTGCGACCGTGCTCGCAGCCGGCTACGTCGATTCGTTCAGACGGCTGCACCCTCACGATCTCGGCTACACGCTGCCCACGCCCGATCCGCACGTGCGGCTCGACTATGCGTTCGTGCCCGGGGCGTTCGTGCAGCACGTGCGATCGTGCGAAATCGTGAGGACGCCGGACGTGGCGAGCGCCTCCGATCACTTCCCACTGCTGCTCGAAGTTAACGAACCATAATTCGTTCGGATCGTTCGGGTCGTTCATGGAAAAGCGCGTTTTTGGCACGACAGGTCTGACGGTCCCGGTCGTCGGGATGGGGACGTGGCACACCTTCGACGTCACCGGTCAGGAAGCAAACGAACGCAAGCAGGTGACCGACGCGGCGTTCAAAGCGGGCGCGACCTTCTTTGACTCCTCGCCGATGTATGGCGAGGCCGAAAGAGTGCTTGGGAGAACGCTGCGCGGACGACGCGACGACGCGATTGTCGCGACGAAAGTGTGGACCCCGAACGATGGCGAGGCGATGAGACAAATCACTACCTCGCTCGCGTTTTTTCGACGCCGTGTTGACGTGTTCCAGGTGCACAACCTGGTCGCGTGGCGGACTCGACTCGATCAACTGCAGCAGCTCAGAGACGGGGGTGCCGTGCGCGCGCTCGGCCTCACCCATTACGCCGCCAGCGCGGCGGACGATTTCCTGCGCGCGATGAAGGATCCACGTGTCCAAGCCGTACAGGTACCGTACAACCCACGCGAGCGCTGGATCGAATCGTCAATTCTTCCCGCGGCCGCCGACCTCGGACTCGGCGTGATCGTCATGCGGCCCTTCGGCGAAGGGTCGCTCGCACGGATGCACGTGAACTCGTCCGCGCTCGACCCGTTGAAACCCTTCGGCATCCGGTCGTGGCCGCAGGCATTGCTCAAATGGATTCTCAGCGACCCGCGGTGCCACGTCGCGATACCCGCGACCTCGTCCGCCGATCATCTCCTCGCGAATGCGGCTGCAGGTGACCCTCCGTGGCTCGGTCCAGATGAGCGCCGGTACATTGCCGGGCTCGCCGGGCATTCATCGTGAATGGATTTCGAAGGGAGGAGCACACCGCAATGAAATATCGTCAATTACGCGTGCTGGGGGTCTTGCTCATGCTGCTGGGTGTCGTGGCGTATGCCCAGACCAACGGACAGCCTGAGCGGTTTACTGCAAATGCGGTTTCCATCAGCCCGCAGTACGGAACGGGACAGCAGATCGTCGAAATCACCGTTGACCGGTGGTCGCCGAATGCTGAGCGCGAGCGGCTGGTGACCGCGCTGCAGACGAAAGGACCAGACGAGCTGCTCAAGCAGCTGCAGAAAAACAAGCCGGTAGGCCGCATCCGGACACCAGACTCACTGGGGTACGACCTCCGCTACGCGCAGCAGACACCGCTTCCCGAGGGCGGACGGATGATCGTGATCGCGACGGATCGTCCGATCGGCTTCTGGGAAGCGACGCGACGTCCGCGCTCGTTCGACTATCCGTTTACCGTGATTCAAATGAAGCTGGATCGCGAGGGAAACGGGACGGGCACGCTCTCGTACGCGACGCGCATCACAGCGCACGAAAACAACGTGATCGAGCTCGAAGATTTCGCGACCCAGCCGATCATGTTGAACAACATTCACGCGGAAACGAAAAACGCGACGAAGTGAGATCACGGGCCTCAGAGACGCAGAGACTCAGAGAAAATTTATTACTCTGCGTCTCCGAGTCTCTGCGGCTTCATCTTAGTAGCGTCTCTTTTGCTGTCTCACGAGATCGAATTTGGCCGTATCGGCAATGGCCATGACGGCCATCACACCTGCCTGAATCGGATCGCTGACAACGAGGTCGGCCGCGTCAGGAACGCTGCCGGCCATGTTCAGCGAGATCACATACAGACCTGTCTTTCGGACTTCCTCGACCGCCTGCGAAATGTCGCCGCCCATCAGCGACCCTGCGAGTACGAGCAGCTTGACCCGCGGGAGGCGCGCCGTCGCGCGGACGGCCGCGGCGAGTTCCCGCTCACCGACGAGAGGAATGGTATCGACGGAAATGCGCTCCCCGCGGATGTTGTGGCGATCGGCTTCGGCAATGGCGCCGAGTGCGACCTGACCAACCTGGGCGCCGCCTCCCATGACGATGATCCGCTTGCCATAAATCTTGGCGAATGAAGGAATCTCCTGGAGGCCGTGTACCCCGTCGAGCCGCTTGAGATCCGTAAATAGTGTGTCCGGCGGTCCCTCGAGCGCCATCTCGAAATAGATATCCGCGTGCTCCCCGGCAGAATGGAGATCGACGTAGCGGATGTTGGCATTGTGATCGGCCAGCACCTTGGTGACCGCGGACATCATGCCCGGACGGTCGGAGGCCGTGACCACGACGGCGTACAGTGTGCTCATCGGTGAGTCGATGTTATCGCGGCGGCTTGCCGAGCGCCACGAGCGACTTGAGGATGACCGCCTCCGGGATGAAGCGAATGATCAAATCCCGCATCCAGCAGCCGATCGCGTTGTCGATCGATCCCATACGCGCATTGCGCTTCGCGAGCGTTACGACCGCGCGAGTGCGGGGCATGCGGACACCCTCGTAGTGCCTCAGAGCAGTTTCGATCCCGGATGGATCGTCGACGTCGCGCAGCGACGAGCCGAGCACGACGGCATCTTCGAGCGCCTGCGCGGCACCTTGGCCCGCGTGAGGCAGCATCGGATGGGCCGCATCGCCCAGCAAAGTGACGGGTCCGCGACCCCACGGATTGATTGGATCGCGCTCGAACAACTCGTCGAGACGTAGATCCTCGGGCGGTGTCGCCCGCACGATGGCACGAAACGGTTCATGGCATTGAACCGCGCAGCGTTCCGCGACAGTCACAGCGTCCGGTCGCTCGTCGAAGTGAGCTGCCTTGATCGACAGATACCAGTAAACCTCCCGTTCACCTGCGCGGGCGATGCCGGCTTCGAAGCCGCGACCGAAATACTGTGCACCGCTCGCGCCGGCCAGATGCGTCACAACATCGCGCGCAACGCCGCGAATCGCGAGCAGGCCACTGGCTCGGGGCGGCGGTTCGTCGGGATGGAGCTGGGAACGTATGGCCGATGCCACTCCGTCGGCGCCGATGAGAATCTGCCCTTCAGCGCTGCGGCCGTCGGCAAGCGTCAGGCGAACGCCGTCGGCGTGAGTGACATACCCCACGGCGGCGGATTCGAGTTCGATGGAAGAGAGGCCGACGGCGTCGAGCAGCGCCCCATGCAGCACGGGGCGCAGGATGCAGACCGTGTCCTCGTCAAGCACCATCCGCACCGATGCGATGTCGAAGCGGCGCAGGACCGTTCCGTCCGGGCGCCGTATTTCGCCGCTTGTCGCGACAACCCCCCCATGCCGGACGGCATCGCCAAGGCCCAGCTCAGCGAGCGCGTGCATCGCATTGGGCGCAAGAAGAAGGGCGAATCCAAGTTCGCGCGGGGAAGCCGCACGCTCGAAGATCCGGACGTACCAACCCGCTCGTCGCAGCGCAACAGCCGCCGCCAGACCGCCGATGCCCGCTCCGACAACAAGGGCCTTAGGCATCCCGAATCGGCAGCTTCGTTTTCGAGTTGAAGTTAGAGGGTCTTCGCACCAGTATCGACTGCCGGGACCGTGATGATGCCGCGCTCTCGATAGATCGGGCGGATGACGGCGCGGATCGCCGGGAGCTTGTATGCGAACCAGGCGCTTCCGGCCAGGCAGATGATGCCGCTGACGAGCACCGTCCTCGTCGCGCCATAGTGGTCCGCCATGACCCCCCCGAGCAGACTGCCGATGGGGACCGTTCCGAAGAACGCCATCGTATAGAACGACATCACGCGGCCACGGAGCCGCTCCTCGACGATCGTCTGCAGGATGGTGTTGGTGGCTGCGAGCTGGATCATGAAACCGCAGCCGGCGATGGCCAGCACCAGGAACGCGGGCCAGAGAGAAGTCGTCAGCGAAAAGATCACCAGACCGATGCCGAACACCGCCGCGGCCCACATGATGATGCGGCCGAGTCCAACGACCGACTCGCGCTGCGCGAGATACAGCGCGCCGATCAGCGCGCCGACACCGGTCCCGGTCATGAGCAGGCCGAGGGTATTCGGGCCGCCATGCAGCACCTGCGCGGCAATGGCTGGCATCAGCACCGTATACGGCGTACCCGCCATGCTGACGATCGCGACCAGCAGCAGGGCCGACCGAATCGGAATGGAGTGGAACACGTACTTCCACCCATGGTGCAGCTCCTCGAGCAGATGCATTTCCGCGGCCTCGTGCTGGGCACGCGGCCGAACGCGCATCGCGACAATGGATGCGATGACGGCAACATAGGAAATCGCATCGATCGCAAAGCACCAGCCTTCACCAAACGCGGCGATCAGCACCCCTCCTATGGAGGGTCCAATGATGCGCGTGCCGTTCACCATCGAGGAATTCAACGCAATGGCGTTCGGCAGATCACGCCGATCTTCGACCATCTCGCTGACAAACGCCTGCCGGGCCGGCGTGTCGAACGAGTTGATGATTCCCTGAACCACCTGCAGCCAGATGATCTGCTTGACCGTGATGATGTCGGTGAACGTCAGCACCGCGAGCAGCGCCGACTGGACGAGCGAGGCCGCCTGGGTCCACAGCAGAATACGACGCCGGTCGTGACGATCGACGAGGACACCCGCAAACGGCGTGATGATCAAGGTCGGTATCTGACCGGCGAAGCCGGCGACCCCGAGCAGCAACTCCGATCCGGTCAGCCGATAGACCAGCCAGCTCGTCGCCACACGCGTGATCCAGGTGCCAACGAGGGAAATGCTCTGACCGCCGAAGAAGAGGCGGAAGTTGCGATGCTGCAGGGCGCGCGTCAGGCGTCCCGCGGGCGACGGCATGGATTCATTTTAGTGGGCTGCACGAACAGTTGATAATCGCGGACCACCACAGCCCGTCGACCGCGCATTAACGGGCCGTGCCAACGGAACGGCCCGCATCAACGCTAGAAGGAGTTGCCGGTAAGACCGCGCACGAATCGAATCATCAGGTCCTCCACCGTGGCCCGTTGATCGAGGTGCGGCGAGTGTCCGCAGCGTTCGAGCATGACGCTCTCGCACCGCCCACCGAGCGCCGCCAGCAGCGTGTTGACTTGACGGTCCGTTCCGTACTCGTCCTGCTTCCCCTGAATGATGAGCGTGGGACAGGTGACGTCTGGCAGGTATTGTTCGATGTTCCACGCGCGGAATGCAGGGCGCAGCCACACATCGGTCCAGTACTGGAACATCGCGTCGACGTTTGTGCCGTGGTGGCGCGCGAGACGGGTGCGGAGGTCGCTCGTACGGTAGAGATCGCGGAGTTCCGCGATGCTCTTCACGGTCACATCTTCGACAAACACATGCGGTGCTTCGAGAATCAGCGCGTATGGATCGCCCGCGCCCGATCCTGTATAGATCAGCGCAATGGAAGCCCCGTCGCTGTGCCCGACAATGACGGGACGCCTGATACCGAACATGTCAACGAGCCGCGGCAGCACGGTCAGCGCTTCGTGATGCATGAACCGCGTCGTTCTCGGCGTAGTCCACGCGTCCGACTTGCCATAACCGTAGCGGCTGTACACGAGCCCGCCGCATCCAAGGCGCGAGCACACATCCGCCGGGAAGCGACGCCACTGGCTGATTGACCCGAGCCCCTCGTGCAGAAACACCATCGTCGGCGCGTCAGCCGGCGACGGGCCATGCCACGCGTACTCGAGCCGAGCGCCGTCAACCGTGACGAAGTCGTTCATCGCGTGCCGCGAATCTCTGCTAGCAATCCGAATCCCGAGCCCCGAATCCCGAATCCCGGTCGAGATCCACCACACGCGATAGGATAAGCGCGTGATCGCGCTGCCGGATACGTTCAACGCGGCGAGCTGGTTCATCGATCGTAACGTTGCTGAAGGGCGAGGCCCCAAAGTTGCGATCGAATGCGGCGATCAGCGCATCACCTACGCCGAAGTGCTCGAGCGTGTCAACCGCGCCGGGAACATGCTGCGCGATCAATTCGAGGTTCGGCTCGAGGAGCGTGTCGTGCTGCTCCTTGTCGACGGCCCCGAGTTCATCTACACGTTTTTCGGCGCCGTGAAGATCGGCGCCGTGCCGATTCCCACCAGCACGTTATGGAAGCCCGCCGACTACGAGTACGTTCTCAACGATTCCCGGGCGCGGGTCATCGTCATCAGCGAAGCATTGCTGCCGCAGTTGACAGCGATCCCACGCGAGCGCCTGCGGTACTTGAAGCACGTTGTGGTGGTCGGAGTGCCGGGTCCGAAAGGACCCGGCCTACACCATCCGAAAGGACCCGGCCTACACCAATTGATGGCCGAGGCATCTCGCGAACTCGAGGCTGAGCCGACCAGCAAGGACGATCCGGCGTTCTGGCTCTATTCCTCCGGAAGTACGGGGTTTCCGAAGGGATGCGTTCACCTGCAGCACGACATGGTGGTCTGCACCGAGCTGTACGGCAAGGCGATCCTCAACATGACCGAGACCGATCGCTGCTTCAGTGTGGCCAAACTGTTTTTCGCGTACGGTCTCGGCAACGCTATGTATTGCCCCTTCGGCGTTGGCGCGACGACTGTTCTGTGGCCCGGCCCTCCTGCTGCGGCCAACGTCTATTCCGTCATCGAGCGACACCGGCCGACGCTATTCTTCTCGGTGCCGACCAACTACGGGATGCTGCTCGCATACGCGCGCGACGGACACGATTTCGACCTGTCGAGCATCCGCCATGCGGTTTCGGCCGGCGAGTCGCTCCCTCCAGCCTTGTTCGAACGCTTCAAGCAGCGCTTCGGCGTCGAAATTCTCGATGGCATCGGCTCGACGGAGATCCTGCATATTTTCATCTCCAACCGGCCCGGCGACATACGGCCCGGGTCGAGCGGACGGATCGTCGAAGGGTACGAGGCGCGGATCGTCGATGAAGAGAATCGCGACGTCGCGTACGGGGAGATTGGCAATCTCCTCGTGAGTGGTGACTCGACCTGTGCCTGCTACTGGAACAAGCACGAGAAAACCAAAACGACGATCGAGGGGCGTTGGATTCGAACCGGCGACAAGTACTACCAGGACGCCGAGGGTTACTACTGGTACGCGGGGCGTTCCGACGACATGATGAAGGTGGGCGGGATTTGGGTGAGTCCGATCGAAGTCGAGAACACGCTGCTCGAGCACTCAGCGGTGCAGGAGTGCGGCGTCGGGTCGCGTGCGGATCATGACGGCTTGCTGAAGCCCTATGCATTCGTCGTTCTGAAAAACGGCAAGACGGGGACACCAGAGCTGGCGGCAGAGTTGCAACAATTCGTGCGCGGGCGCCTCTCGGAATACAAGAGACCGCGGTGGGTGGAGTTCATTGACGAGCTGCCCAAGACCGCGACCGGCAAGGTGCAGCGCTATAAACTTCGAGAAAGAGCGACGCGCTCGGCGGAGTTGACGACGTGATTGAGACCAGAGAAATCGTCGATTATCAGGTCAATCCCAGCACCTATAAGCATTGGCGCGTGTCGTATGCCGACCGCGTGGCAACCGTCACCATGGACGTCGCCGAAGACGGCGGCCTCAGGCCGGGCTACAAACTGAAGCTGAACTCGTACGACCTGGGCGTCGACATCGAACTTTACGACATCCTGCAGCGCGTCCGCTTCGAGCATCCGGAAATCGGTGCCGTCGTGATCACGAGTGCAAAGAACCGGGTGTTCTCGTCGGGCGCAAACATTTACATGCTGGCGCAGTCGAGTCATGCGTGGAAGGTGAACTTCTGCAAGTTCACCAACGAGACGCGCAACGGAATCGAGGACGCCAGTCATCACTCGGGTCTGAAGTTTCTCGCAGCCTGCAACGGCACGACCGCCGGTGGCGGGTACGAGCTGGCGCTGGCGTGCGACGAGATCATCCTCGTCGATGATCGGTCCTCAGCGGTCAGCCTCCCGGAAGTGCCGCTGCTGGGCGTCCTTCCGGGCACTGGCGGTCTGACGCGACTGACCGACAAGCGCAGGGTGCGGCGCGATCACGCCGACATCTTCTGCACGAGTCCCGACGGCGTGAAGGGCACGCGCGCCAAGGAATGGCGGCTCGTGGATGAAACGGTCCGAACGCAGGAGTTCACCGATTTTGTCGGCAGACGCGGCACCGCGCTCGCCTCGCAAACCGATCGTCCTGCAGACGCCACGGGAATCACGCTGACACCGCTCGAGCGTTCCATCGACGAGCGCGGCATTCACTACCGCTACGTCGACGTCGTTTTCGATCGCGCCGCGAGAACCGCGGCGATTACGGTCAAGGGGCCAGTCGTGGAGGGCGGGTCTTTTCAGACCCGCCAAGCGACTGTCGAGCAGGCCATCTCGGAGGGTGCAAGCTGGTGGCCCCTGCAGATGGCGCGTGAGCTGGATGACGCCATCCTGAGCCTGCGGACCAACGAGCTGGAGCTCGGGCTGTGGATTTTCAGGACGCTTGGTGATCCGGAAGCCGTCGCCGCGATCGATCGATTCGTCCTCGAGCATCAGCAACACTGGTTCGTACGCGAAGTCCTCGGCATGCTGCGTCGCACGTTTGCGCGGCTGGACGTCTCCTCGCGGTCGATGTTCAGCATCGTGACGCCAGGTTCCTGCTTTGCGGGCACGCTGCTGGAGCTCGCGTTCGCCTCCGATCGCATCTACATGCTGCACACGGAGGAAGACGAGCCGGCGGGCTCGCTCATGCTGTCGCCGATGAATTTCGGCGCGCTGCCGATGGTCACCGGTCAGTCGCGGCTTGCGGCGCGGTTTTACGGCGACGTCCAGCTGCTCGATGCTCTGCATCACGACATCGGCGTCGCGTTCAGCGCCGCCGAAGCACTGTCGTTGGGTCTCGTCACCGACGCTCCCGATGCGCTCGACTGGGACGATGAGCTGCGGCAGGCCATCGAATCGCGGGTTGCGCTGTCGCCGGATGCGCTGACCGGTATGGAAGCGAATCTCCGGTTTCCGCTTCCGGAGAATCAGGCGACGCGGATCTTCGGCCGACTGTCCGCGTGGCAGAACTGGATCTTCATTCGCTCGAATGCAACCGGCGAGAAGGGCGCGCTCAAGGTGTACGGCAGCGGCGCGCAAGCAAAGTTCGATTGGGAACGCGTCTAGACGCAGCTGTACGCTGCCAACGAACCACGGAGGCACGGAGAAACACGGAGGTGAAATAGGTTTTTCTCGTGACCTCCGCGTCTCCGTGGTTCGTGATAGGTAACGGGTTATGACGAGCAACATCGACTACATCGACAAGATTCCGAACAACGTCGATCTCGGGCGCGATCGCGTGCTGCAGCGCGCGCTCGAGCACTGGCAGCCCGCCTACATGGGCTGGTGGTACGACATGGGGCCCACCGAGAGCCATCACTACGACGTGTATCTGCGGACCGCGATCAGCGTCGACCCGGAAGGATGGGCGGTCTTCGACTACGTCAAGATGCCGCAGTACCGCTGGGGCATTTTCCTCACACCGCCCACCGCCGGGCGCGAGGTCAACTTCGGGATCAACAAAGGCCAGCCGGCCTGGCAGGACGTGCCCGGTGAGTATCGATCGATGCTGCGTCGCCTCATCGTGACCCAGGGCGACACCGAACCGGCGTCAGTCGAGCAGCAGCGGATGCTCGGGATGTGCGCACCCTCGCTCTACGACCTGCGGAACATTTATCAAGTGAACGTCGAGGAGGGCCGCCATCTCTGGGCGATGGTCTACCTGCTGCACCGCTACTTTGGCCGTGATGGGCGCGAGGAGGCCGAGGCGCTGCTCGAGCGCCGCTCGGGCGACGTGGACAACCCGCGCATCCTCGGCGCGTTCAACGAACCGACGCCAGACTGGCTCGCGTTCTACATGTTCACCTTCTTCACCGATCGCGACGGCAAGTTTCAGCTGTCGTCGCTCGCCGAATCCGGCTTCGATCCGCTCGCGCGAACGTGCCGGTTCATGCTGACCGAGGAAGCGCATCACATGTTCGTCGGCGAGACCGGCGTCGGGCGCATCGTCCAGCGAACCGCGGAGGTCATGGCCGAACAGCACCTCGAGGATCCCGACGATGTACGCGCGCTCGGCGTCATCGACCTGCCGACCATCCAGCGCTACTTGAACTTCCATTACAGCGTGACGCTCGATCTCTTCGGCGGCGACATCTCATCCAACGCTGCAAGTTTCTACACGACCGGTCTCAAGGGCCGCTACGAGGAGACGAAGATCGACGACGACCACGTCCTTTCCGATGCGACCTACAAGGTTGGAACGGTCAAGGACGGGCGGGTCTTCGACGAAGAAATCCCGGCGCTCAATGCGCTCAACGAGCGGCTCCGCGACGATTACATCGGCGAGGTGCAGGCGGGTGTCGATCGCTGGAACAAGATCATCGAAAGGACGGGCATTCCCTTCCGGCTGCGGTTGCCGCACAAGGGCTTCCATCGCCAAATTGGCAATTTTGCCGGTTATCACATCAGTCCTGAGGGCGACGTAATGACCGAGGCGGCGTGGAAGGCGAAGCGCGATCAGTGGATGCCGAGCGCCGCCGACTACACCTTCGTCCAGGCGATGATGGCCGGCCGTGTCGTCGAGCCTGGCAAGTTCGCCAACTGGATCGCTCCGCCGCGACGCGGCATTCATACGCAGCCAATCGACTTCGAGTACGTGAGATTTAATTGACACCCGAGTCGGAGTACGGTGATGCCCCGACTCACGCGTCGGCTGTGCTGATGTGAGTCGGGTCATCACCGTACTCCGACTCGGAGGCTTATAAATCGTCCACTGTTAGCTTCGAATCCGCGTTCTTCCACGCCTCGCGGAACTGCGTATCGATCCACGCGGCGTCGGCATCTTTCTTCTGCTGGACGAGCGCTTCATGCAGTCCCAGCAGGGATCGGGCGTTGCGCGGATGGCGGGCAAGATCCTCTCGGAACACGCGTTCGGC
>Ga0310810_10004401_pt1 | contig 15573 bp, 14 predicted proteins | sample NCmetagenome_FD_207641 | JGI IMG/M metagenome (GOLD analysis project Ga0310810, IMG submission 207641) | Soil microbial communities from experimental microcosm in Duke University, North Carolina, United States - NC | ecosystem: Engineered > Artificial ecosystem > Soil microcosm > Unclassified ...
CGCTGCGCCAGCTCCAGGACGAGCGCGTGTATCAGAACGTCGAGGAGCTCGCCCGTCTGCAAGCATTCGTCGCCGATAGCCTGAAGCGTTTCGAGTTCGGCTTGCGCCGCCAGCTCGACGCGAACACCGGCGCGATCGTGCTGTCCGGGTCGGACGAAGTACCCGAGGAGTTCCGCAAGCTGGTCGAGCAGTATTACCGGGCCCTCGGACAATCACCGCGGTGAGATTCCGGACGTTGGTGGCTGTCGCGCTCGTGATTTGTCTCGCGAGCGCGGCCGCCGCGCAGTTCGGCCGTGGCTTCGGCTTTGGCTTTCGCAGCCGCTTTCCCCCTCGCTTTCCCAAGGCCGACACCTTCGGACACGGGTTCAATTTCTGTCGTGGCATTTACACCAGCACCCGCGGTGAGGCGGGCGGGCAGGGCTGGTCCACCGACTACCCCGACGCCGATCTCAATTTTTCGATTCGTCTCTCTGAGCTGACCAAGACGCGGGTCAAGATGGGCCACGACGGGCGGCCCGACGTCGTCACCGTGCGCCTGACCGATGACGCGTTGTTTCAGTGTCCCTACCTGCACATGGAGGACATCGGCACCGCGACGTTCACCGAGAACGAGGTCGAGTCGCTACGCGCGTACCTGATGAAGGGCGGCTTTCTTTGGGTGGACGATTTCTGGGGCACCTACGCGTGGGCCGATTGGGTGCGCGAAATCGGCCGCGTGCTGCCGCCGAGCGAGTATCCGATCCAGGATCTCACCCCCGCGCATCCGATCTATCGAACGCAGTTCGAGATCCAGAAGTTTCCGCAGATCCCTTCGATCCAGGCGTGGCGCGGGAATCCCCACGAGACATCGGAGCGTGGCGAGGACAGCGCGGAGCCGCACTTCCGGGCGATCTTCGACAAGCACGGGAACATCATGGTGCTGATCACGCACAACACCGACATCTCGGATGCCTGGGAGCGCGAGGGTGAAGACCCGCGATATTTCTATCTGTTCTCGCCCAAGGGGTACGCGGTCGGCATCAACGCGATCCTCTACGCGATGACGCACTAGTTCTGGTTTCTATCCCGCCGTTTGCGCGGCATGCGCACAGTAAGATCCGTGGATGCCGGCATCGGTTCAGACCGTCCTTCTCCTCATCGCGTCCAACGTCTTCATGACCTTTGCGTGGTACGCGCACCTGCGGAATCTGTCGTCGCGGCCGTGGTACATCGCCGCGTTTGTCAGTTGGGGCATCGCGCTCTTCGAATACCTGTTGCAGGTACCCGCAAACCGGATCGGCTTCCGGACCTTGTCGCTGGCACAACTCAAGATCATGCAGGAGGTCATCACCCTCGGCGTCTTCGTGCCGTTCGCGCTCTTCTACATGCGCCAGGACCTGAGCTGGAATTTCCTCTGGGCCGGCCTCTGCCTGCTCGGGGCCGTCTATTTCATGTTCAAGTGACCGTCGCACCCGCGGACCGGACCATCGCACTGCCGGACCGGACCATCGCACTGCCGGACCGGACCATCGCACCGCCGGACCGGACCGTCGCACCGCCGGACCGGACCGTCGCACCGCCGGACCGGACCGTCGCACCGCCGGACCGGACCGTCGCACCATCGCACCGTCGTCCCGTCGCACCGTTAAGGTCTCTGAGACCGACCGGCTACAATCAACTGCGTGGCACAATCCAGCGGCGTCAAGATCTGCAACACGATTCTGGATGCTATCGGCAACACGCCGATGGTGCGCATCAACGCGATCACGAAAGGCATCACCGATGCGGCGGTGCTCGCCAAGATCGAGACGTTCAACCCGGGGAACTCGATCAAGGACCGCATAGCCCTCCGGATGATTGAGGACGCCGAGCGATCGGGCTTGCTCAAGCCTGGCGGGACGATCGTCGAGGGCACGTCCGGTAACACTGGCATGGGGCTGGCCATCGTCGCGGCTATCAAGGGGTATCGCTGCATCTTCACGACGACCGACAAACAGTCGAAAGAGAAGATCGACGCGCTGAAAGCGTTCGGCGCGGAGGTCATCGTGTGCCCGACCGACGTCGATCCCGAGGACCCGCGCTCGTACTATTCCGTCTCGTCCCGGCTGCAGCGCGAGATTGCCGGTGCATGGAAGGCGAACCAGTACGACAACCCGTCGAACACACTCGCGCACTACGAGCAGACCGCTCCGGAGATCTGGGACCAGACCAGCGGCGCGGTCAATCACCTGGTCGTCGGTGTGGGCACCGGCGGGACGATCAGCGGGATCGGCCGCTACCTCAAAGAGCGCAACCCCGCGGTGAAGGTGTGGGGGATCGACACCTACGGATCGGTGTTCAAGAAATACAAAGAGACCGGCATCTTCGACAAGAACGAGATCTACCCGTACATCACCGAGGGAATTGGCGAGGACTTCATTCCAGGCAACGTTGCCTTCGACATCATCGATCGGTTCGAAAAAGTCACGGACAAGGACGCCGCGATCATGACGCGCCGGCTGGCGCGCGAGGAGGGGATCTTCGCCGGCAACTCCGCCGGTGCCGCCATGGCCGGCGTGATCCAGCTCGCCGAGCACTTCAAGAAGGGGGATGTCGTCGTCGTCGTCTTTCACGACCACGGATCGCGCTACATGGCGAAGATGTACAACGACGAGTGGATGGGCGCGAGGGGCTTCCTGGAAGTCACCGGCACGACGGCGCGCGACCTGGTTGCGGCTGGCGTGTCAGGCGAACTGTTCACGGTGGAAGCGGCACGCTCTGTCGAAGAGGCCGCCAAACTGATGAGCCTCCACGATTTCTCCCAGGTCTCGGTGACCAAAGACGGGCGCCTCATCGGCTCGTTGAACGAGGCGCACCTCTACGAGGAGATCGTCCGCAACCCTGGCGTGAAGAAGGAGACGGTCGAGAGCATCATGCAGCCGGCGTTCCCCTTCGTGGACATCTCGACGCCGGTGGAGCTGCTGTCCACGATGATCACGCTGGGGAATCCTGCGGTGCTCATCCGCGACTTCAAGACTGATAAGACCTTCATCATCACGCGCTCGGACGTCATCCGCGTCCTGATCTAGCGATTAGTACGCGCGCCGGACCCTCCGAGGCGAGAAATCCGACAGCGATCCGTCCGGGCCGAGCGCGTCCAACGGCTGCTCGAACACCGCAGCCGCGACGTATTTCACCCCGAGACGTCCGACGGATGAGACATCGGAGCGAACCACGCGAGCGGGTAAGACCAAGTCGAGCGCGTCGGCACCGGCGACCTGGAAGTCGGCCCGCACGCCGACCGTCATCTTGATACCAGACTCGACGAGGAGCCCGCTGCACGAGAGATTCAACAGCCGTACTTCGGCGCCCCACTCGAGTTTGACGCTCTCGAACCACGGCAGCTCGTTTCTCTGCCACCGTGTCGCGCGCTCGCGTCGAACGATGTCGCGGGCCCGCATCTCGAGCTTGGCGTCGAGCACGCGAACCAGTTCGAGGGTCTCGGTCGCGAGCTCGACCTGCGGGGTTGGTTCGGCCAGCAACAACAACCGGGCGGGCCGCCAGACGTCGCCGTAAAGTTCGGCGTCAGTGCGTGACTGTTCGAGCGCTTCCTCGATGCGCGCAGTGACCGCGTGTGTGTCGTACACGGGCCATTCATGCTGAGGGCGGCGCATGAGCCGCGACACGAGCCCGGGCCGCGTCGCTTCTTTCTCGCTCGACTCGACGAGCGGAGGAAGCGTGAGGACCGGCATGTAGTCGAGCGACGGATCCTGCTTCAAGTGCTCCGCAAGCCGTTGACCCTCGACAGGCGAGAGCAGGCTGGACGTGACGATCACATCTGGCGAGCTCACGCCGAGCGTTCGGATGGCGTCATCGGTCGAGGCCACCGCGATCACTTCGGCACGGAGCGCATCGCCGACGAGCCGTCGGAGAATCGCGACCTGTTCCGGATCGGAGTCGATCGCGAGAATTCGCGCCATGGTTTCCATTCAGTCTGAATGGGCAATTCCCACGCCGCCGGCGAATCTCGCAAAAACGCCGCTGTTCTACGACGATTTCAATCTTGTGTCGGTCATGAGGTCTGCCCTGGCGCAGACTTACGCCTGGGTTTTCGTCGTGTTTTCATAACAGATGCGTCGTGTGCACACGAGTGCGCACGATCACGAACTTGTCGCGCGTGGCTCGACGCCGATGGCACGAGGCCCTATCATGCCGCGCGAGGATGACGGAATGTTGAAGATGCGTGAATTGAGCGGGGCGCGCGCCGTTCTCGGCGCGCTCATCGTGGTGACGGCTTCGTGTTCTACGTCGGTGAAGCCTCCGGCCGAATTCACCAGCGTTGGCCGCGGTGCGCCTCTGACGCCAACCATCCCTGCCGGCCTCTGGGCCAAGGCCGACGATATCGAGGCGTTTCCCTTCACGGAGATCAAGGGCTATCCAGAGAAGCACTGGCTCGTCGGCCCGTTCGACGCCGGCGCGTCTGGCAACCGGCTCACGGGCTTCTTTGGTGCCGCGCGCAACGGCGCCGCGCCGGAGGGAATCGAGCCGCTGAAGGTGGACGTCTTCACGTCGAAGGACTTCTACGCCGACCGCGCGCTGTGGACCGACCAGCGATATTTCCGCTGCAACAGCCCTTACGGTCTCGAGCAGCAGTGGCGAGGCGGGATGATTGGCGACAAGCCGCCCGCGACGGCCTCATGGGGCTTCTGCGATCGGGACTACCCGCGCGAGGCGATGGTCAGCCCTTACGGGTTCAAGACCGCGCAGGCGCATTACGAGGCGCTCATGGACGAGGCGCGCCGTCGCGGCGGGCCGACGCAACACACCTACGCGACAGTGCCTGGTGATTGGAGCGGGCGCTACGTGTGGCATCGAGGACAGAACTGGTACGCCGAGCTGCTGTGGAACCAATATCCAACCATCCTCTCGCTCTTGACCGACGAGTACAAGACGCGGATGGTGCAGGAGGCCTATCACGACGCGCATGACAACGCACCGCAGTGGCCGGCGCAGTACTGCTGGCCTGAGGGGTTCATGCGCCGCTGGCACTATCACGCCGTCACGAACCAGCCGCACTCGGTGATCGTGACGCCGACGCTGGTGCAGTTCCTCGCTGGCGACGCCGACAACTTCATCACCAACATCCACATCGGCCGCTCGTTCGACATGAGCGGCAGCGGACCGCATCTCGGCGCCGATGCCCCGAAGTGGTACGGCGACACCATCGGCTTCTGGGACGGCGATGCGCTCATCACGTGGTCGTCGAATATCCAGGGCTGGAAGGTGCATGGCAACCCGGAATTCTCGAGCAAGCTGCAGACGATCGAGATTTACACACCGAATCGCGACAAAGACGGCAAGTTCATCGGCCTCAATCACGAAGGCATCTTCTACGACCTCGAAGCGCTCGTGGAGCCGATCCGGATGACGCGCATGCTCGAACGAATCAGTGGGTTCGACGCCGGGGACCCGTACACGTTCATCGAATGCGTGCAGACCATCTTCCCGGTCGACGGCCGCGCCAAACCGGTGGTTGCGGGGACGGTGATTCCATTCAAGGTGCCGGACATGTACAGCCGGCCATGGGCCAAGATCTGGGAGGAGTACCACGAGAAAGGCATGCAGCGACCCGCGGAGAAGGAGCTCATCAGCTTCAATTGATTCGCTCGCGCTCGCCGCGAGTACGCGAAGACGAGTCCGGCTAGAGCTAGAGCCGTACACTGCGCGACGGACACTACCCTACGTCGTGGCCGCCTTTCGGCGGACCGATCCCGGAATTGTCGTCATCGTCGTGCCGACGCTTCGTCCACGCCACTGTCTTCAGCATGAACAAGAAGACGAGCGCTGGAACGACTGCGGCCCACCATTTGCTGATCCCGAGCTGGGCCAACCACTGCGGGCCGAGCCATCCGACCACGACAACGATGCAGGTCGCCCAGACCAGCGCGCCGAGGACGCTGCACGTCGAGAAGATGAGTGGCGGCACGTCGGCGTACGCACAGGCAGAGGAGATGGCGATACGAAGCCCTGGTGAGAACCGGATCAGGAAGGGCAGCAGCGCCCGCCGTCGTCGAACATGGTCGATCAGCGTGCCGCTGACGCGCCGCACCGCGGGAATGCGATCGAGCCAGGATCGCAGGTGGCAGCGCAGTAGATAGAACGGGATCTGATCGCCGGCCGCGGCTCCAAGCGTGCCGGCGACGACGACACCGAACGGGTTGAGCACTCCCTGTCCCGCCAGTGTTGCCGCCGCGACGAAGAAGATCTCCCCCTCGATGAGCGCAGCGAGGAATACGGCGAGGTATGCGAGGCCGCCTGGCCAATCTGCTGGGCTCAGTGCCATGGACGTGATTCAGAGATCGACGCGGCCGTGTTCGGTGCGCTTCCCGGCGATACGGCCTTCAGCGCCTCGACCACGACACGAGCGATCCGTGCGATCTGTTCGTCGGTAAGCGACTCGTACACCGGCAACTGTACCGCCTGCGCGGCGCGATCGGCGTTGGCGCACGGGCGCGGCGAACCGAAGAGATCGAGCCTCGTGCACACGTTCACGTGCAGCGTCTCGACGTCGACGCCATGGCGAATGCAGTCGCGGGCCACAGCATCTCGATCCGGAACGCGGGCGCAGTACTGGTAATACACGTGCGTGCGGTCCGCCGGCACCATCGGCAGTTGTACACCAGGCACGCCACTCAGTGCACGGTCCATGCGCCGGGCGTGGAGTCGCGTTCGCTCGGTCCATTCATCGAGGTATTTCAGCCCCTCGAGCGCGATGGCGGCCTGCACGTTCGTATACCGGCGGTGGTAATGGTCGGGGAGTGGTTCGAGCGGACGGACGCGCTCCCAGAGCCATGCGCTGGCGTCGAGGCCGAGCTGTGAGGCCACGCGCGCCACCGGGAAGAGCGCCCAGGTAAACGTGTTCGACTGCGTCGAAATCCGCTGCACCCGGCCGCGAAAGAGATTCCAGCGCATTTCCTTGAGGCTCGGCCACGGATCGTTTTCGACGAAAGCCCGTACGCGCTGCGCCACCTGCGCGTGCCGCGTGACGGCCATTCCGCCGCCGTAGCTATTCAGTGGCTCCAGCGTCTGGAAGCTGAAGAATGCCGCGTGCCCGAACGTGCCGACGTCTTTGCCGCGGTACGTCGCACCGAGCGCGTGCGCGCAGTCCTCGACGACGATCAACCTGTAACGTTCGGCGATCTCGAGGATGGGCGCCATGTCGCACGGCAAGCCCCACAGGTGCGTGGGCACGACCATGCGAGTGCGATCGGTGACCGCCGCTTCGAACGCCACCGGTGAGAGCGTGAACGTGTCCGGATCGACATCCACGAAGACCGGTGTCAATCCCGATATCCGCACGATCTCCGGCACGACCCAGAAGGTGAGCGCCGGCACGATGACCTCGCTGCCCGGCGGCAGATCGAAGGCATCCAACAGGTACTTGAGCGCCATGCGGCCGTATGACGTGGCAACGGCGTGCGCGACGCCGACACGATCGGCGAAGGCCTTCTCGAATTGCGAGATGTGCGGCCCGTCTATCAGCTCTCCGCGCCGCTCGAGATCCGTGGCGATCTGCTGCGTTGCCGGGACCACGCGCGCCCAGTATCGTGAAATCGCATTCAACATGTTACGGCCCTCGACATCAGCGCCGTCTCACCGCGGCTTTGGTAGGCAGCCACCACGCGATCGAGGCGCCTGGCGATTCGTCCCGGCCGTGACTTGACGACGCGGAAGCAGTGAGCCGCGTACGAAGGGCGCATGTAGAAGCGCGAATACGCGGCGCCGAGCAGGAAGCGAAGCTGCTCGGGTGTCAGGTTGGGATGCGTGAATGTCGGAGTGAAGCCGTCGAAGCGTTCCCAGTCCTTCTCGAAGATCTTCGATTCGAGCTGCTTCCACAGCGGCGTTCCCGGGTACGGTGTCAACAGCTTGAACTGCGCGGCGGTGGAGCTGAGGTCAATGGCGAACGCGATGGTCGCGGCAATCGATGCCCAGTCGTCCTGCGGGAAGCCGAACACATAGAACGCTGCCGTCGCGATACCAATCTTCCGGCAGTAATCGATCACGGTTCGTTGCTGCTCTTCGGGAATCGGCCGCCGGCCGGCTCGTTTCAACGTCTGTGGCGACAGCGACTCCACGCCGAAACTGATGGCGCGCAGTCCCGCGCGATGCAGTGCGTCCAGCAGTGCGGGATCCAGTCGATCCAGCCGCGTCTCGCACTCGAAGGTCAGTTTCAGGCCGCGGGCGAGGATGGCGCCTGCGAGCGCCAGGCATCGGTCGCGATCTTGGGAAAACAACGGGTCGCGGAAGAGCACGTACGGGCGAGGCGTGATCCCGCACAAGTACTCGAGCTCGTTGACGATGTTCGCGACCGATCGCATCCGGTGCGCTTCGAGGATGCGATGCGGGCAGTACGTGCAGAACTCAGGACAGCCGCGGCTGGCGAGCACTGGGAAGACGCCGCCAAATGGTCTGACGCCCCATGGCAACCGAATGCGTGCCTGCATCGGAGCTCCGACCAGATCCCACCGCGGGAAAGGGAGTGCGTCGAGATCCGGAATGAGCCGGCTCGCGACCAGGCCACGGAGCGTCGCGCCGGCAGCGAGATCGGCAAACGCGCCCTCTGGCTCACCCTGAATGACGAAGTCCGCATGATCCGCGAACAAGTCCGGCATCTTCGATGCGGCGAGCCCGACGAAGCCGACTCGTACTCCTCGGTTGCGCATCCCGCGCGCCCATGCGGTCTCCTGCTTGTAGTCAACCAGAGACGAGAGCACGATGGCGACGTCACCGTCGGTGTACTCGTCGCGGGTCCAGCGCACCTCATGTCCCTGACGCGCCGCGATCGCGGCCAGATACGCCAGTTGCACGCTCGGCACGTCGTGCGTGCGGTGCTTGACCAGTGACACTAACTCCGTGGTTTTCGAGAACGGGCGGAGCCGGGAGCCGTAGCCGCCAGCCACAGTATCCTTGCTGACGAACCCCTCCCGTCCGCGGAGATCAGCCAACACGATTCGCATACACAGTCCTCCGACGAAAGCCGGCAAGCCGAAAGAGCAGTAGCCGCCGGCAACAGCGGGCAGCGTCAACGGCAGCTCGCCTGTTGCTGACGCGCGAACGCGCCAGAGAAACGCGGGTTAGAGGGACGGTGGAGGACGAGGGGCGGCGAGATTCCGCCAGACGATCAGCCGCGCGGCGAGAGGGTTTATCGTCCGGCGCGCGCGTGCCCACGGCGGCGTCCGATCAGGATCGGTTACCGTGGTGTGGTCGGCGGGGGTGGCATTCGGCGTGGGATCGGTACCGAAGTCCCAGTCATCGAAATCGACGACTGCTTCATCGGAGCCCGGCCGCGCGTGGTTCAGCGGGCTCAGGCGTTCGTGCTGACTAGGGGCGAGGCACCGGCTTGGCGCTCGCTCGCACAACTTTGTGTGGACGCCACCACGGCGCGGAATCGCTGCTTCAGCTCGGCTGGGCAGGAGGCCTGCCCCCACAACGAGCCCGGCGATAATCAACGCAGCGCAACGGAGACGCACGAGGAACACCAGCGGGATTTTAGACGCACAGGCGCGCCGTTTGGCCGTGATTCACCAGGGGCTACCTGGGAAGTAAGGTCATCATGCCCCATAGCGCCCCCATCGATATCGACTGGAAATCCCCGCCGTTCGATCACTTCGGAAGCGTCCACCGGCTGGCAGCCGCACGCGGCGGGCATGGCTCCGGAGAACATGCCCGTCACCAGATCTATGTCGCCCGCGATCGGCGGAGCCGGGCGAACGTCCTGGTCAAAGTGACCTCGAAGCCAGGTCTGGTCTACGAGCACGATCTGGCGAACGAGATCGCCAGCCTGACGACCATCAACCGGGAACTGCCCGACGCGCGCTACTTCCCGGTGTTGGGCGAACACGGACGGTTGCGCGACGGCCGCACCTATCTGACCATGTCGTGCTTCGACGAGTGGCCGCTGGCGACGAGCATCGACGTCGAGCGAATCCCTGCCAGGCATGTCGCGCATCTGCGAACGGCGATCGAGGTGGCAAAGGCGCTCGTCGAGCTTCATGGGCTCGAGATCTGGCATGTCGACCTCAATCCCATGAACATCCTCTGTCGATGGGAGCGCAGTAAGCCGGTGATCAGACTCGTGGACTTCGAATCGTCGTACGAGGTCGTCCGGCACTCGAAGGGGGTTTTCTACAATCCCCCGACGACGTCCGGATACACCGCGCCAGAGCTATCGAGTAAACTGCCCGACGCTCGATCGGACGTGTTTTCTCTCGGTGCAGTGCTCTACACGATGCACGCGGGCTATGAGTGGACATGGGCGGCCGACGTCAGTCAGTGCGTCAACGTCGATCCGGAGGTGGCACCGGAGCTCAAAGAGATCCTGCTCACCGCCGTCGATCCCGATCCTGGCAAGCGCTACTCGTCCATCATCGAGCTGCGTGCCGCACTGGCGGAGTACCTCGAGCGCATTTGGCCCGGCCGCTCGTGGTAGCGGCACTGCCCTTCTATTCGATCGCTTTGACGATGTCCTCGACGACCTTCTTGGCATCACCGAACACCATCATCGTCCGGTCCATATAGAAGAGCGGGTTGTCGATGCCGGCGTATCCCGACGCCATCGATCGCTTGTTGACGATCACGGTGTGCGCCTTGTGCGCTTCGAGAATCGGCATGCCGTAGATCGGGCTGCCGGGCTGCTCGGCGAGAGGATTGACGACGTCATTGGCGCCGAGGACGAAAGCGATATCGGTGCTCCCGAAATCGCCGTTGATGTCGTCCATCTCCTGCACCTGGTCGTAGGGCACTTCGGCTTCGGCGAGGAGAACGTTCATGTGGCCAGGCATGCGGCCGGCGACCGGGTGAATGGCGTAGCGAACATTGACGCCTTTCGCTGCCAGCTTCTGGGCCATCTCCTTTACGGCGTGCTGCGCTCTGGCCACCGCCAGACCGTAGCCGGGGATGATGATCACGCTCTCCGCATTACCCAACAGAAACGCCACATCCTCCGGCGAGCCGGACTTGACCGGCTTCTGCTCCGTTTCGGCGGCCGCCACGCCCTCACCGCTCCCGAACCCGCCGAGAATCACGCTGAAGAACGAGCGGTTCATCGCCTTGCACATGATGTAGGAGAGGATCGCGCCAGATGACCCGACGAGCGATCCGGCCACGATGAGGAGCGGGTTGTTCAGCGAGAACCCGATGCCGGACGCCGCCCAGCCCGAGTAGCTGTTCAACATCGAGATCACCACCGGCATGTCGGCGCCGCCGATCGGGATGATGATCAGGACGCCGAGCACGAAGGCGATCGCCGTCATCGCGATGAATGGCGGCCACAGCCGGCCCGGATCGGCGACCACGAACCCGATGCCCAGTCCGATCATCGCGATCGCAATCACGAGGTTGACGATGTGCTGGCCTTTGAACACAACCGGCGCGCTCGAGAACAGCCGAAGCATCTTGCCCAGACCGGCGAGCTTGCCGAACGCGATGACCGATCCCGAGAAGGTCATCGCCCCGACGAAAGTGCCGATGAACAGCTCGACCCGGTTGCCAGCGGGGATCGGATCCATGACGTCGAAGGCCGATGGGTTGTTGACGACCGCAATCGCGATGAGCACCGCCGCGAGGCCGACGAGCGAGTGCATCGCCGCGACCAACTCCGGCATCTGCGTCATCTGCACCCGCCGAGCGACGAGCCAACCGACGAAACCGCCGATAGCGAGTGCGCCGATCGTGATGTCGATGCGCTGCGTGATCGTGAACGTCGTAAGGACTGCGAGCGTCATCCCGGCGATGCCGAAGCGATTGCCGCGGCGGGCCGTGACCGGATTGGAAAGACCTTTGAGGGCGAGGATGAACAGCACGCTCGCCGCGAGATAGGACAGCGCGACCTGGTTCGCGGACAGCATTACTGATGCTTCTCCCCGCGGTCCTTCTTCTTGAACATCTCGAGCATCCGCTCGGTGACCAGGAATCCGCCGAACGTATTGATAGCAGCGAGCGCAACGGCGACCGCGCCGAGGATGGCGCCGCGATCGAAGCGTCCGGGTCCGGCGGCCAGAATTGCCCCGACCACGATTACCGAGCTGATCGCGTTGGTCACGCTCATGAGCGGCGTGTGTAGTGCCGGCGTCACGTTCCAGACGACGTGATAGCCAACGAAGATGGCCAGCACGAACACCATGAGATTGCTCACGATTGGGTCGACGGCGACTCCGTGCACGTCAGCTCCTGACCGGCGCGCCGTCGATGCAGACGAGCGTGGCCGCGAGGATTTCATCCGATCGGTTGAGGGTGAGCTCGCCCGTCTTGGGATCGAGCAGAAGCGTGGTGAAGTTCAGAAGATTGCGTGCGTAGAGGGCGCTCGAGTCGGCGGCCAGCGTGGCGGGGAGATTCGACGGAGCCACGATCTTGACGCCATTGTGGTTGACGACGGTGTCCTTTTGACTCAGGCGGCAATTGCCACCTTGCGTCACCGCCATGTCAACGATGAGCGAGCCTGGCTTCATGCCGTCGACCGTTTCCTCGGTCAGGAGGACTGGGGCTGGCCTGCCGGGGATCAATGCGGTGGTGATGACGATATCTGCGGCCTTTGCGCGTTCCGCGATGAGGAGTGCCTGGCGGCGCTTGTAGTCGTCGCTCATTTCGCGGGCGTAGCCGCCCGCGCTCTCTTGCGCCTTCTTCTCTTCGTCCGACAGCGCCACTTCGATGAACTTCGCACCGAGCGATTCGACCTGGTCTTTGACGGCCGGTCTCACGTCGAAAGCCTCGATCACGGCGCCGAGACGCTTGGCGGTGGCGATGGCCTGGAGCCCGGCGACGCCAGCGCCGAGCACGAGCACGCGCGCCGCCTTCACGGTGCCGGCGGCGGTCATCAGCATCGGCATGAATCGGCTGTACTCGTAGGCGGCCACGAGCACGGCTTTGTAGCCGGCGATGTTGGCCTGCGACGACAATACGTCCATGTTCTGGGCCCGCGTGATTCGCGGCAGCAGTTCCATCGCAAAGGCGGTGACGCCCGTGCTGGCTAATCTGTCCATGCCCTCGTGTGGGGCGAGGAGCCCGACGAGGATCGCCCCGCGGCGGAGCGACGGCAGCTCTGCGTCAACCGGTCTTCGTACCTTCAGGATGATGTCTGCCTGGTAGACATCGGCCGCGCAGCCGAGCGCGGCGCCGGCTGCCGAAAAACTCGCGTCCGGAAAGCTGGCACCCGCTCCGGCGTTGGTTTCGACGATGACGGTGTGGCGCCCGCTCGCGGTGAGCTTCTTCACCGTGTCTGGTGTTGCGGCGACACGCGTTTCGCCCGGGTAGACTTCGGCAGGAATGCCGATTCGCATCAGTTGAACGCCTCCGGTTGCACCCGGATCTACCTGCAGCCTCGCGTGTGTCGGCCGAATCGCCAACGCGTCGGTGATGCTACGGCTGTCTGATACGCAGACACCCGCCGACAGCACCCCCAACACACGCAGGCCGTGCGTGTAACTGCGCGGACCGGTTGCACCTCAATCTTATACGGAGGGAGAGGCTCGCTCTAGGTCGTGAGGCTCAGGGCGGCCTAAAGACCGGCCCCTACAATCCAGTACGTCGCGGTGGGTCTTCCCTGGCCTGAGCTACGTCGAAGGCAGACCCGCCGTCTAGTTACTGAAACGTGTTGCACGCATCGACACGCCCGGTGTCGAGTCCGCGGCGCAGCCACTCGACACGCTGTTCCGACGACCCATGCGTGAACGATTCGGGAACGACGGTCCCTTGCGACTGACGTTGCAGCCGATCGTCCCCGATCGCCGCTGCGGCACGCAGTCCTTCTTCGGCATCGCCGGGTTCCAGCAAGCCATCGCTCGCGGCGTAGTGTCCCCATACCCCGGCGTAACAATCGGCCTGCAGCTCCTGACGCACCGAGAGCGCGTTGCCTTCACGTTCGCCGGCCCGCTGCCGCGCCGCTTGCAGGCGGTCCGAGAGGCCCATCAACGCTTGAACATGGTGGCCGACCTCGTGGGCGATGACATACGCCTGCGCGAAGTCGCCCGGTGCGCCAAAGCGTTCGTCGAGCTCACGGAAAAAGGAGAGGTCCAGGTAGACCTTGCGATCGCCCGGGCAATAGAAGGGGCCCATCGCCGCGCGGCCAAGACCGCACGCCGACTGCGCCGCCTCATTGAAGAGCACGAGCACTGGCGCTTCGTATGTCTGTCGGTTCTCATCGAACAGTCGTCCCCAGATCATCTCGGTACTTTTGAGGACGACCGACACGAATTGCGCCTGCGGATCGTTGGCGGGAGCCTCTCCGGGAGCGACGGCATCCGAGGTCGGACTGGTCGTGTTGATGAGATCGAGTGGATTCGTGCCGGTCAGGGCGGAGATCAGCAGGATCAGCACGAGGCCGCCCACGCCGCCGCCGACCGCCATTCCGCCACCGGACATGCCTCGACGATCCTCGATATTCCCACTGCCGGCACGACCTTGCCATTTCATTGCCGCACGCTCCTGTCGATGCTGCACGTATTATGCTCGGCCATGGACCTTGGACTGAACGACCGTGTGGCGATCGTCACCGGCTCGAGCAAGGGGCTCGGCTTCGCGAGCGCGAAGGCGCTGGTGTCCGAAGGATGCCGAGTCCTCATCTGTGCGCGCACGGCGGAAACCTTGCAGGAAGCGCGCCGTCGGCTAGTCGAGATTGGCGGAGCCGATCGCGTCATCGCGGTAGCCGCCGACGTCAGCCGTGAGCAGGGATTACGTGAAATCATCGATCGCGCGCTCGCGACATTCGGCGGGGTCGACATCCTGGTGAACAACGTCGGAGTAGGGCGGGGCGGAGGTCTGCTCGATACGACGGACGAGTTGTGGCAGGAGGCGATCGACCAGACGCTCATGCCGGCCGTTCGCGCTTCGCGCCTCGTGGTGCCGCACATGCAGCGTCGCGGCGGCGGCGCGATCGTCATGATCGCGTCGATCTACGGCAGGGAAGCCGGCGGACGGATGACGTACAACGCGGTCAAGGCCGCCGAGATCAGCCTGGCCAAGTCATTGGCGCAACAACTGGCGCCGATGAACATCCGGGTCAATAGCGTCTCGCCGGGGTCGATTCTCTTCGAAGGCGGATCGTGGTGGAAGCGGCAGCAGGACGATCCCGCCGGCATCGCCGAGTTCGTCAAGCGCGAGCTCCCATTTGGACGATTCGGCAAACCGGGCGAGATCGGCGACGTCGTCGCCTTTCTTGCGTCATCGCGCGCGAGCTGGATCAGTGGCACGTCCGTCGTCGTCGACGGCTGTCAGAGCCGGTCGTTCTGAATCCTCATCGCTGCTCTGACGAACCCTTCCGGGCCCTCGCGCGGCCGCACTACGGAAAATCCGGCAGCGGCGCGGGAACCCCTGCCGCGAGCGGCGTGCGTGCGGTGTTGAGCAACATTGCGACCATTGTGTAGTAGCCGGAAAGGCTCACCGCGTCGACGACTGCCTGCTCGCCAAACTTCGACACCGCCCGGGCGTAGGTGAAATCGCTGACCGTTCGGTTGTGGAGCAGTTCCTGAATCAGGTCGTAGAGGCTCGCCTCGTCTTCCGCCATCTGCGCGGGGCGGCGGCCTTCCGCGATAGCTTTGGTGACCTCGGGATTCAATCCGCCTT
>Ga0310810_10004404_pt1 | contig 15567 bp, 17 predicted proteins | sample NCmetagenome_FD_207641 | JGI IMG/M metagenome (GOLD analysis project Ga0310810, IMG submission 207641) | Soil microbial communities from experimental microcosm in Duke University, North Carolina, United States - NC | ecosystem: Engineered > Artificial ecosystem > Soil microcosm > Unclassified ...
GGGTCGCCGGCCGCAAGCAGAACATTGCGCGCCACCACTGCGGGACGGGTGGTTTGGAGGCCTTCCACCAGCACGTCCCGCACGAACTGGCGTCGGCCTTCATTGATCGCGAACTGAAGGTCCACCTGATGCGGGTTTGCGCCGGGCTTCGAGCTCCACTCGAAGCCGGCGTTGGGAAAACCGTTGGTGAAGTAATACGCCAGAATGGCGTCACGATCAGACGCGACACTGAATTCGCTGTACGGCTGGCCCTCGGAGGAGCTGAGCGTGGGAAGGATGCCCGTGGCATCCAATTGCTGGATGCCGGTCACTTTCAGTTTGGAGACGAACCACTGCGGACCCTCCTCGATCATAATGATCACCCCGATGTCGCCCACTCTACCGTTGTAGTCGTCCACTACCTTGGCGTTCGCCTGAACGTCGCGGAATCCGTTCTCTCGATAGAGATTCATAATGGACTCCTCGTCCGTGCGCCGTAGTGCATCGCTGTAGCGCCCATGCCGGAATTGAAATGATTTCGGCGTCATGAACATACGCTCGCGGAGGGAATCGGTAGTGAAGTAGTGATTGCCCTGAATCTCAAGATGCACCAGCTTATGGCGCTTCCCCAGATTAATCAGGTAATCGATCTCGGCTTTGTCGTTGATGAGCTTCTGTTCTTTAAACTCGACCTCAGCTTCAAAATATCCCTTGGCTTGAAACTCGTCGCGCAAATTTCGCTGGCCCTCGACCAGCAAGTCCCGATCCACGGTATGTTCCTCGTAGACCGGCACATTCTGCTTCAGCATCTTGGTGGAAACTTTAGCGCCGATTCCTTTGATATCCATCACCGGGCCGGCGTCGATATCCAAGTGCGGAGCCACGCGGCGCGTATCGCGATCGTAATCCATCTGCTTGAGCTGGACAGCCGCCATGAGCCGGCCTTTACTCTCGTACTTCCGGCGTACGTTATCCACGGCCTGGCGGGTTCGGCTTTGCGTCACCGGCCGCCAGCCGCCAATAATGGGCCGCCTCAACTTCGTCGCGGCGATGATCTTGTCCACCGCCATTTTGAGATTGCCCTGGACGATCGGGGTGCGATACTTCGCGCGCCGCCCGCTCTCCACGATGAAGTGAATGTGCGCTTGCTGAGTTCGGGCATCATACTCGATACGTGGTTGCAGCTGGTTCTCGTAGTAACCGTCGTCGATCAGCAGTTTTCGCAACCCGATTTCCGCTTGGGTCATGTCCTCTTCGTGAAACGGCTGGCCTAGCTGGAGGCGCGTGGCGTTGGCCATTTGCCCGGGATTGGGAGGATCTGCTACGCGCCCGTCTGCCGATACGCGCCCCACGAACCAGCTATTTCTGGTGATGAAGCGCACAACCAAGCCGTCGCCACTCGGCTCGGCGTCAACCTGTATGTCTTCGTAGCGCCCGGTGGCGTATAACTTTTCGATCGACAGGCGCACATCCACCATACGCAACGGCGTGTTGGGTTTGAGCGTCAGCGCCTGCTCCAGATCGGACGCCGCGACCGGCTGCTCGGGAGGGCTGAACTGGATGTCGACGATGCGCTTGCCTTCGTATTGTTCGGTTTCAGACCAAACGTGAACAGCAGGTGTGATCCACAAGATCAGCAGCGTTGCGAGAAATCGGGCGTAGCGGTAACACACCTTGCTCATGATAACGTACGGCTTCCACAGCAAGTTTGTTACCATCGAGTCGATGACCTCTGGCGAGCGGGAACGCTACTCACGCCAGATTCTGTTTCGCGAGATCGGCGAGCGAGGCCAGGAGCGGCTGCTCCAATCGCATGCCGCGATTGTGGGATGCGGCGCTCTGGGAAGCCTGCAGGCCATGGCCCTGGCGCGCGCCGGCGTGGGCCGGCTCTCCATCATCGACCGCGATTATGTCGACGCGAGCAATCTGCAGCGCCAATTTCTATTTGAGGAATCCGACGCCGCAGAAGCGCTACCCAAGTCCGCGGCTGCCGAACGGCGCTTGCGCCGGATGAATTCCACCATCGAGATTCGAGGCATCATCGCCGATCTGGATCCGTCGAATGTGGAGGAATTGCTTGAAGGTGTTGATTGCATCCTGGACGGCACGGATAATTTCGAGACGCGCTATCTGATCAACGATTTTGCCGTGTGCCATGCGATTCCATGGATCTATGGCGCGGCGGTTTCCAGCTACGGCCTGACTATGCCCGTGATTCCGGAGCGCACGGCGTGCCTTCGCTGCATCTATCCCGAACCGCCCGCGGGCGCCCAGCCAACCTGCGACACGGCTGGCGTTCTCAACTCGCTCACTGCGGCGATTGCGTCGCTGCAGGTCGCCGATGCTTTGAAGATTCTCTCCGGCCGCGGGGAATGTGTGGTGCCGCGCATCACCACGGTCGACGTGTGGTCGGGCGTCATCCGTCAGATCGATCAGCCGGCTCGCGATCCGGATTGCCCCACGTGTGGGCGGCGCGATTTCATTCACCTCAACGGTGACACGCGCGCCCCCGTGAGTCTTTGCGGCCGGAACGCGGTGCAGATTCACATGGCGGCGCAGCCCCTCGATCTTCTGGCATTGAAGAAGCGGCTCGGTGCTCTGGGCGAGGTCCGCGCCAACGAGTTTGCCCTGCGGTTCGTGATGGCGCCGTTCGAGATGACCATTTTCCCGGACGGGCGCGCGATCATCAAAGGCACCACCGATCCCGGCATAGCGCGCAGTCTGTACGCGCGTTATGTGGGCAACTGATCAGCCTCTGACCCGCAGCAGCACAAACAGCCGTAGGCTCAGAATCAAGAGCGAAAACGAGCCGGCGAAACAGCGGCTCGGGCAAACGTCGCAGGATTTTGCCGCCGCCTAGAGTTCCCGTGACAACACCAGCGGAGGCGGTCACGATAGCCACCCACAATCCGGCGAGAGCAGTTCTATCATTCGCGAAGTAAACGGGCATGCGCGCGGCGTCCACCATCAGCGCGATTGCTGTGGCGGTAGCGACGAAAGATTCTTTGCGGACTTGGAATCCCAGCATGGCCGCCGAACGAATCCCGCCCCGGTTTCCCACCAGGCCTCCCAAGGCTCCCGAAGCGGCGCCCGCGATGTAGGCCGTCTTCCGCCCGAAGCGCATCTTTGCGGACAACCCCGTCAGGCCGGAGACTCCGGCAAAGACCAGCAGTGCGCCGAATACTGCCGACAAAACGGGGCTGTTGGCAAAGTTGTGCAGCAGAGCTCCGATCAGTCCGCCCACAGCGCTCGTGACGCCGAAGCTCCAGAAAACGCTCCGGTCCACCTGCTCGCGCAGTCGCCAGAAGCGCAGCGCAGTCCCAATCAGATGGGGCACCGATACCGCCGCGACAGCCGTCTTCGTATCGGCGCGGAGAGCTATGAGCGGCGTCAGGATGCTGCCGATTCCGAACCCGGCAACGGCGGCGACGGCGCCTGCCAAGACCGAGGCGATCGCGATGAGTGCATATACCACGATGGTGGCTAGCGCGCCGTATCCAACACAATCACAGTATCCGCGTCGTCACGCGTTTCGGGAAGGTGGAGGACGATGCCGCCCTGAATCCCCGCGACTTCGACCGCTGCGCCCGAGGACAGCACCTTGGCGCTTTTTACCGGTGGCAGACCGGAAAGCGCCAGTAGATCGCCCGCATAATCCATCACGTGAATGTAAATTTTGTCCTCGCGCTGCGTAGTCGCGCCCCAGGAAGTGGGCGCCAGCGGTCCGCCGCGCGTGCCGTAAATCGACTCGCCATTGTGCTCCACCCAGCGGCCGATACCATGTAGGCGTTCGACGAATTCAGGTTGGACCTTTCCGCTGGGCATCGGGCCGATGTTCAGCAGAAAGTTGGCGTTGTAGCCCGCGGCGCGCGCCAGATACCGAATGAGCTGCACGGTGCTTTTGAAGTGCTTGTCGTCCTTGTTGTAGCCCCATGCGGCGTTGATGGTGTCGCAAGTCTCGAGCGGCAATTGCCCCACTTCTGACGTGGCGTTGAACTCCGCGGTCTTTTGGCCCGGCAGATCTTTCTCGAACATCTGAAAATCCTCGCCCGGAAACGGCAACAGGTGATGATTGCTGCCGATGAGCGCACCGGGCTGCAGGCTGTGAATCAGACCGTAGGTCCGGTCGAGGCGCCAGTTGGCTTTCGGTTTGTCCCACATGCCGTCGAACCAGATGCCGGCAATATCGCCATAGCCCGTGAGCAGCTCTCGAAGCTGGCTGTCCATGAAATCCAGATAGCGCTCAAAATTTCCAGTCTCAGGGCGTCCGGCGGTCTTACCCGTGTTGCCGCGCGGATAGTAATCCGGGTTGTGCCAGTCGAGCTGCGAGTGATAGAAGAACAGCTTGATCCCCTGGCGGTGGCACTCGTCGGCCAGCATTTTCAAAACATCCTTCTTATAGGGCGTGGCCTCGACAATGTTCCAGTGGTTCTGCTTCGTGCCCCACATGGCGAATCCATCATGGTGCTTGCTGGTGATGGTTATGTATTTCATGCCCGCCGCCTTCGCCAGCGCCACCCAAGCCGCCGGGTCGTATTCGGTCGGATCAAATTTGGGGGCGAGCCTTTCATACTCGGCCACGGTCATCTTGCGGGTGTTCATGACCCACTCGCCATCGCCCAGCACGCTGTAGACACCCCAATGAATGAACATGCCGAAGCGCGCGTTCTGGTACCACTTACGTGCCTTCAGATTCGCTTCCGTCGGCTGATACGTCTGGCCGACCGCCTGCGCAGCCACGAGAACTGCCAACCACAAAAATCGCATCATCACACCTCAGTAACCACTTCTTAATAGCCGAGCTTCTTGTCGACGACGTTGTGCAGCGCCTCGCCACGCCGGAACCGCTCGAAATTTTCCAGGAACAGCCGCATTGTACGCTCTTTCCAATCGGGCGTGTGGTCGGCCGCATGCGGCGAGAGCAGCACGTTGTCCAATTGATAGAAAGGATGGCCCGCGGGCAGAGGCTCGGTCTCGAAGACGTCGAGCGCCGCGCCGCGAATCCGCTTGCCTGCAAGCGCCCGGACCAGCGCCGCTTCATCCACCACGGGCCCGCGCCCGATATTGATGAGCACCGCCGTGGATTTCATGACTTCGATCTCCGCCTGGCCGATCATGCCGCGAGATGCCGGAGTCAGCGGCATCGCAGCCACCACATAATCGGATCGCGCCATCATTTCACGTTTATGCCCCGCGCCAAACGTCTCAGTGACGTAAGGATCGTCCCGCCCCAGCTCCGGCCTTCGCCGCAGAGCCAGCACCTTCATGCCCAGCGCGTGCACCCTCCATGCCACCGCGCGCCCGATATCGCCGTATCCCAGAATCCCCACGCTCTGTCCGCGAATCTCGACGGTATCGAACTCGTCCCAGATTCCGGCCATCTGGCTGCGCACCATGCGGCGCAAGTCTTTGGCGAAAAACAGCACGGCGCCTATAGCGAACTCTCCCAGGATCTCGCTGAATACGCCGCGCGCGTTGGTCAGCGGCACCGGACTCGCGGCCAGCTCGGCGAACAGCACCCCGTCGAGCCCCGCCGAGAGTGAATGCACCCAGCGCACGCGCGGCGTCATCCGCCACACCTGTTCGAAAACTGCCAGATCCGCCGACCAGTGCAGAATCACGTCCGCTACCGGCGCAATTTGCGCGAAAGCTTCAGGCGTATTCCCCACCGCGATGGTAGTCTGCGGCAGCGTGCGCAACATAGCCAGTTGCGGCGTAGCGGGATCGGCCAAAACCAAAAGGTTGGCGTGGTCCATGGTGAAACATGTATTCTACGGCACGTTGAGGGCTCGCTCGATCTGGTCCAGCCGGTCGTTCAGTTCCGTGAGCCTGTTCTGCTCGGTCTGCAGCTGGCCGGTGAGTTCGCCTTCGCGCGCTTGCATTTGCTGCAAGGATTTTTCACGCTGCTCCGCCTCCAGCTTGAAGTCCTTCATGGCCTCTTCCAGATGCCGCCGTTGCGCGGGATCCCCCGCCTGTTTGGTCTCATTCTCGATCGACTGCAACCGTTGCTGGATCTTCGGCTGTTCCAAGCGGCCCCTGTCCACTTCACGGCGCAGCTCGTCCAATTGCTGGGCGGTACGCGCCACCTTCTCCTGCTGGAGCTTCAGCCGCTCCACCGCAATCTGAATGCGTGGCGCGATTTGCGCCGACCGCTCCAGCGCGAGCCGGAGCTGATGCACCTCCGCCAGCAGTGTCTCGAGCGTTGGCGCAGCCGGAGCCTGAGTTTGTGCCTGCGCGGCCGAAACAATCCACAAAACAAAAATTACGCGTGTCATCGTTCGAGTGTATTCCGCCGGATGTACCGAATGGAATCCGGCTGCAAAGGCACTGCCGGATATGCGGGGCGTCCGCTTTTTGAACGGCTACTTCCACAAGATGGGTGTTTTACGACCGAGTTGGACCACGGAGCGGCGGACACAATCGCACCGGCCGCCCTTCTTCTCACTCGAGAACACCCCGTTCGAAGTTGAGACGAGCGATTCGGGCACGACGGCCGAGGGGCAGGCGAGGCGCTTGGATTGGAGGATCCGATCGGTTGGCGGCGAGATTATTCTGACTGTTGCTGCGACGGTAGGATAGAGTTAATGACCCGAACGCGAAGGCAATGGTTGCAGACCGCGACGATGTTACCGGCATGTCTCGCCCTGCGGGCTGCGCGGAATGAATTCTGGAACAGTAAAGACCCCGCCAGTTGGAGCCATGATGAGAAGCAATTTCTGCTCGGCCAATCGCCTTGGGCGAAAGAAGGTTTTGTGCGCATGGAGGAAGAAAAAAACCGGCGCACCACACCAGGTTACGGGAACAATGGGAGGCCGGGTGTCGACATGCCGGACACCAGACCCGGCGTCCCGCCCGGGGGAGTGCGGAGTGTACCGATCGGCGAAGCGCCGCCGCCTCCCCCTCCGAACCCTGATCCCGGCCATCCGGTGCAGTTCCGCGTGCTGGTGCGATGGGAGAGCGCGAAGCCAGTGCGCCTGGCGGGCGGGCCGGAACTGCCGCAATTGACCGGGCAGTTTTACGTCATCCGGCTGCGCGGGCTGCCGTTGATGCCACCGCCGAAGACCAAGCCGGAAGACGGTGCGCCGAATCCGAACGAGAGCATGCTGCAGGCGATTGAGCAGGGTAGCCGGCTGGAGCGCAAGGACAAGCCCGGCATTCCGTGTGCCCACCTGTTCACGGGGTCGGGGGTTACGGCGACCGAGGTGCTCCTCTTTTTCTCGCGGGCAGCGGAGCCGATTCAAGTGGCGGATAAGTTAGTGACACTGGAGAGCCGGTTTGCCCCGTTTCATTTGTCCATCAAATTTCCACTGAAGGACATGATGTATAAGGGCGAGTTGGCGCTCTGAGCGAGACGGGCCATTGGAGATCTCAATGTTGCCCCTGAATCGCCACAGAGCAACGTTCGGGCGTTTATCCGGCCAATCATGATGCCCGCGCACGAGGAACTAAAGTCGAATCTGTGAATTAGGTGCGCGTGCACAGATTGGACCGGATAAACGCGGAAAAACTATCAGTTCTACGTGGTGCGTTTCCTGCTCGGGCTGGCAGAGACCGGCTTGCGCCTGGCATGCTCTTATATCTAACCTACTGGTTCCGACAGCGTGAACAGGCGCAGGCTGTCGGGCTTTACTTGTCCGACGATTAAAATGTGCGGCCCACAGACATCATTTCACTTTTCGCCCCGACTAAAATTCGCAGTAGACTGATCGTACCTGAGCGGAGGAACAGAATAACTGGAAACGATGTCTATTGACCACACATTTGAGTTGTGTCTACGGCATACCACGCGACTTCCTACAGTTCAGATCAAGCGCACAGTAGATACAATCCCATTCGACCTGAACCAATACAGCACCATCTCGATCGAGACACGGGACCCCTATACCCTCATGCCTAAGATCCAAACTTACACGGCTGAAGTTGCCAATCAAGCAAGGCGAGCACTCCAGGATGCCGAATCTGGCGACAACCCGATCTCTCTGTACTACCCAAGTGCCAAGCTGAATTGGGATGAGAAGTAGGCACGTGGCATCAGCCGCTTTGGAGCTTCGGGAATTCTGAAGCGCAGTTATGAAACACGTCAATCCCGCTGTTTGCGGGCCTTCGGGCAGTGGTTCAAAACTTACTCTTTTCGAACGATATCAAAAGGGCCTATACCAATTGCAACCGCTTGAGCTTCAGCCGCTCCCCGCGAACGTGCGCCAAATCGTACTGCGCCTGCTGCACCAGCCAGCTTTCGGCGCTGCCGCCGAAGACCTTGGACAGCCTGACGGCCATTTCGGGAGATATGCCGCGTTTTCCGTTCACCAGTTCCGACAAGGTCGTGCGCGTAACTCCAAGTGCGGCGGCGGCGTCCGTGATGCTCAAGCCCAAAGGCTCAATGCACTGGCGCAACACAAAACCTCCGGGGTGAGGGGGATTCTTCATCGGCATGGTTCAGGCTCCTTTCAGTGGTAGTCCAGATAATCAACGTCGAATGCATCACGGTCGGCGAAGCGAAAAATCACCCGCCAGTTTGCGCGAACCGTCACGGACCAACGACCTTTCCTCTCACCTTTGAGCGGATGCAACCGGAAACCTGGCATATCCATATCGGCCGCTGCGCGGGCCGCGTCGAGACGCGCGAGAATATCACGCAACTTAACGACGTGTTCAGCGGCCACGCCGCGCGGGTCGTCGTCTTCGTGAAGGCGCTTCAACCCTTTGTGGCGGATCGAGCGTATCAACCTGCACCGTAACGCGTTACGTTACGCATGTCAAGCGCGAAGTTGTGAACCCGGCGCGCGGGTATTTCCCGTACGGACCCGGTGTCGGGCTATTATGTAGTACATGCTATACTACATCCATGGCGCACCTCACAATCTACCTTACCGATGACGTCGCGCGCCGCGTTCGCAAATCAGCCAAGGCCGCCAAGGTCAGCATCAGCAAGTGGGTTGCGAATCAAGTCGCCAAGTCTGTCGAAACATCCTGGCCGCCCGAGTTTCTAGCCCTCGCCGGAGCTTTTCCCGACTTCCCCGATGCCGGTGAGCTGCGGAAGGGTTACGGCAAGGACGTCCCGCGCGAGAGCCTGGATTGATCGATTCTGGGTTGATCCTCCTCGACACGAACGTCGTCGTTCACTACCTGAAAGGCGATCCGGCGATTGTGGCGCGCATCCTCAAAGCCTCGCGCGGCGAGTTGGCTACCCCCGCCATCGTTGTCTACGAGTTGGAGTACGGAACGCTCCGGTCGAAGTTGCCCGCCCGGCGCCGGCGTGAGTTGGAGGCGGGCCTTGCGCACATCCGGCACGTGCCCTTCGATTCCGCCGCAGCCATGGCCGCCGCCACCATCCGCATCGAACTCGAGAAGCAGGGTTCGGCCATCGGGTCCATCGATTTGCTGATCGCCGGAACCGCCCTCAGCCGCGGGGCCGCCCTCGTGACGAATAACGCCGCTGAATTCTCTCGCGTTCCCGGGTTGCGGGTGCTGGATTGGAAATCCACATAATCGGTCCTTACCGCCGCACAAACCCTGGCTGGCGTCGCAAACAGTGTAGCAGCACGCTAACGCGGGGATAAAACGATAAATTGAAGACTAGGTACGCAGCCACGTCTCAGGGATCCCACCCGGCTTGACGTCCTTCTTCTTCCAAACCTCGTGCGTCGTTAGTTCCAGGTCCAGTTTTCCATCCGGCCGGAGTCGGAAGACGTTCTTTGTAATAGTGCCTGTCGATGGCATTCGTGCGAAGAAGCTTAGCGCTTCGCCGTCCCATTTTACGTGCGTGATTTCAAACCTTTCACCGTCTGATCTGCAAAATCCGGAAACATGAAATTCATCATTCTCCGATGAAAAGGTAAACGCGGAGTTCGAGTCTTCTTCGTTGGTGATCCACGTTCCGATTAGGGCACGATCAGCGGGAGTAGTATTCATCTCGGTCACACCGTATTTCCTATTGCTGCAAGACCTACCGTCGCCGCATTGCCCTCACTCCCCGTTTGCGATAGCCTTACCCTGAAGGAGCAGTTCATGCGGATTTCACGACGCAGTTTCCTCGGAACCACGGCCCTCGCCCCCTTGGCAGCCAATCTGGCGGCCGGCGCAGAGGTCGGCAAGACGGGCCCGCTGCCCAAGCGCGCACTCGGGCGCACCGGCGCGCACGTTTCCATCCTCGCCATGGGCGGCGGCAGCCGCTTCCTCATGTATAAGGATGAGGACAAGGCGCTCGAAGCCCTCAACCGCGCCTTCGACCTCGGCATCACCTACATGGACACCGCCTTCGGTTATGGCAACGGCCTCAGCGAAACCCGCGTCGGCAAAGTCATGGCCGAGCGCCGCAAAAAGGACGGCATTTTCCTCGCCACCAAAATCGAAGCGCGCAATGGCGATGAAGCCGCGCGCACCGTCGAGGGCAGCCTGAAGCGTCTGCAGACCGATCAGATCGATCTCGTCCACATCCATTCTCTGGAGGACGAAGCCGACCTCGCCCAGATCGAAGCCAAGGACGGCATCCTGAACCGCCTCCTCAAGTTTCGCGACGAAAAAGCCATTCGCTTCGTCGGCATCACCTGTCACAACGACCCCACCGTGCTGGCCAAAGCGCTCGAGCGTCACGATTTCGATTGTACCCAGATGGCGCTCAACGCTGCCCTCGCCGGCATGAAGGGCGGCAAGCACGGCATGGAGATCAACGAGGCTATGAAAACCAGCTTCGAGACCGTCGCGCTCCCCATCGCCGTCCGCAAGAAGATGGGCATCATCGCCATGAAGGTCTACGCGCAGGAAGGCTTAACCGGCGAAGCTCCCGCCGAGAAACTCCTGTACTATTCGCTCTCTCTGCCCGTCTCGCTCGCCGTCGCCGGCATGCCGTCTCTCGATTTCATCGAACAGAACGTGCAACTCGCCCGCGCCTTCAAGCCCCTGCCGAAATCCGAAATGCAGCAACTCTCCGGCACCCTGGCCCCCAAGCACAAGATGGCTCTCGACCGGAGATTCGCGAATCACATCGACGCGTAGGCTCCCGTGCGGTTAACAGCGGTCACTTCCGCGGTCTTTCTGTTCGCAGGGGCACGCTGTTTCGCGCAGTTTCACGATCTCGCAACCGTCAACGACGGGCAGCAGGTCTACTTCTCCTCCGCGCTTCGGCTGCGCGGCACGGATCAGTTCTTCCACGACAAAATCTTTCGCTATAGCTCCAGCGGTCTTGAACTGGTGGCCGAACGTGATCTGGCGCCGTCGACGGATCCGAGATTCTCAAATTATTACCGCCTGCTCGAGCCCGATGTGAGCGGCGATGGCAAGGTGCTGAGCTATGTAGCGGCTCGTGATTGCTATGGTGGCAGCGGTTGTATATACCAGGAGATTAACCAGGGACTGGTCGAGCTGCAATGGTTCGAGCTAACGTTACCGGGCAAAGTGCAGCTAAGCCGTAGCGGGCGATATGCGCTGCAGTTCAGTTCCACCGCGCCACTGTCGCAAGTTGTTTTGAAAGATCTGACGACAGGCGCCAACACCAACGTCGCGGTCACTTACAACATCTCGCCTCATCAGGCCGTCACCTCGGGCGGAACGGTCGTGTACTTCGGAACCGACTCCCTGTACGTGTGGAGCGCCGGACAAACACGGAGCATCGCCGCGCCGGAGACTCCGACCAGCGAATCATCAACGATCAGGCTGGCTGGTTGATCTACCAATCCATTACGGTGACGTTTGACGCGTCCGGCGAGCCGGTTACCTCTCCCGCGAGCTTGCGATCCATTGAGCTGGCGACGGGCAAACAGACGCTGTTGGCCTCCGGCGAGAACAAGTCTTATAGTGCATCGATCTCCAATGATGGAAGCGTTGTGCTGTACCTCGCAGCGCCAGGTCCGTCCCAGCCCGTACAAGCCTTCGTGTCGCGGCCGGATGGTTCGGGCCGGAGGCAGCTGACGAGCGCACCGGACGGAATCACCGAAGCCGTGCTATCCGGCCTGGGGAATCTCGCGTACGCCGTGACCGGTGCGGGCCGTCTGCTGAGTGTCGATGTTGCCGGTGGCAATGCCCGCGAAATCATTCCACGCACGCCGTTGATCAACGGCATCCTGGGAATATATACCATTGCGGCGCCTGGGTCTTTAATCTGGATCAAGGACACCGGTTTGAGCGAAACGGCGCAATGGTCAACAGGCGCCTTGCCGCAATCGCTCGGCGGTGCGCAAGTCAAGATCGGCGGGGAACTGCAGCACTTGCTGCTGGTTTCCCCCAACGAGATTCGTCAACAAATTCCGTTCGACGCGCCCACTGGTGCTCAGACCGTGGAGATCCTTCCGTCCGCTTCGCCGTTCGAGCAGGCATACCAAGTCGGGTTGAGTGCCGCATCTCCGCATTTTTTGCGCTGGGGGACCGAGGTTGAGCCTGCCGTTCCCGGGAACTTTCAGGAGGTTATGGCGCATGGGGACTTTTCCGGACTTGTTACGCAGGCGAGCCCCGCAAAACCAGGCGAGTTGATTCACTTTTACATGACCGGGCTGGGTGCGGTGGCGCCCCCGGTCGCCGTGGGCCAGCCCGCGCCCGCAAATCCTCCCACGCGCGCCATCGCTCCCCTGATCTGCACAAACCTCGCGGAGTCGCCCGCTGAGTCCGTCGACGTCCGGTTGGCCGGGCTGGCTCCAGGCTTCTTTGGGATTTATCAGGTGAGCATCCGCGTTCCTAAGAACATTAGGCCGCTGGATTTCGCACCCGGTCTAGGCGTGGCGAACGTATACTGCTCGGCAGGCTCGCAACAACCCGCGGACGCGGCTGGCGTTCCGGTGGCCCTATCCGGGACGCCGTAGATGGGCTAACTCCGGAGCCCTGTCACCGGCTGCGACTGTTCACGGCTGGCCATCGGTACAAACTCACGCCGCTCGTGTCCCGTATAAATCTGCCGCGGGCGCGCGATCTTCTGCTCTGGATCTTCGAGCATCTCCTGCCACTGCGCCAGCCACCCGGCCGTCCGCGGAATCGCGAACAGCACGGTGAACATGTCCGGTGAGAACCCCATGGCCTGGTAAATGATCCCCGAGTAGAAATCCACGTTGGGATACAGTTTGCGCTTGATGAAGAACTCGTCGTTGAGCGCGATCTTTTCGAGCTCCAGCGCGATTTCGAGCTTCGGATTCCGGCCGGTCACTTCGAACACTTCCTCGGCAATACGCTTGATAATGCGCGCGCGCGGGTCGTAGTTTTTGTAGACGCGGTGCCCGAATCCCATGAGCTTTCCGTGCCCAGCCTTCACCGTCTCGACATACGCCGCGACATTGGCCTTCGTCCCGATCTCGTCCAGCATGCGCAGCACGGCTTCGTTGGCCCCGCCGTGCAGCGGGCCATAGAGGGCCGCGGCGGCGGCGGCCGTAGTCACGAACGGATCGGCCTGCGAGCTGCCCACCGCGCGCATCACGTTGGTGCTGCAATTCTGCTCGTGATCGGCGTGCAAGATAAACAGCACGTCCAGCGCGCGCGCCAGCACGCGGTTGAGCGAATACTTCGGCTCCGTGCGCCGCCACAGCATGTTTAGGAAATTTTCCGTATAGCTGAGATCGTTGTCCGGGTAGACATACGGCAGGCCCAGGCTGTGCCGGTAGGCGTACGCCGCCAGCGTCGGCATCTTGCCGATCAGCCGCAGGATCTGCAGCTCGCGCACCGCCGCGTCGTGAATGTTCTTCGAATCCGGATAGAACGTCGAGAGCGCCGCCACCGTGCTCACCAGCATCCCCATCGGGTGTGCGTCGTGATGAAAACCATCCATGAGCTTTTTGGTGTTCTCGTGGATCATGGTGTGATGCGTCACCTGGTCGACAAACGCCGCCAATTGCGGTTCGGTCGGCAGCTCGCCATGCAGCAGCAGGTAAGCCGTTTCGAGAAACGTGCAATGCTCGGCCAGGATCTCGATGGGGTAGCCGCGATACTGCAAAATGCCGCGCTCGCCATCCAGATAGGTGACCGAACTCCGGCACGCAGCGGTATTCAAAAACGCCGGGTCGTAGCTCATCATGCCGAATTCGTCGGCTTGCACTTTGATCTGCCGCAGGTCGGCGGCGCGAATGCACCCGCCCTGGACCGGCAGGTCATAGGATTTTCCGGTGCGGTTATCGGTGACAGTTAGTGTATTGGTCGGCATGGACCGCTCCTTTGCGTAACTAATCGGCATGGCAAATAGCACGCATTACGCCAGCCGCATATCTCACACATACCATTATAGATAAGTGGGGGCGGCTGGAGCATCTCCCTGCGGCGAATGGCACAGAATTGCGGCTCCGTGGGGGGAAACCGCGCAGGGCACGGTGTTCCGTTCCTAAAGGACCGACAGCTCCTATAGGCGCACATCCCGCGAAACGCCGCCCGCAGACAAGCGCGATTTGTACGCAAAACGTACTCCTGATCCGGCTTCGCGGCACCATCACAGGCGCCGCTGCATCTCTGCATCCCACCGCTGCATCTCTTTACATGAAAACACCATGTCGACTTACCGCCGGGAAGGCGCCTGGCTTCTCTTACTCGCCTGTTACTTCGGGATCGAACGCAGTCCGTGCCGTGCCGCGAACCTTGGCGAAATCGTGCAGCGAGCCACTGCGGCGCTGAATGAAGACTGGGCGGCGGACCCCCTGTACGCGAGCATCGAAAGGGATGAAGTTCAAAAGGGCAACAGACTCACCAGCAAGACTTTCCAGGTCGTCATGATCGACGGTTCCGATTATCACCTTTCTCTCGCCGTCGACGATTAGCCCCTGCCGCCCGATCGCCAGAAGGCCGAACTGATCAAGTTTAAGAAGGAAGTAGAGCGTCGCCAGAGTGAAAGCCCTTCAACTCGCCGCGCTCGCATTAGTGCGTGGAAAAAGAAACGCGACGAAAATGGCGAGCTGCTGCTCGACTTTCCCACCGCTCTGACCTTTCAGTTGGTGGGTGAGGAAACCAGGAGCGGCCATCCTGCTTACGTTCTCTCCGCCACCCCGGCGCACGGCATCGTGCCCGCTACTCGTGCCGCCAAAGTGCTTTCCGGTATGCAAGGCAAAGCGTGGGTCGAAAAAGATTCCTTGCACCCGATGCTCGTTGAATGCACCGTGGTGACTCCCGTTCCGGTTTACGGCGCGCTCGCCAGCGTTCTTCCTGGAACCGAGATCGAAATCAAGATGACTCCCGTGGCGGATTCCGTCTGGCTGATCGATGAGGTCTCGATGAGGCTGAACGTCTCGAAACTGCGCATGTTCAAGTCGACGACGGTGACGCGTTCCACTTACACCCAATACCGCCCCAACTCCTCCGTGGTCGAGGAACTTCTGTCCAAGGCCGGCCAGGAATAGATCTCCCACGCAGGGATAGATCTCCCACGAAGGTCCGCCTGCCCTTCGCGGGACACGATGATCACCCCGCCATCCCCGTTCACACCCGGTCGCAACCCCCACCCGTCCTCCCCTCAATAACATCCACTCCCACCCACAGCCCAAAGCGTCCCACCCGTGCTAGCTGTTAGCTGAGACTAACCCATGCCCACCCAAGCCCAAATCAACGCCAACCGCCGCAACGCCCAGAAATCCACCGGCCCCACATCCCCCGAGGGCAAAGCCCGATCCTCCCTCAACGCCCTCAAATCCG